>Ga0233420_10000603_pt1 | contig 14951 bp, 7 predicted proteins | sample Watercolumn_Mata_4_FD_183009 | JGI IMG/M metagenome (GOLD analysis project Ga0233420, IMG submission 183009) | Freshwater microbial communities from Lake Matano, South Sulawesi, Indonesia - Watercolumn_Matano_2014_102_MG | ecosystem: Environmental > Aquatic > Freshwater > Lake | place...
GGTTGCTCCGGATTTAGTCTTAACCTGCCTTATTCTGTCGTAGTGCGGTTTCACACTACTTTTGTACAGTAAAAAGGTTGCTAAATCAATCTGTTAGTTTTTAGAAGTTGCAAATGGGAAACTCAGGTGCGCTTGTTGCCGCATTTACTCTCGCTTCATGCGTAAGTCCTGAACGGCTGCAGCTGAATACTATACTCCAATGCGAAATTCCTGCTAATGTCGTCTATGAAGGAGCAAACCTTTTGGATGAAACACACCAGGACTATTCGCTTCTTGCTCAGGGAGAACCTGTTTTGGTAAATCCGTTTGTTGCTTCAATGAATAATAAAGATTATCTTGTTGCCTATCGTTATAAGAATCCACGACTTCAGTATCATATCCAAAGAGGTAAGGTGAAAGAGCCTCAAAACTGCGAAACCATAAAAGGCGTAGTACTCGAACAATACGATTCTCTAAATGGATACGGATTCCAGACTGATTCGGGAAAAAATCTACAGGTTGGATATATCAAGATTAAATCAAGAAAATAGCTTGTTTATATGCTAGAATTCAGCTATTCATCTATGTCTAGTAAATTTTTAGTTGAAGCGCGTAACGGTTTGCCAAAAATAGCTCAACGATTATCTATTATTCCAGTTGCATTAACTGCTCTTGCGCGGTTTAAACCGGAGTATGCTCCCGCAATTGACCATTATCAGTTTCTTCGACAGTTTTCTGAAATTCAAGACGGAGTAAATAATTATCTAATGCCTGAGGCTCAACCTTTTACATCCCCCCACTGGTTTTTGGGAACGGCAAACATGAGACATGGATTTTTCGTTGGCGTTTCGTATGATAAGAAAGAAAAAGCGCTCACTTTCATCTGTGCGCACGCAAGGAAAGACATGCAAATGATGACAGAAGAAGATGTAGGCCGCGCTGCCCGATCAGTGACCGAATCCGATTCTAGATCGGCCCTTGATTCATTGAGAAGCTCTGCAGATGTTATTAGCACAATTCGTCTCGTTGAAAAAGCTGAAGGAATCGAAATAATCGCTTCGGCAGAAGGAGAAAAAACAAATCTTCTTCGTCCTTCTTTTGCAGAAAATAAACCTTGCTTCGTCTCTTATAACCCCCCTTCGAGTGTAACTCATGTCAAACCGCTTATGGATTTCACGCATGGAGTCATCAGCCAATTGGTTGATGAAGCGATCGCTCGCAAAATGATTTATATTCATCATCCTTACTTATATAGATAAACTTGCTACAATATCAGGATGAAACTCTCCATCGGCATCGTCGGACTTCCTAATGTTGGAAAATCAACGCTTTTTAATGCACTTCTCAAAAAGCAGGTTGCAAATGTAGCCAACTATCCGTTCTGTACGATTGAGCCGAATGTTGGGGTAATTGAGGTTCCCGACGAACGGCTTCCTGTTCTTGCAAAAATAGTGAATACGACGAAAATCGTTCCTGCTGTTGTTGAGTTTTATGATATTGCGGGTCTGGTAAGAGGAGCTTCAAAAGGAGAGGGACTCGGAAATAAATTTTTGTCCCACATCCGAGAAGTTGCGGCAATCGTGCATGTTGTTCGGTTGTTTGAGGATGCAAATGTGACTCATGTTTCGGATAAAGTCAATCCTGTTGAGGATATTAAAACTATAGAGACAGAATTAATCCTTGCAGATTTAGAAACCATAGAAAAATCAAAGAGCAAAAATCAAAAATCAAATCCACAAATCAAAGATCAAAAAGAGTTAATTGAAACTTTGGAAATTGTTGAAAAAAATTTGAACTCCACTACCTCTCTTAGAAATCTGCAATTAACTAACGAGCAGAAAGAATTTTTAAGACCTTTAAACCTCTTAACCTCAAAACCTGTTATCTATGTCTACAATGTTTCTGAACAACAACTTCAAAATCCGGAAGAAGTAAAGAAAAAAAATGCGCTTTATCTCTGTGCGAAACTCGAAAATGAAGTTCTTGCTTTCAACGAACAAGAACAAAAGGAATTTTTACAGCAGTATCAGCTCGAAGAAACCGGATTAAATCGCTTGATAAAGAAAGCGTATGAAACATTAGGACTCATTTCATTTCTCACAGCTGGTGAAAAAGAAGTCCGCGCATGGACCATTGTAAAAGGAACGTTAACTCCACAGGCTGCCGGAGTCATTCACACAGATTTTGAAAAGCATTTCATTAAAGCAGATGTTATCCCCTACCAACAATTTGTTGACGCAGGCGGCTGGATTAAGGCGCGGGAAAAAGGATTAGTCCAAACTGTTGGAAAAGATTATGTGATGAGAGAGGGAGAAGTTGTGGAATTTAAGGTTGGCGTGTAAAAAAATATTTCGTATACGCTCGCGGAAATCGGAGGGCGGAAAAAAAAGAGAATACAATCCCCTGCCAGCCGTCGAGGATGCCTTTATGGCGGATTTGGGTTGAGAAAAACCAAACGATTGGTTTATAAAAAATAAAGTTTATAAAGTTCATAAAGTTTTTTTCAAGCTTTTCTTCTTTAAACTGCGAAACCATCATATTAATATATCTATTATTTCTCTCAAGATATCTTTTGAATGTGGGTGAATCGTAATGTAATAAGGGACTTTCGAGCCAACCCACTTTTCCATCGACTTTCATTACTTCGTGTACGTCTTTGCAGGGAAAATGCGCTTTCCCTCTTTTGACCAATCGGATTGCACCGTCAGGATAAACACCACCATACCTCAGGAATTTGCCAAGGAAGTAGTTTAAACGGGGAAGGAAAAAAGCTACATATTCTAGATTTAAAGATTTCACTTTGTCATTCCCGCGAAAGCGGGAATCCAGACTATTATAAACTGTTGTATTCTTAGACTGGATCCCTGCCTGCGCAGGGATGACGTCTGACTGAATCAATCTTTCGTGTCTTAAAAACAATTCTCTTTCCGGTAAATTAATTTCATAATTTCTTAATTTCTCAGTATCCATGTTAATTACGTTCTTAATTTCGGTAGCTAATTCAGGAGACACTCTTTCATCCGCATCGAGTTGTAAAATCCAATCGCCTTTGCACGCATCGAGAGCTTTCTGTTTATTAACATGAAACATCGGAGGATTATTTGTAACAATAACTCTCGCTCCGTATTTTTTGGCGATCTCTACCGTTTTATCTGTTGAAGAACCATCAATAATAACAACTTCATCAACGATTTGTTTTGCAGATTCGAGGCATGAACCAAGATTTTCTTCTTCGTTGTGAGTAGCAAGGCAGAGAGAAAGCTTCATATATGTATTATATAATAGACAGTATTATGCTGAAAATCGTCACGGTACCGAATGATGTTCTTACTTCTTCTTCAAAACCAGTGACTTCTTTTGATGGAAAATTGCATCAGTTGGTAAAAGATATGGAAGATGTGTTGAATGCGCAGGTTGATCCACAAGGAGTTGGTTTAGCTGCTCCACAGGTTGGCATCAAACTGTCTCTTTTTATCATGAAAGCAACGGCAAAATCTTCTGTGAAAGCATTTATTAATCCTGTTATAAAAAGGCCCGTCCTTAGTAAGAACGAGCCTTCTCAAAAAAAAACCAAAAAGAAAAAGCGCCACTTCGAAGGCTGCTTATCAATTCCTAAAATATGGAGCGAAATTGTGCGGCCAAAAAAAATTCTTCTCGAGTATCAAGCCGTTAGCGGTGAGAAAAAAAACGAATGGTTCTCCGGATTCGAAGCGGTCATCATCGACCACGAAGTTGATCATCTGAACGGCGTCCTTTTTACCCAACGAGCTCTCGAACAAAAAAGTCAACTGTATGAAGAGAAAAAAGGAAAACTTGTTAAGATGGATTATTGAGCCAACTGAAGAAACGGTTGTACGCCTTCACCCATATCTTTTTTGATTCGTTTAAGACATTTCGTGCAGAGTTCTACACGGACTTTCTTGTTGTTCTCAACAATTTGTATTCGTTGAAGATTGGGGTGGAAAATGCGCTGAGTTTTCGGCGCGCGTTTTTTCCATCGTCCACCGGCAACACCTCTATGATGGGTGTGTTTCCTTCCGTACAAAACTCCTTTTCCGCAGTGATAGCATGGCATAAGCGTTAAACCTTAAACTTCAAACATTAAGCTTTAATCATTAAGATCAATACGTTATAATAACATAGACTAATTTTAAAATCAATTAAGTTTAACGTTTGATGTTTGAAGTTAGATGACATGATAAATATCTTATTCAGTAATCCGCTTTTATTCGTTATTTATATCGTCGCGCTTCTTTTTGCAATTGCGGTGCATGAATTTTCGCACGCCTTCGTTGCCGATCATTTGGGCGATCCGACCCCAAGGCTGCAAGGCAGGCTGAAATTAAATCCACTCGTTCATATTGACCAGTTTGGTCTCATATTTTTATTATTTTTTGGCTTCGGCTGGGGCAAGCCGGTACAATTTGACCCCTACAACCTAAAACATCCGCGAAAAGACGCCGCTCTTATCTCAATTGCCGGTCCAATATCAAATTTTATTATCGCTTTAGGACTTTCTTTACTATTAAGGTTGTTTATATTATTGAATCAAAGTTTTTTGTATGCTATAGGCTCTTTCATTATCATACCCTTCATCAGTCTTAACATTGTGTTGGGAGTTTTCAATCTTTTGCCGATTCATCCTCTCGATGGATTTAAAATCGTAGGAGGACTTCTCTCTGAGGAAAAAGCAAAGGAGTGGTATCAGCTCGAACGCTACGGATTTATTTTTCTTTTAATGCTTATTTTTCCTCTGGGAAAATCGTCGATGCTTGACATGATTATTAAACCTGCGATCTCTTTTTTGATGAATATACTTATTCCTTCTGGCTCAACAGGAGTAATTTAATATAATTCAGATAATTCTGACTTTTCGAAGAAGAAAATAGAAAGAAACCAAGAAAAGCGTCCCCTGTATAAATGGAACAGAGAATGATAAAAATAAGGTTAAAAGAAAAAGATAGAACTGAGCTCTGCTTGAAGGTTGGAAGAATAATGTCACAAAATAATAGAGTATCATGTAGGCAATGGTTATCATCGGATCAAAATTGATAGTATTAAAACCTGCAACCTGTATGTTGCTGCTCACCGAAAGCAAAACGCCCAGGAAGAATGACGAGGCAAGATTGGCAATCAAAACAATAACAATAAAAAGGACTGCTTTTTTTAATAACGGAAGAGGATTATTCAGCTTAAGATACATACCTATTATTTTTACTATAATTAACTAATAATTTTTTTGCAAGGGTAATTTTCATAAGGGAAACATACAGTTTTCATGCCCTTTTGGATCCCCTGGGGTTTGAATCTTTAGGCATCGCGTTCCCGGAGGAAAGCCGAGCGAAACGTACTCATTGCCGGATGTTCCCCACTTAGTAATATCTGTTATTTTTCTACAATCGTCTTTCCCATCTACGCGATGATATGCAAAACAGGCTTCGACATTATCAGGCTTAGGACCAAGGGCAGACAGCGGAAAAACACATCTCCCCTCGGCAAGACATGATTTGTAATAATTATTATTCGTGCCTTTCAATGGATCTGCCCCTCCGGCAGCACTGATATTTACTGATGTTTCCGCCCCTTGTATTGATTTTGATTGAGTTCCTGTACTGGTACAGGCCACATTGGTTCTCACTGTAGGCGCCCATTGAACTTGACCAAACTCATCACAGAACGGTTTCATCTCAACATATACTCCTTGATTTCCGTCGCAACTGGAATAATTAACGCCGTTTTCACCTATCTTTACATCTTTGGGAACGTCTTCCTTCTTTATGTCCTTACCGCCTATCTGACTTCTTGCCGGAACACCTTTGCACGCCTCTACTGGTTTCAGATTTTTGTTTTTGCCCTTTTCGAGATACTTAGGATCACACCATGCTACGCAGTTGTTATACTGGAATGCCCAGGTACTTTTTGCGGTGCACCAGGATGTTCTTGTAAGCCCGGAACCCGCAGGACAGTTTCCTGCGGTTTCAAGACATTTGTCTCTCCACTCTCCATAGTTACAGTTGCCCGGAGTTTCTTCGGCACAAGGATTAACGCCGTCGCAGAGTTCTTTATTTACTATCTTTTTGCCTTCACATGCGCACATATTTGCCGTTAATGATTTTGGCGTAGTTGTCAGACTTGGATAGTTTTTAATAGTTGTTGTTATCGTAGGAAGAGTTCGGAAAATAATTTCGTTCGTGCTGCCTCCCGAAGCTGTTGTGGTTTCTTTCGGTGTTTCGATAATTTTTAGAGATTGCGTCTCCCACGGCCATTTAAATCCTCTTTTGCGAAGTTCTATATTGATTCCTTCTACCACCGAAATCCCGATACGCTGAAGGACTTTTGTATATTTTTGTGCAAACGGTATTTTTTTGTCGTTGAGGATATCTTGTATCACCTGACTCGTTGTCTTTGCGGACGGTTGAACGGGCTTTGCTGCACTACTCGCCGGCGTCGTTTTCCTACCGAATCTTGCTTTCAGGTCTTCCCATCTTTTTCCCAATGATACCAGGAGGCCTTTTTTCTCTGAAGCCGATTGAGGATGGAATTGGGCAATGATTGAGTCTGCATCTTTCGCGGACACTCCTCTTCGTGTCAGTTCTGTACGAATTGCCTGTTCATCCATGGCCGCCCATTTTTTTGTGGCGAGTCCTGCCGATACTCTTTCGGCATCGGTTAATGATTGAACAACACCGTTTACCTTTGTTCCGTCAGGAAGCGTGCGGGACGGAATGACTATCTGGTCGATTTCTGATCTTACGGGCAGCGCTTCCTCAAACGTTGAGAATGATCTTCCTGTTCCCAGTTTTTTGCCGGTAAATGACTGCAACTCATACTGCACATAGTCATAATATCCTTCTTCTGCTGCGGCTTCTTTAAATATTCCTATCCTTTTTCCGTCTTTTGTCTTAAATGATGCAACAAGACCTCCGTCTTTTGTAGTTGCCGCAAGTTCCTGCAGGTCCATCGTGGTTCCGCGGTCATCCACGATCATAAAGAAATTATTGGGCTTAATTTTTCCATCAGCAGTAACCGGTTTTAATGAAGGATGGACTTCCATTGTTTGAAGCGCTGTTTCGCGCCGCACCAAAGCAAGCTGATCCTCTTTAAATCCTCTTTTTGCAAGCTCTGCTGTCAGGTTTTTTTCACTTGAAGCAATGCTCGTCCATTTCTGCGCCGCAAGGTCGAGTGAATTTACTACTGCCTCGTTCAATGTCGTTGTACGGACCAACGGACCTCCGATTTTTTCAGGAAGAACAATCGAATATGTGCTTAAATCAAGAGCTTTCGTAAGATTTGTTTCGCGAAGCGCTTGAAAAAGAGAATCATAGGTATCTCCCACCGCGCCTGCAACGCTGAAGTCTCTATTGAGATGAGCCGCTTGATACACTGTTTTTCCGTTTTCCTCTGTTTTAATTATTCCCCATAGCTCACCATCTTCGCCTTTTCGATAGCCTAATACCGGCTTGCCTTTTTCTGTTCCTTCGGCCAATTCATTAAGATTAATAATCTTTTTGTCTTTAGTCCGGATATAGAAATTGCTTGGGAGAATCTCAACAGTATCCGCAACATCTATTACCGGCCGGAGATCTGGGTGTTCGGCAAGCTGTTTGCCAAGAGGTGAAACTTCCGGTTTTTTTGGCTGGAGCAGTTTTATTTTTCCGTTTTCATCCAAGACTCCTGATTTTTTTCCGAGTGAAACGAAGATATTGTCTTTTTTAACAGTCGGGGTCTTTGGTGCAGCAGGCGGATGGAATCGCGCAACGAGCTCATCTGCGTCTTTTTGAGGAACTCCTCTTCTTGAAAGTTCTGTGCGCATTCCCTGCTCGTCCATTGCTCTCCATTTTTTCGACGCAAGTCCTGTAGATGCCTTCTCCGCTTCTGCAAATGGTTTGGTAATTTCGGGAATCTTTTTTCCGCCGGCGAGTGTTCTTGAAGGGATGACAATCTGGTCTATTTCCGAAGACTTAGGCAATGCCTGTAAAGCCTGTGAGTATGTGTCATGAGTCACCACGCGCCCTACTGCATTCCCCTTGGTATCAACTTCTTTTAGGACGTAAACGAAGTCTCCTTCTCCAGTTTCTGCAATTTCTCTTACGATATCTATTCTTCTTCCGTCTTTCATCTTGAAAGAAGTTACAATCTCTCCATCCCCAGTTTGCGCGGCAAGCTCCTGAAGGTCCATGGTGCGGCCTTTAAGGTCAACGAAGAAATTGTCAGGCGTTATTTCTCCTCTTGCATTCACCGGTTTTAATGAAGGATGAGTTATAATTCCTTCCCGGACTTCAAGCGCTTTCTGGTCTGTAACTGTTTTTCGCGCTTTGGCAATAATACCATCTGCCTGTTCTGCGGTAAATTTATCTTTTGCCATGAGATCTGCTCGAAGCGCATCGTCGGTGAGATTTTCTCCTGCAATCAGGCGGTTTTGAATCTCGCCCTGTCTCAGCAACGCTGTATTTTTTTGCGTTTCGGTAAAGTACTGTTCGCGAAGGGCGGCTTTTTGTTGCGCTTCTTTTTGAGCGAGCTCTTCAACGGTAAGAGGCTTCTGGGGTTTTTGAGGCCTCTCCCACGGCCATTTGAATTTACCTTCATCATCGGCAAATCCCAGGCGCTGGGGTATGCTTTTTTTCGGCTGAGCGGCTTGTGCTAGCTGACTAGAGGGGGTTTTCTGGACAACGTCTCCAACAATCTCATATGTGCTGTCAGGTCTTTGCTTTGCAGTTTTATATACATATGTTTCAACTTTTCCATCGGCGTATTCGATGACTACCTTCTCACCTGCTTTAAGTTCAATCTGCGTCCCCTGCATGACTTCTGACCCAACAGTTACACGCTTGACTAATGATTGGTCGGTAACGTTGAGAAACATTCCCCTGTCTCCTGCTAACGGCGTACCTCCATACCGAATGCCGCTTTTTTCTTTTGTGGTAATGCCGATGGTTTGATCGGGGAGGATTGTTTCAACTTGCTGAACTTTTAATGCTGCTTGTTCTGCTTCTTTTTGGACCTTTGCCGCTTGCTGCTTGAGCGCCTGAGCTTCTCTATTCAGATTTGTCACCACCGCATTAATGTCTCTTTTTGACATTCCTCCCAAAGCAAGCTGTGTCCGCACAAGCTGTTCTTCCCCGTCTGCAAGCTGACGGCCTATGCTCTTCATTGCAAGCCGAGGTGAACCTGCTTTTGCGGCTTCAAAAGTAATTTCTTTACTCGGAGAGGCCCCAAAACTCTCAGGGACCAGCAGCCGGTCAATCTGGTCGGCTTTTGGAAGAGAAAGAATGTCTGTCGTTCTTGTTTCACCGGTTGTAAGATTAGTTATCCTGTACAGTCTGTTATTTTCGCCAACCGGCTGCCGGACAATTTCAATTATTTCATCGGTTTTTGTCTTAACTCTGAGGATTGGCCTTCCTGCGTCGGTATTTTTCACGAGTTCCTGTATATTTACCGGTTGACCACCGACCTCCACATACAGATTTCCCGGATGAACTTCGTTTCCGACTACCACATTTAGTCTCTCTTGCCTCGCAAGTCTTCTTGCAACTTTTTGCTCTGTGGTGGCAAATAGGTCGGTAACCGTATCTCCCACAAAAGATGCGGCTTTTTTAAACGGACTCGCGATAGCTTCTCTGACTTTTTGTGCAGCTTGTTGCCGTTCAATCGCTTTTTGAGCTTTTAGGGTTTCTTGTTGCGCTTTTTGTCTTGCCTGTTGATCTTTTATTCTTTGTGCTTCAAGCGCTTTTCCTGTTTCTTGAGAGCGTTTTGCTTCTTCTTTATCAAAAGCTTGAACTGCTTTTGCACGACTCTCGTTGGTTTTTGCGAGTTTTTGGTTAAATTTTGCCAATACTTCATCGGTGTCTTTTTCTGAGAATCCCGCTTCGGCAAGCTGCAGTCGCAGTTCTGCTTCTGTGGGAATAGCTGCACCTCTTGCGTGATATATTTCTTCCATCCGTTCAAGACCGGTGACTCCTTCGTCAATAAATCTTGCACGCTCCTTTACCTGAGACCTTTCCCACGGCCATTTGAATTTACCTTCATCATCGGCAAATCCCAGGCGCTGGGGTATGCTTTTTTTCGGCTGAGCGGCTTGTTGAGTTCTTAACGCTTGTTCTCTCATTGCCTGGGCATCCTTACCTAGATTCGAAACGAACGCATCAATGTCTTTTGCGGGCATTCCTCCGCGGGCAAGTTGGGTCCGAACCGCCTGTTCATCGCCTTGCGCAAGTTGCTGCGCCATTTTTTTACTTGCAAGACCGGTCGATGCTTTTTCAGCCTCAGTAAACGATCTTGCAATATTTGGAATTTGTGTTCCGTCAGGAAGCGTGCGGGACGGAATGATTATCTGGTCAATCGAGGACGTATGTGGTAGCGCGTCAGCATATGTGGAAAATGTTGTCCCCCTTCCTATCTTATTGCCAGCAGCGTCTAATTCGTACCGCACATAGTCAAAATATCCTTCCTCTGCTGCGGCTTCTTTGAATATCCCTACCATTCTTCCGTCTTTTGTTTTAAAGGAAACGACGATTCCTTCATCACTTGTCTGTGCGGCAAGTTCCTGCAGATCCATAGTTCTGCCGTTGACATCGACGTGGAAATTGTCCGGTTTGATTGATCCGTTTGAAGTGGGCAAAAGCTGGGTAGCCTCCTCTTGAGCTTTTTGTTTTTGAAGCGCGGCTAACTGCTCTTGAGTTCTTTTTGTTTGATCAAGATATTGTTGTCCTGCTACTCGTAATTTTTCTTTTTCCTGTTCCGCAAGAAGAGCTTGTTTTTGAGCCTTATTCGCATTGAATCGAGCTACTGATTCTGCGGCGTCTCTTTCCGCGTATCCTGCGGACACGAGCTGCCTTCTCAACTCATCGTCAGAAGGCAACGCTGTGCTTTTTTTTGCGTATGCTTTTTCCATCCGTTCGAGTCCGCGTACACCGTCAGCAACCTGTTTTTCACGTCTTGTTACGTGGCGTTCAAGATCTTTTAACACTTTTTCCATTTCGCTATCTCTGATTCCGCGCGCCCTGAGTTCCGCAATTACCGCTTCTCGATTTCCGGAAAGCGCTCCTCTCCACCTTTCAACCTGAAGACCGTATGAACTATCAACCGCCTCTGCCAGCGGAATTGTTCTTTTTAATACGCCGTTTTCAGGAAGAATGATTGATTCAACATTTAGTCCTTTGTCTATCTCAAGAACCCGCTCGAGTGAATTACTGCGGACTGCAACAGAGCTAGAAAGAGGTTTCAAATCTCCGGTAAGTTCTCCCCTGATATATTTACCGCCCCGTTTGTTTGTTCGATATACTCCATATGTTTTCCCATCGCTTGTTCTGTAGGCAAACGCAAAGTTATCCGCAGGTGTTTGCTCAACTTGCTCTGCAAGGGTGCGGATCTGCCCATCAACCTCTACCTGAAAACTTCCAGATTGTAAAGTGCCTGCTTCATTCATGATTCCGGCCGTATCCTGTTTTGCGATTCGTACAGCAAGATCTTCTTCTGTTTCAAGCGGCCTAAACCAATCTTTTGCTTTCTGCTTTGCCTCTTTGAGGAAGTCGCGACCAGGCTGTGGAGCTTGCGCAAGGACCGCGGCTTCTTGTTGTTCAATTCTTAGGGCTTCCTGACGGGCCTCTTCTACTAATCGTTCTTGACGTGCTATTGCGCCTTCTTTAATTAGATTATCTGTAACTTCTTTTTCTCTCTGATATTGTGTCCGGACCAATGCCTGCTCCTGCGATTTTGAAGACATGGCTATGCGGGATTTTATCTCAACTTTTTGCAATGCTTGGGCCTCTGGATCAAAAAGTCTTCCAAGAGTATTATCTCTTAACGCGCCCAATCCTTTTGCTTCGCGAAGCATGAGTGCCTTTCCGTCTTCGGATAATAAATACTGCGTTCCGCCTGCAGTGGTTTTCAGCGTTGACCTTACGCCGTTTATGGTAACGGAATCACCGTCTCTTAAAGCAATTTCTTTGCCAGCAGTCATTTGAATCTCGGCCGACTGGCCTTTTTTCCCGATGCTAAGCCCTGTGCTTTTATCTGTTGCGATGACGCGGAGTCCTCCGTCCGGATCGCGGGTAAGATGGAATTCTTTTCCTTGGATTGCGTCGCCGAAAAATCCTCTTGCGGTATCGTCGCTTAGGATTACCGGTTGGGAAGGGGTCTTGATTCTGTCTCCGACGAGTTCCAATTTTCCTTCTGCGTTTGTTTTTGTTCCTTTCAGAATAAAATCATCTGTCATTTCTTGGGTTTTTGTGTTGAAAATCTGTACGTGGTGATTCCGGTCGGTCGGAATATAGCGTTTTGCGTCTCCTCCCTGAATGTGTTTTCCGTCAACAATTACCACGACATTCGGATCCTCGATTTTAAATGTAACTGCTCTCTGATTATTGTTTGCGGGCGCGAACGAAACTCCGTTTTGAGAAACCTTGGCGGTTGCAAGTGTTTCATCCAGAGCGTTTTGCTGTTCTACTCTTTGCACAAGCGACGCTTCCCTGAATTCTTTCATCTCTACCTCTATAGAACTTTTGGCGGTTGTTCCTTCTCCTTTTACTCCTTTGAGGGTAATCTGCTTATCTCCTGATCTTCTTGAAATGGTGATGATTGCGTTCGCATCGTCAATAAGGTATGTGTGTCCAACCTGCCGGCCGTTGACAAATACATGCGGATTATCTTTCGGATCAACAACAAGCAAAGTTTTCCCGTCTTTTGCAACAGTAAGCGTAATTCCGTCATCCGCAACGCCGCTTTCAAACACCCTTGATTCTGCAGAACGATTCTTTAAACGATTATTGGTGACTATGTAGATGCCGGGTGTTGGAAGCGGAACAGGAGCGTTTTGCGCAACTTGTGAACCTGCTTGATTTGCCGGAGGCGGGTTTGCCGATTGCGCAAGGGCACTTGCCCGGTCCGTCGCCTCAAGCTTAATCGGATTCTTTCCTCTCACTTCTTTGGGATTTCTGAAATCTTTTAGTCTCCCTAGTATCCCGTCCGAATCTTTAATTTTAAGCGGCTGTGCTCTTCCTGCAGTATCAACGAGATATTCTGCTCCACCTGCAGAACGAATAAAGGTAAATTTCTGATTGCCTACATCAACGATATCGCCGTGATTGAGAATGAGTTCTTCCCCAGGATTTATCGGTTTTGCGGCTCCTCCTGAAGGCGTATGCTTAACATTGTTCGTTTGTACAATCAAGCGCGTGTCATTATTGACATCTTTACTCAAGGCAATCGCAGAATCATCGGTAATCATTCCATTGGTTGTAGTTTTATTTATTGCGACTGCCTTCGGAGGATCTTTATACAGGTCGCCCACTATATTCCCTTTTTTATCAACATCTCTGAATACAAATCTTCGCACTTCTCCAGCTTTTTCTACTTCAACATATGCCCCTTTTGTTAAGGTGATCTCTTCATTTGGATTGAGCAATTTCCCATTCACAGTTATTTTATCCGTACCGGCATTAGTTAAGGCAACTGATTTGGTTACGCTTTTATCAGCTGCCTGAGTTTCAACTTGTCTAAATAACACTCCATCGGCATTTGCAACAGGAGTTTTTTCGATTTTATAAGGTACTCGCGATCTCCCGCTTCCAAATCCAACTTGGGTATCAACAGTACCTTTTGGTTTAGTTAATCTTAATGGTTCGGGTTTCGCTCCTGTAGCAATGCCCGAGGCTTTCTGAGGAACTGCCGGTTGATTGGTAGTTTTATTTACAGTAATTTTAGGACTATTTTGTATTATCTCGAATGTATGAACGGTTCCGTCATCCAATGTCACTCTAATTTCTTGTTTTATTATAGGATTACTTTTGTTCTGAATCTGGGCATGATTATTTAATGAACCGTGTGCTACGTCTATCTTTTTTTGAAGACTCTCAAGTTCACCACCCCCTAAACCGCCTTTACTGGTAACTCCACTCTTATAACTACTTATGTATTCAACATTTTGAATCTTTCTCTCAGGTGCAATTCGGACTACACCATTGGGAGATTTTATCTCAAAAGAAACAGTCCCGTTCTGTGCTTTTGCTACAATCGGAGTATTGGAATCTGCTACGGGAACTAGTTTTCCGTCTGCGTCTTTTTTAATAGTGAACTTGAATTTGTCTTCACCCGCAAGAACAAAAGAATCCCCTTCTTTTAGAAGTGTCGGATTAGATCTTTCGAGAGGCTTCGGATTACCATTCAGGAAAGTCCCATTGGACGAATGGTCATAAAGTGTAAGGTTTCCTTTTTTATCACGCGTAATAGTAAGATGTTCTCGAGATAATATATCTGTTGGATCTTCCACGACAATTGAATTTTTTGTTGCATCTCTTCCAATAGTAATTCTTTCTACAACATCCCTATTTTCAACTTTTGAGGCAATTTTACCTTTCTGTGCGCTTGTCACCAATTCATCTCTCCGAGCAATGATTCTTGCATAACCATCATCTCCGAATTCTTCGGCTAATAGTTCTCGAATTGCGTCTCTATTATGTATCGGAGTACCATCTGCTCTAAACAACTTACCAGAAAATGGATCGTTGGGATCTATTTTATATCGCGATCTGCTTTTGTTATATGCATTGACAAATTTTTTTATTCCTTCTTCTCCGTACTCGTCTTCAATCGATTTTACTAGGAATCCGCCAGAAGTGTATGATAATTCGTATGGGCTTCTTTGAAACATATTCATGCGATCAATCATCTGGGTATGAGAAACGATTTGTTCAGCACAATCAGTACAGGTCAAAAAATCAATATAGGGATTTTTCTTTAGGTAAATCTCCCCATGTCTTGCGGCAGGCTGGAAGCGCGCTGATCCATGTACCGCTATCCCTTCTGTGAAATCGTTTATTGGTGATGCACCCAATAGCGAATGAATATATTCATGATATACAACGTCCTCAAGATCCTCTATGTTCGTAAGGGTAGCTAAAATATTATTACCTCCTCCCGCCGCTCCCCCTCTTGGTGAAGCTGCTCGAGGGACTATCATGATATCACAAGGATTT
>Ga0233420_10000604_pt1 | contig 14876 bp, 22 predicted proteins | sample Watercolumn_Mata_4_FD_183009 | JGI IMG/M metagenome (GOLD analysis project Ga0233420, IMG submission 183009) | Freshwater microbial communities from Lake Matano, South Sulawesi, Indonesia - Watercolumn_Matano_2014_102_MG | ecosystem: Environmental > Aquatic > Freshwater > Lake | place...
CTCTCATGAGCTGCGGTGACGCGGTAGTGGACTCATCTCGTCACCATGCTCAAAGACCGCAGGTCTTTGGCATCCCGGAGAACTTCCGTTCTCCGACGATGAGCTGTAAAAGGCCGACGCTCTACCAGGCTGAGCTACAGACCCGCGCCTCGGCCGGGACTTTCGACCGTGGTGGCATAATTACATTAGCCACATAAGGTGAGTAACACCTTAGAGAGGATTATCCTCTCTCGGTTTCGAACCCGGGTCAGCGCCGTGACAGGGCACTATGCTAGACCACTGTGCACGCCTTTTCTGCTGTTCTTTTGGTACAGCTTTTCTTTTTAAGAAAAGGTGTACTACACCACCGAGGCATTCACCAATGATATTGATGACTATGAATGAAATCTGATACACTAAATATACTGAAACCTAGTTGTTGAATTTTATGATGAAAAGAAAAATCGTGCAAGTAGCTAATCAATAAGTCTCACCGGTCAGTTTGACGTATACACAGGGCACTGTTTTTGTGTCAACAGCCTATTGTAAGTCAATATTAAATGTAAGCGACGAGCCGAAGTTCCCGGTTACTACAAAAGCGCTGCTGCGCAGCGCCAGTCTGTAGCCAGTACTTATCAGGCCGCGGGAGAGATTCACTTCCGGGTTCGGAACGAGTCCGGGTCTAGCCTCTCCGCTATGGTCGCCAACGTCAGTATTTTAGGGGGTAAGACATTTAAAGGTTTATTTGGCCGGGCTCTGTTAAAGTATCGGGGCTTAAAGGACGCTGTTAACCATCGTGGCTTGTTTAAGTCTTCTTAAGAGCATTTTACTTGGAAAAAGCAATCAAAAATAATACGTTACCACATTAATTTCTTTTACTTGAGGTTTTCTTTTTGAAAGAAAAAATCATATCCACTTCTTTCTGTGGAAAAACGCGTAGAGCAGTGCTATCGACACGATCATGGCTATGAGAGTGGTCGGATATCCGTACTCGGAGTGAAGCTCCGGGATTTCGGCAAAGTTCATTCCATATATGCTCGCGATGAGCGTCGGAACCATGAGTATGACCGTGAACGACGTGAGCCTTTTTATTATCAGGTTCATGTCATTCGACGCCTGCGTCGTATGGATGGTCAGTATGTCCGTCAGCATGTCCTTGTACGACGAAAGTATGTCGACCTGGTGCATGTACGTGTCGTATACGTCGTCGAGCATCCTCATGCTCTCGACATCTGGCTTCAGCGGCGTGAGACCCTTCTTTATCGTGAATATTATTTTTGCCGACCCCCAGAATCGCCGCGCCATGAGGTGTATCCTCCTCTTTATCTTGACTACGTCTGCGATGGTCATCTTGTTTGCGTTCATTACGACCCTCTTCTCGATGTCTGTTATGAGGGTGTCCACCTTGTCCAGGACGTCGTAATTCTCGTTGACGTCGTCAAGAAGGAACTGGTACATGAGCGTTGCTATGTTCTTTGTCTTGCTCGTCTCCATCAGCGTGACAAGCCTGTCGAAAAGCTCGTTGTGGAACGGCGTTATAGTCGGCAGCGCTATGATGAGCGCGTTCTCCTTCAGCACGAAGAGTATGTGCGAGCTCTCTATCTTCTCGCCTTCCATGTAGTAGTCCATGAACACGAATACCAGCGGGTTTATCGAGTACCTCGCCGACCTTTTTTCCTTCCTGAAGGTCTCGAAATGCCTTCTGCTTATTTTGAAGTCTTTTGATACCTTGCTTATTTCATGCTCGTCGGGCTTCTCCATCAGTATCCAGACAAAATCAGAACCGGCCGGTATCTTGTAGTCAAGTTTTGTTCCCTTCTCGCACGTTTTTTTGCCGCTGTTGTAGTACATGTACTTGAACATAAGTGTAAATATGTTTGAACGGCTTATAAAAAGATTTTTCCATGGAAATTAGAATTAGTTACAAAGAGAAAAATAATCGTTTTTAGCTATCAACTTTTCTAGTGTTCTGCGAAGAGCACACAGGGCATTTCAGCGAGCTGTAGAGCCATGTGTAGTTGCAGTCTGAGCACCCGTATTTCTTCGCTGGGTTCTTCGGGTACTTCAGCACACGCTTGCTGGCTTCCTCCAGCTTCTCTATGTCGTCCTTAGTGAGCCATCCGCGGATCCTTTTTGCAGTTGATTTTATCCTCATAATTAAGCACCCTTTACCGCTTCTATGTATTCTTTTATCACGCCTTCAATTAGGTCGAACGTAATGAATTTCATTTCATTTCCTTTTTCGTCGACAAGCGGGTATTGATCAAGTGCAAGAGGCATCTAGATGCGCGTCAACGTGTCTTTCACGCCTTCGTCGAACATCTTCTTGTTGATGCTGCATTCTCTGCTGGCGAGGATGTTTTCTGTTATTTTGTAATTTTTCATCTAGTCCGGAGATTCGTTGCCAAGGTTGTTATAGAACTCAATAACATCAAACACCTTATCAGAGCCCGATACGTAATCAACAGGCTTCTTTGTCCTTCTTACGTACTCTTTGCAATAGACTATGAACGAACTCATGCCACACACCCGTAATTGAATTGTAACCTCTATTTAGTAACAAAAACATATAAAGGTTGCGGCGTTAAATATAGAATTACATGGCTATAATATAGCCAATTTATACAGAAATAATAAAAGAAGCATCTACCCGGCCCTGACAAAGTGGTCTATTGGCTTCACGCTGGTTTTGCTGGCCCTCTGCTTGCACGCGAAACACACCCATTTATCTTCTACTCTATCCACAAGCCTCGCTTTTTTGCAACTATGGCATCTAGATATTGTCAACTGCATGGCAGGTCCGCTTTCCTGTAAGGCGCGAATCATTTTCTTGGGTGTGAAAAATGAAAATTACCTTACTTTCATATTTTTTTTCGGATTTTTTTTATTTTCTTCACTGAAATAATGCATTTCTTCACATTATAAAGATTATTGTGGTCAGAAGAACATATCCTACAAATGTTTTTTGAATTTTTTTCCCTGATTTTGGCGAAATTTTCCGGAAAAAATAGAAAAAAACGGATTTTTTATCCAGCAAAAAAAGAAAAATGGAAAAAAATGCGTGGAAAAAATGCATTTTATCGAAAATCAAACTTTTAAATAGGAAAATACATCTATTCATAGAATCCCCCGATAGCTCAACGGTACAATCTTCTTTAAAAAAGAAGATTGATCAAGAAACGTGAAAGAGCGCGCGGCTGTAGCCTAGTGCCATTGAAAAATTGCATTAGAAAATCAGCGACGCATCTGTAGAAACCGCGAGGTTCTGGGTTCAAAACGCAAGGAAAACCTAGGTTTTCCTTACCGTTCTATTCTTTCCTAGAGGAAGAATATTACGCGTATGTTTTCCTTGCTGGAAAGTCCCAGTCGGGGGATTTTTTATTTTCCTAAAGAATCAGAATATTGAGCCGGGTTTTTTGTCCTTCTTCTTTTTCTTGAGCTTGAACGCGTTTTGCCAGTCCTCTGCCCTCTTCTCTGGCAGTCCTATCGAGTGGGCAATCGACTTGCGCTCTATCTTCTTCCCGTTCGACTCAAATATGGCGGAGGCCCGCGGAAGCCTGACGGTCCCGTGAATCCCGAATATCGGCGTTATCTTGTACGTAAGCACCCTTTCTTCCCTCGGGTTGAGGTCTTTTACGTGCCACGTCAGCTCCATGCCGATGCTGCTTTTCTTCTTCAATGCTTTCGGCCCGTCCGCATCCTTGACGGTGAAGACAGACGGAACAAAATCGTTTATCTCTGTGTTCGTGGTATGCCTCGTGGAATTCTTTATCTCCACGGCAACCGTGAATTCCTCGCCTTCCTCGATCTCCTTTTTCTGGAGTATGTATTTCCTTATCCTGACTGTCTTTATGCGCGTGAAATAAACCCAGGCAGCTATTATAATAACTATGATGAGCAGGAAGACGGGAGTATAATCTACGCTGTACTGCAGGAATCTTGTCTCGCCAGGCACGATGTTCTTGAAGTTCCATGTGTACGTGCTGCCGCTTTTTGTTGCCGGCTCGTCGCCGTAGAAGAAAACCGTGTCCGCAGACGAGAAGTATTCGGTTACAGAGTAGTCTCCTGCCTTGTTTCCGACGTTCGTCATCTTTATTGTTTTTCTCAAGCCAAAGAGCAGCGGCGTGCTTTCAAGGCTTTTCTTGATGACCGCTACTTGTTCGACGGCGAACGGCTGCTTCTCTGTTATGGTTGTGTTCATGTACTTGACAGTTGCGTCGACGGTATACGTTCCGGCCTGGGCGAATTTGTCAAACAGTATGACTGCTTCTGCCTTTCCTTCCTCGCCGGGGTCGAGCCTTGGGACGACCTGGTGCAGGACTCCAATATTCTCGGACGGCGACATCACGTTCGCGACCACGTCTATGTTCTGTATCGTTGTTTTCATGTAATTTTTCAGGTATACATCTACTTTTGCCGACCCGAGCGGCTGCAGGTTGCCGATGACCAGTATCTTTTCAATGCTCACGACGCCGCCTTTCTCGACCAGGACGTAGACGTCGGCCTTTTTCAGCACGCCCGTTGTTGCAGACTCGAATATTATGGTGATCTTATACAGTCCTACTGATGTGTCGACAAAAGGCGAGACGTAGAGGCTGACTTTCGATATTTTTCCCGGCGTGACAGATATCTGGTTCTGGTCCAGCGAGACCCACGGGTTCTGGTCAAGAATGTTTGCATTTATCGTTTCAGGTTCGCTGCCGGATATCGCAATATCTATGATCTTCGTGCTCAATGTCGGCACAGTGATCGTCTGCGTTGGCGCTGATATAGTGTATGCAGAAGCCATGCTTGAGAATAAGAATAACGCAAATACAGCCACAAATATGGATTTTGCCAGTGTTGTCATATTTCTAACTTGTCGGGGGCAATATATAAGCGTTATGCGCCTGTAATTTCGGCGTAATTGGCAAATTTAATCGCCGAAGAAGAATTCGATCTTCAGTTCTAGCTGCCTTACGTAGTCCTCGATCTCTTCGCGGCATATCTCGCAGTCGCAGTCAAATTCGCGCCCTATGTCTATGCCATGCTCGTTGGGTGTCAGCGTATAGCGCACCTTGTGGCCGCACGTGTTTTCAACTTCCTCAAAAATGTCGTTCATATATTGAGGTTGGCAATCCTGGCTTATAAAGAATGAAGGTAAGATAACAGATATAATGAAGTATAGTAAAGGACACAATTTTTGGACTCGTTGGGTATAAATGTCCTTTACTGTATGCTGAAGACATAATTATGTCTTCAACTATAAACAAAAAAGCGCCGTGTTTTAATAAAATGTAAATTGTGATGAAAATGGAAGAAACATTCACGTGCCCGAACTGCGGCAGGCCGATGAAGAAGCGCATCGTGAAGGAGGGCTTCCTGGGCGAATTCGAGACATGGGACTGTCCATTCTGCCATCCCTAAAGTTTAAGATTTTTTTCGAACTCTGGCAGTTCAAGATTTTCTATAGCGTATTGCAACACTCGGTTGAAATATTCCTTTCCTTTTGGCGTTATTGTATAGGCAGTCTTGCCATCGCTAACGTTCTTGGCAAAATAATTTATAGAAACTAGGTCCAAGACCGACGAGTGGATATCGGTGTTATACTGGCTTAAAACAATTTCTGTGCCATCCGCTGCCGTAGATAGGGCTTTCATGAAATTTCTATCAACATCAATGACATTCTTTGTCATGAAAACAACCAGACGCACAAAATGCGTCTATCTCCTATGATACCATTTATCTATTTAACGCTGTTTTCATACTTCCTGTACAGTTCCTCGACGTTTTTCTTGCAGACAAAATCGTGCTGCCTGAATCCGCCCTTCATGCCTTTCGGTACGTGGAGGAGCTCGTGTATTATGGTCTTTGCCTGGTCTTTCTCGCTCATCTTGTCGAAATGCTCGGATATCGCTTCTATCACGTAATGCGCTTTCGTGCCCAGCGCAGCCTGCATTATCTTCGGCGTGCCGTGGCAGCGGGCTATGGTTCTTCTTGTCGCGCTTCCGCGGCTGCGGACGAAATGTATTCTGGCAAAATCCCTTTCTAGCCCTGCCCTGGCCGCTATTGTTTTTGCCTTTTCCTCTATGTCCGGAGCGGGAAAGTATTTTATCGCCATTGCAATCAGTTATATAATCTTGCCGCCGCTGTTTTAAGAAAACGTTGCACCTATAGTTCTTTTTTCAGCCCGTCTATGTATATCTGGACAGAATACCTGCTCGCGCCACGGAACTTCTCAAGTATTTCCGCGACTTTCTCGTCTTCCAGCTTGTTTATTTTTTTCAGTATTCTAAGCGGTTCTGTATGGTCGGTGTTGGTGTTGTAGGCGCTTTGTTCAAGCTTCTTTACGGCGTACGCGTACAGCACGCCTTTTTCTTTTGACGACAGTTTATATACTTTGTTCATATTTTCTGCAAGATTGGCGACGAATGTATTGCCGTCCAGGCCCATGCTATTGTACTTCTCGATGCCTTCTTTGAAGAGTTCTTCAATGCGATTTTTGTAGAAATCATTTTCTAGCGTCACAAACTCCATCTTATCACCAATTGTCACTACTTTATAGTTTCATATATAAAAAGCTTGGATTTTGCTATTTTTCTGTAGCAGAAAGAAGTTTTCGAGAAAGCTCTTAATCTTGCCGCTATAGAGAGTAGTCATGGAAATCCCTAAAGGCTTCGATTCGCTGGTGAAAATAGCGATGAAAGAGCGTCCCGAGAGGCCGAAGACCGCAGGCGATATCTGGGACAAATTCCTGAACATAGTCTTCCTCGGCGGCAACAGGTCGGACGCGGAGGTAAAATTCCTGATCAACATGCTGAAGCAGAAAAAGGTCCTTGGCCTGGATCATGTAAAAGAGACAGACGGCGAGGACTGGAGGGATGAGGTGACAAGAATAATAGACGAACGGTCCGCTAGGATAAAAGACGAGGAGATAAAGGACATGCTCGCGGCCGTGAAAAAAGAGATATTCATCCTCAGCGCGTCGATAAAGGGCGGCGCACGCTTCTTCAAGAAAAACGACATAAGCCCCGATGCGCTTGCAGATATGCTATCAACAAAGGAAAAGGCCTGGAAATTCATAGAAGACCTCGCAAACGACCAGGACGTCACGAACATAAAATACACGAAGATAATACTCTGGCTGCATTCGATCGGGTTCGCGCAGGATTTCTGCCCGCCGACAAGGCAGACCAAGTCATTCATAAACGACGTCTTCGGCTACTACCAGTTCTACGAGGACGACAAGTACTTCATGAAGAAGGCCGAGGAATTCTCCGCAGATGTCGGGAAAAGAGTGAAAGGGTGCACTGCAAGAGATGTTGCAACGGCGATTTTCTTCTACGTGACCCTGAAGAACATGATGCCCCAGCGCTCCTACGAGAAGAAGCACTTCACGCCGGATACGGCGGTGAAATTCCTGAGGTCTAAGAAGCTCACGCTTGCCAGATTATCCGAGCGGCTCTCGGACTTCGAGGACAGGCTCGAGCTCATAGACGACATAAACAAGTTCGTCAGGAAGATAAAATAAAAAGATGAAAGGCGTATTTAAATAGATAAAAGTCATCACACTCCAGATGGAATACATAAAAATCATCAGAAACGTGAAAGCAGTAAAAGAAGCACTGGATGCGTTGAAATTTCCGTACGTTATTCTGGATGCATATAAAATTGCCAAAAAAGCTCCTTTTGTAGATAGTGCGTATATCAAAACCCCAAAAGAGGACGGTGATTTTTTATATAATGGCTGGGAGATAAACGTTTCTCTCAAAAAGCCTTCGAATGCCGACGAGTTCGTGGATTATTTCATGAAAAAAAGCGCCAAACTTGGTAAAAAGACATTGAAATGCAAAAATAACGATGGGTTTTTTTCTTTATACGACAAGACAATATTGTTCGATGATTTCTCGATAAATATCCAAAATCCTTAGGAAGAAACAGAGGACGCAGAGCAAGAAAACGACGATTTGCCATTTTAACCCGATTTTTGTGGATTGAAGCCCCAGGTGAGGATTGAACTCACGGCCTTTACCTTACCAAGGTTTAGCGGATTTCTCTAACGCTCTACCAATCTCATCAACCCTTTTTGTCTTCAAAATCTTGACGTTCTTTTGGGGTTCATCAAGACCTTTTCTTCTGAAGAAAAGGGATTGATACTGAGCTACTGAGGCATCTAGTATTAATCGTGCTGCTAAACAATTAAAAATCAGATTGCAGGTCTATTTTCCGGCCTTTGCTTCCTTTAGGGCCTCCTTCTTCAGCTTCGGGACGCTCATCTTGAAGCCGCACTTCGCGCACTTGACAGCGAAAGGCCTCTTCCATTCCTGCTCTGCGTAGGCAGCGTGCTTGCACTCGGGGCACGTGTATTCGACCATCGCGACAGTCGAGTTCTTCGGGACCAGGACGCGTATCTTCCCGGCTATTTCTTTTTTTGCGTTCTTCACGTCCCTCCATGTATGGTACGCGCAGTCCCTAGGAAGGATATTGTTTTTTACTATGTAGTCCTGTATTTTTCCCATATTCATCTGTGGTGTATCAGAAACTTAAATACGTTTTGATACTTCAACTGTGAAATCCGAGAATATCGATATGGCTTTCTTTAGCTGCGGCCTGGTGAAATTATGCGTCGCGCCTTTGAGAACGACGAGCCTGCAGTTCTTGAATATCCTTGAGACTTTTTTGCTCTGTTCTATCGGCACAATTTCATCCCTGCTGCCGTGGACGATTATGACAGGTATTTTTATCTTCCTGGCAGCTGTGTAGCCGTTGTATCTGGTCGAATCGGCATAAAATTTATAACCGAGAAATTTTCCGTTATCATATAGTATCTTGCCGTCTTTTCTCCATTTTTTCACGTCTATCCTTTTGTTTGATATGACTTCTTTGTAATTGAAAACGACTGGTGCTTTCAGCATCATGAACGATATCTTTGTTCTGGACGCTGCCATTATGCTGCATATGCCGCCGAAGCTGCTGCCCAGGATGCCTACATTCCTGTAGCCTAGGCTTTTCACGTATTTCAGCGCTGTCAATATATTGGATATGCCGATGGAAATCGTGATGCCCTCGGTCTTCCCGCTGCTTTCGCCGTGGCCGTAGAAGTCAAAGACGAGCGTCGCGATGCCGAGCTTCTTCATGGCTTCTGTGAATTCCCTGTAAGTCATGCTTTTCTTGTTTGAAAAAAGCCCGTGCGCACACACGATTATCGTTTTTGTCCTGTTGCTTCCGGGCTCGTATAAGATTGCAGAAAGCATGTGATTTCCGTCTTTTAGCCATACCTTTTTCATAGAAAACTCCTGCATTGCTTTTATTGCGCCCTTAGCGTGTAGGCGCCAGCCAGGAAGGCAACGAGCGCGACAACCATCGCGATCTTCGTCAGTTTAGATGAATACCTGGACGGCGCAGCCACTGCTGCCAGGAAAATCGCATCGGCTATGACGACGAAGAACAGGTACACTTCGTCGAAAGTCCCTGAAAAATACGGGACAAAGCTGATTATTACGGCCAGGATTATGAAGAAGCTTGCTACCATCTTTGTCCTGAAAACGCCGAGCTTTGTGGCCAGCGTGCTCACGTTCTGCTTTTTGTCGCCGAGCGCGTCGTCGATCGTCTTGTAGACTTCCCTGCCGATGTTGGACAGGAACGCAAGGCTCGCCAGTATGTACACTTTGTCCGCGTTGCCGGTTATCACGCCGCCGTATATGAACGTAAGCGCGACCAGCGCGCTGATCAGCAGGTGGCCGGCCATTATTACGCGTTTCATGAAAGCGGCGTACAGAATTAATATTGCCGTCGCCAGCAGCGCAACCGCGAAAGGCACGCCGGGCAAAAAGTAGAATGCGATGCCGTTTCCAGCCAAGAACAATATAACCGCGTACGTTCCTGCCGTGAACTTCGATATCTTGCCGGAAGCCAGCGGCCTTTTAGGCTTGTTTACCTTGTCGCTGACAACGTCCTTTATGTCGTTTACGATCATTCCGCCGCTGCATATCAGGAAGACTATGAGCATGCCGAGCATTATTTCCAGCGGCGGCCTCACAGGCGAGCCGGCTATGACGCTTCCGATATAGACGGCCACAGCTGACATTATGCCGTTTACGGGCCTCATGACCGAGATGTACGGATCCATAATTATCTGCTATTCATTCTGTCAGCCATATCTTAAAAAGATTGAAGAAAACGATTCTGTAACATCTTCGGTTGGTATTAAAGTGTCGAAAAACAATAAAAAAGCATGGTAAAGATAAAAGTCGGTAGTTACGTAGTCGCAACAAAAGACATCGGCAATATTCAAAAACGTTCTGTTGGCTTGGTAAAAAATATTTCTGGAGGAAAAATTACAGTTTTCTTTATTGGAAAAAGTGCAACTGTGGAAACTGATATTAATCATGTTACCTATCTGAACATCAAAAAGACGGGCAAACCATACAACAAGAAAATATGCAATATATGTCATATGTTAAAGAACATGAAAGAGTTTGACATCAATCAAACAGACGCAAAAGGCAGGAAGACCACAAGACCAAGCTGTCAAGTATGCAGAATAATTATAGATGGCAAACACCTAACAAAAGAAGACGATAAAAAGTTGGAAATCATAAAACCTAAGGATGTGTTTACCTGTCCGATATGCAAGAAAACATCTATTGCATGGGTTACAGCTAATTTGGTAAAAGACCATGACCACATTACAGGAAAAGGTCGTGAATGGATTTGCGACAGTTGTAATACAGGTTTAGGCAGATTCAAAGATGACATCAAATTGCTTCAAAGGGCTATTGATTATTTGAAAAAATATTTTGCACATAGCTTCAAGGAGTAATCAAAGATGTAAGTCTGTTTTTGATGCCGATTCGTTTTCTCGCTATTTCTATATATTCTTTTGATATGTCACAACCGATAAATTTTCTTCTGTTTAAAAGTGCCATTTTACATGTAGTTCCAGAACCGCACATAGGGTCAAACACTATATCACCTTTGTTCGTCCACGACAATATGTGGTCTTCCGCAAGCTTCTCTGGGAAGACGGCAGGATGCTGAAATGCTATCTTGTCGCTTGTCGTTCCGCCAAGACCGACAGCATATTCCCAAATATTTGTTCGTGTTTTTTCTTCTTTCAATTCCTTCAAAACCTTTTTGTTAATGCCATCAGCTTTTTTGTTGAATGGAAGCATCTCCATTCCGCTTCTGGCAGTTTTTGTTTTCAGCGAATTGAATGTTTTTGGTCTATCTTTTGAAAGCACAAACATATACTCAAAGCAATTTGTATAGGCGTTACTTCGCATGAAAGGCGTGTTCTTTTTCTTGTAAATCATGACATCATGAACATTAAATCCTACTTCCTTGAAAAACATGGCTTGCTTAAAACTTGTCAGACTGTGACCGCCATTTATTCTGTCGCCAACTACCCATACAACAACTCCGCCTTTCTTTGTAACTCTGAATAACTCTTTTGCTATGTTTTCAAAATCAAACGTGTATCCCTTGTAGCTACGCAAGTTGTCATAAGGCGGTGAAGTCACTGTAAGGTCTACGAAATCATCTGGCATTTGTTTCATTAGTTCGACACAATCCATAGCATACAGTTTGTTTAATTCCATAATTACACCTTATTTTTAGTATGGCTCCCTATCATTTCCTCTATAACTTCTGATGCGGATTTTTTATTTTTTAAACATTCTATTCTAAATTTTGTCCACTTATTCTCATCCAAACTTATTGTAACTTTTACTTTTCCCACAAAACCACCATAATACGTATATACGTATATCTTTAAATACATTTGTGTTGTAAGTATATACGTAATTACGTAGGTGATACAACGACAAGAAAAACAACAAACGGAAAACGTGGCTATAAGGACTTATCTTATTTCAAGCCGAAAGAATGTCATTATTGCAAGTCTACAGAAAATATAAGATGGAGATTTAGATACAACCACATTACGAAGAAAAGACGCTATCTATGTAACAAGTGCAAGAAGGCGTTTGTAGTCGATGATGGATTTTGGAAAAGGAAAAAGCAAAGAGAGTTCATAGAACAATGCTTGGACTTGTATGTAAACGGCATGAGTTTGAGAAAGGTTAAAACCCACATAGAGCAGTTTTCGGATATAACAGTAAGTCATACTGCAATATCACGATGGCTCAAAAGCTATTCTGTTCTTGTGAAGAGTTTTACAGACGGCTTAAAAATAGAAACAAGTGGCATTTATCATACAGACGAAATATATATTAAATGCAGTGGCGACCAAAACTATTTCTTTGACCTAATAGATGCAAAATCTCGCTTTCTTGTTGCAACATTTTATGATAAAGAAAAAGGATTGCATGGAGCAAAGGGATTATTTGATATAACAAAAAAACGTGCTGAAAAGCTATTATTTGTTTATACAGATGGTTTGCCTGCTTACATGAATATCATACCAAAGATGTGGTATACAAAAAGGGATAAGCAATGTAAAGAGGTTCAGCATATTCGCATAATAGACCAGCATGATTACAGAAACAACATAATTGAAAGAGTGCAAGGAACACTTAGAGAAAGAATCAAAGTTATGCGTGGCTTCAAGAACCCAAAATCAACAGAAGCCACGCTTGAACTGCTTGTGATTTGGTATAACTTCATTCGCATACATCAAGGCATTCAGATGACGCCTGCTGAAATGTGCGGAATAAAACTGAATCTTGGACAGAATAAATGGTTAGGATTGATTTATAGAAGCAAAGAATGTTTAGCTTTTTAATGGCTCTATTAGACTTTCTTTTCCTAATAAGTTTTGAATTTCTGGATAATTCATCTTTAACTGTTCAGCAAATAATTGCCCATTAAATCCTAATTTGAATTTCTGTGATGTAGGACTTGGGTTTCTAATAATGAAGTTTCCTTTTTCTAATTTATCAGTTGAGTCAATAACATCTTTATAACTCAAATTTGCTTCATCTATTATTTGGTCAAAGTGCATAACTTTATTTTTGGCAATTATTAAGAATATCTTAACGGTATTCGGATTAGTAGTAATATTTGAGAAATTTTCAATTTTTAAGAACATGTTATCGTTTTCCATGCTGCTATTATATACGTGATTACTAAAATTCTTTTGGGTCTTCATTAATTACCACTTTGTAGTTGTAATGATTTATATGTCAAAAATGACTTAATCTCAGCTAATTTAGACCTAACAATATTCTTAGCAACTTTTTTGAATTCATCGTTGCTATTCACAGAAAAAGAAATAAATTCATTGGCATATGGAACAAGTTGTGCTTCATTATGTCTTATAAGAACCGTATGTTGTTTTTTACTTTGGTCTTTACAAACAGTTTGAAGTTCTGCATTAAATCCTTGACTAATAGTAGCGCTTTTGCCACCATACATAATACATAGAGGGAAGTTATCGCCCATTTGTATTTGTTTCCATATCAATTCAAATTTTTGATGATGTTCCATTTTTTCTACTGTTTTAATATGCTCCATAATAAAGGTTCCAGAAACTTTAAACTCGCCATTTAAATCTTTGAGTTCTATACAGAGTTCTTCTATACATTGTTTATCTACTAGGTCTTTATGCCTTCCACAGATAAAAATTTTCAATAGATTTCTTGCTTGAACATCAATGCTCGAGAAATCAGAAGATACTCTCCCAGATAATTCATTTATGTCCATATTGATATCATCTAAACTATTAACATATAAAAACAGCTTTTAAAATCAATTTTACTAATTTTAGAAAGTTTTACCAACCGAAGACGTTACAGAATCAAGAAAACGATTCGCCTAATTATTAAGCCTTTAGTCCGCGCCTTTCCTTCGCCTTCAGCCTCAGGTTCTTGGAGTTGCATTTCCTGCATTTTATAAGCCCCTTCTTCACCTTGTCCGGGTTGGCCCTGTTCTTCGCGTTGCAGTGCATGCAGATGAACATGTTCAGGAACAGCCTGTTAGCGACAGCCTCATTGATCTTCTTTCCCATATACATCCCTTTTCTTGGAAGAAAAGGTCTGTATCAACCCCAAAAGAATATAGAGTCTCAAAAACCTTATCTTCAATATTACTCGAAATAATTGAAAAGTAAAGTATAAAAGTGCCTAATTGACGTTTGTGTTGTATTTTGCGATCATATCCGTGAGTATTCTGCCCTTACAATTTTCAGTTATTTCAACAGGATACAAAAACATTTTTTTATTTTCATCTATTCTGATGTTTTTAATAATTTCTTTGTAGGATTCCTCTAACATCTTCTGCGTTGGATACGTATCTATAACTATCAATTTTTTCTTATTCAAGGGGATGGTCAGTGCATACATGCATGACTCGTCGTCAAGAAGCCCTATTACGCGGTTCTCCATAATTCCAGATGTAAGGAATACTTTTTATTTGGATACTTTTTCCTGCTCGATAAGGAGCTTTGAAAACCTTGCAGACCAGTTTACTTTTCCCGGGACGTATTTCCTTTGCAGGGCATGATTATTTAAGACTTTTTTTATGATCCCGGCTGTCTTCTCGGGCGTGCATCTTGTCGTATCTATTTCCACAAGACCCTTTCTGCCATGCGCTTCAACGGCTTCTATCGTTATAGCATCAAGTATCTCGGCCTGGATGTTTTCCCTGATCTTTTTTTCGGGCCATCCTCTCTTCGCCATGCGCTTTTTCAGGATATCCGGCCTGCACCTCAGAACTACGACGATGTCGGCGTCCGCGAAGTGCGACATGTGGCCGTCGACAATGTTTATTTCGCCCTTTTTCGCGTATTTTTTTGCAGCAGATTTCACGTCGGCAGCGCTCACGACCCTTGTTTTTCTGCTCTTGTCAGCAGCAGAATGGATCTTCCCTTTCTTCAACAGTGATGTGAGCTAAATCAGGTTTGCTCCCAGTTCTTTTGCGAGCACGTTTGCGACAGCCGTCTTTCCCGTGCCAGGAGT
>Ga0233420_10000606_pt1 | contig 14834 bp, 11 predicted proteins | sample Watercolumn_Mata_4_FD_183009 | JGI IMG/M metagenome (GOLD analysis project Ga0233420, IMG submission 183009) | Freshwater microbial communities from Lake Matano, South Sulawesi, Indonesia - Watercolumn_Matano_2014_102_MG | ecosystem: Environmental > Aquatic > Freshwater > Lake | place...
TGGTCTGCTTTACTGATCCGGAAACCGGCAAGGCGTATGAGTTCATCACCAACAATATGAAACTCGCAGCCTCAACGATAGCCGCCATTTACAGATCCCGCTGGCAGATCGAGACGTTTTTCAGGTGGATCAAGCAGAACCTGAAAATCAAGTCATTCCTCGGCACCAGCCAGAACGCCGTCTTGACGCAGATCTGGGTGGCCATGTGTTATTACCTGCTGGTATCGTACATCAAGTTCCAGACAAAATACCGCCACTCTTTGCAGGAACTGACTCGAATGATCGCTGCTGTACTCATGGAGCATCGCCTGTTGAAGGGAAATAAGTTTGTATCTTGGCACTTTCAGGATTGTAACCATTTTCAGGAACATGCATTCCGAAGTTGTTTTCGTGACCGGCGGAGCAAGAAGCGGCAAGAGCTCCTTTGCATTGCAGTATGCAGAAAAATTCGCAAACCCTGTCTTTCTTGCGACGGCCGAACCTTTTGATCAGGAGATGCGCGATCGTATCGAAAAACATCGTATCGAGCGCGGAGAGGGATTCGTCACCATCGAGGAGCCGCTCTATCCGGAGCGGGCGCTTGCGAATCTTCCTTCAGGTACCGGCGCGGTGCTTCTCGATTGCCTGACGGTCTGGGCAGGGAACCTCATGCACCATTTCGGGTCAACCCCGGGCGGTATCGAGAAAAGAGTGGATGCATTGCTCGATATTCTTCAAACGCCGCCGTGTACCGTCATACTTGTTTCAAATGAAGTGGGGATGGGTATTGTGCCTGATAATGCCATGTCGCGCATGTTCCGTGACCTTGCCGGTGGGCTGAACCAGCGAGTGGCAGCGGTTTCGTCGGAAGCCTGGCTGCTTTGCAGCGGGTTGCCGCTCCGGCTGAAATAGTCCCCGCAGGAGCGGTGGACAACAAATACTTTCGACAAGAAAAAAAGAAACAAAACATACCATGTTCCAGCAGTTGCAACGCCTTCTTGATGCCGTCAAACCGGTTGACCGGTCAGCCATCCCGGAAATACAGTCTCATCTTGACGATCTGACCAAGCCCCGGGGAAGCCTTGGCAGGCTTGAAGAGATTGCCATGAGCTATGTCCTGGCAGCCGGGACTCCCGTCCCTGTGCCGCTGAAAAAGAAAATATGCTGCTTTGCTGCCGACCACGGGGTTGCTGCCGAAGGGGTTTCCGCTTTTCCTGCCGAAGTGACTCCCCAGATGGTCTACAATATGCTGAACGGCGGTGCTGCCATCAATGTGCTTTCCAGACATGCCGGTGCAGATCTCGATGTGGTTGATGTCGGGGTAAACCACGATTTTCCCGATATCCAGGGACTTGTCCGGAAAAAAGTAAAACCGGGAAGCGCCAATATTGCATGCGGTCCCGCCATGAGTGAAGCCGATGCGCTCGAGGCGCTCCTTTGCGGTACAGCCCTTGCCGTTGATGCTGCCAAGGCCGGATACCATCTTCTCGGAACGGGAGAGATGGGCATTGCCAATACCACGCCCGCAACGGCGCTGTATGCGGTTTTGCTTGGCATTTCTTCCGACACCATAACCGGCAGGGGTACCGGCATCGACGATTCCCGTCTCAGACACAAGCAATCGGTCATCAGCAGGGCAATCGATGTGAATGCTCACCGGTGCACCAGCCCGTTCGGGACTCTTGCCGCGCTCGGAGGCTATGAAATCGCGGCGATTGCCGGTTTCGTGCTCGGTGCGGCATCCTGCAGGATCCCTGTTGTCGTCGACGGATTCATCTCTTCGGCAGGCGCTGTCGCAGCCATGAAGCTGTGTCCTCCGTGCGGTGACTATCTTTTTTTCAGCCATCTTTCCAGCGAACAGGGCCATAAAGCCGTCATGGAGCATCTTGGCGCACGGCCGATTCTCGATCTCGATCTGCGTCTTGGGGAGGGAACCGGTGCGGCTCTGGCCATGCAGGTTGTCGAAGGAGCGGTGAAAGTGTACAACGAGATGGCGACCTTCAGTTCCGCAAAAGTCAGTGAAAAGCAGCCATGAGGGAAAACCGGTCTTGCAGGGATAGCCCTGACGGCGCTCAAAAACAGTTTGTCGTCGTCAACGGGCTGCAGGTTCATTACCGAGCTGCTGGAAACGGCGAGCCGGTACTGTTATTCCTGCATGGCAGTTTTCTTTTCATGAGGAGCTGGCGGCTGGTGTTCGAGAATCTGGCAGAACGGTTCACGGTTATCGCGTTCGACCGTCCGGCATTCGGCAGTACCGGAAGGCCGATTCCCGTTTCCACCTGCCAGAATGTCTACAGTCCCGAGGGCCAGGCAGATCTTGTTGCCGCATTGCTTGAAACATTCGGTCACCGACAGGCGGTGCTTGTCGGGAACTCTACAGGCGGAACCATAGCCCTGCTCGCTGCCCTTCGCCATCCTGACAAGGTGTGCGGGCTTGTCCTTGCCGATCCCATGGTGTACAGCGGTTATGCAACAAGTGAATTTCCGTCATGGCTCTACCCGCTTTTCAGGGCAGCTGCTCCGGCAGGGGGGGCGCTTGCGAAACTCATGATCAGGCTGACATTCGGCACGCTGCACCGGACGTTCTGGCATGATCCCGCAATGCCGGGAGCCGGGCTGCTTCGGGCATATCGTTCCGACATGATGCAAGGCCGGTGGGGAAGGGCATTCTGGGAACTCCTGCTGGCAAGCCATAACCTTGAACTTGCCGGAAGGCTTGCTGATATTGCCGTTCCGGCACTTGTCATGACAGGCGATCATGACCGGATGGTAAAGCCGGAAGAGACCATCAGGCTTTCCCGTGAGCTTCCCATGGCTGCTCTTGAAATTGTTCCTGATTGCGGTCATCTGCCACAGGAAGAAAAGCCTGAATTTTTTGCAAGGGCGGTAACCGGTTTTCTGGAGAACCATTTCGGATGAACGCAAGGGAAGGGACAAGGGGGCTGGTGACCGCCTTGCGGACGCTCAGCGTGTTGCCGGTTCCCGGCAGGGATGCTTCCTCGTTCAGCACAGCCCTGTACTGGTTTCCGCTTGCGGGACTGTTCCTCGGGTCTCTGCAGGCTCTCTGTGCATTCGCCGTTGCGCTCAGTGGATGGTCGGAGCTTGCCGGGTTCGCCGCGGTTTTTTCCGGCATCCTCCTTACCAGGGCTCTCCATGCGGATGGTCTTGCTGACCTTGCCGATGGTTTTTTTGGAGGGAAAAACCGGGAATCGACATTACGCATCATGAAAGATCCCAGTGTGGGATCTTTCGGTGCTCTTTCCCTCGTGCTGGTGATGCTGCTGAAATGGATTGCAGCAGAAAGGCTGGTTGGTCTCCAGGCTTACGGTTCACTGGTTTCAGGTGTTATGCTTGCCAGATGGGTTCAGGTTCTTCTTGCCTCGACGATGCCGTATGCCCGCCGAAAAGGAGGTACCGCGCACTCGTTCGTTGAGGGCGCCGGAAAGAGGCACCTGGCCATTTCGTCGATTTCTGCTGCTTTTCTGCTTTTCCTTCTGCTCCGGGCGGATATGCAGCAGGTGCTGCTGCTGCTCGCCATTTCGGGTGGCGTTGCCGCTATCCTGGGAGTACTCTCTTTCAGAAAACTGACCGGGGTGACGGGGGATGTGCTCGGGGCTGTCAGCGAACTTGCCGAAACCACTGTCTGGGTCGGTTGCGTCCTTTTTTTTCAATGACCAGCAGGCTCATCCGCAGGAAAATACCGGGTTGCCTGCTTTTTCGGCAATCTCCTTTATCTCGAACCGGTAACGGTCCAGATCGAATGAAAACCGGCGGTTTTCATGAAAAACAACCCTGTTTTTTTCAAACCTGATTTTCATGGGGACGCTGACTTTCCGCTCGTCACCACAGACGTTGTTTTTTACTCCGGGCCTGAACAGTTCGCTGCTTTTGTCCGGAAGCGAAACCTGAACGGCATGATCGATGGTGCTGAGCGCCTCGACGTTTCCGTCCTCGGAAAGCTGCACCGAATTGATGTCCCCGTGAATACCGTTCGGTTCGTTATCGTAGGACGTTGAGGAGTTTGGGGACGCTGTACAGTAAGCGCAACAGAAACACTGAAAAGAGATCAACGAAATCCCATCATTACCACTCATTTTCCGTGTAAGAACTGAGTAGAGTAGCATCGCATTCAATTGAGAATATGGTGTCTGCACTACTCAAGTAGAGGGCTGTCTGGAGGGGGACAGCATAAGCCCGACCGTGTGGCTTACCCTTTCTATTTAGAAAGAATACGGGCTTTTTACAAGGTGTGTGTGGCAGAAACCGGAACTGGCTCTTGGGGAGAAGTGCGAAGAGGAGGAAATGAAAAAAGCCTGCGGAATTCGCAGGCTTTGGGGTGTGTGGGCGATAGAAGATTCGAACTTCTGACCTCTACCGTGTCAAGGTAGCGCTCTAACCAACTGAGCTAACCGCCCATCGGGAAAGGGTGTAAATATAGGATTTCGCCCGATATTTGCAAAGCCTTTCCGCCTGAACTCTCATGCTTTTTTCACGCGGTCATCCGCTGCTTGCCGTCACCGGCGTAGTAGACCGGTCCGCTCTTCTTGTCGATCGTCTCCGCGGTGATCACGCACTTCTGCACGTCCTTCAGGGAAGGCAGTTCGAACATGATGTCGATCATCACGCTCTCCAGCACCGAACGCAGAGCGCGAGCACCCGTTCCCCGCTCGATGGCGATCTCGACCACGCGGTCGAGCGACTCGTCGAGGAACTCCAGCTCCACGCCGTCCATCTCGAAAAGCTTCCTGTACTGCTTGACGAGGGCGTTCTTCGGATCTACGAGGATGCTGCGCAGCGCCTGGGCGTCGAGCGGCTCGAGCGTCGAGATGACCGGAAGACGTCCGATGAACTCGGGAATGAGGCCGTAGTTGTGCAGGTCGTCCTGCGTGACCAGCTGCAGGATCGCGGGGTCGTAGCCCGTCGTCTGCGTCTTCTCCACCTTCGATCCGAACCCCATCGACGACTTCGAGACGCGCTTGGCGATGATCTTGTCGAGCCCTTCGAACGCCCCTCCGCAGATGAAGAGGATGTTCCTGGTGTTGATGTTGATCAGCTGCTGCTCGGGATGCTTGCGGCCCCCTTTCGGCGGAACGCCAACGACCGAACCCTCGAGGATCTTGAGCAGAGCCTGCTGCACCCCCTCGCCCGACACGTCGCGCGTGATGGAGACGTTGGCGGACTTGCGGGCGATCTTGTCGATCTCGTCCACGTAGATGATGCCCCGCTCCGCCCGTTCGAGGTTGAAATCCGAGGCGTGCAGGAGCCTGGCGAGGATCGTCTCCACGTCGTCGCCCACGTAGCCTGCCTCGGTGAGCGAGGTCGCGTCGGCGATCGTGAACGGCACCTCGAGCAGGCTGGCGAGCGTCTGTGCGAGCAGGGTCTTGCCCGTGCCAGTCGGCCCGATCAGCAGGATGTTGCTCTTCTCGATGACCACCTCGTCCTCTGCCGACCAGTCCTGCGCGTCGATCCGCTTGTAGTGGTTGTACACCGCAACCGAAAGCGACTTCTTCGCCTGTTCCTGGCCGATCACGTACTGGTCGAGCGCGTCCTTGATGGCGCGCGGATTGTGCAGGCGCGGCTGGAAGGCCGGCTCCGCAGCCTTGTCGGTGTGCCTGATGGCGCTGAGCTCCTTGCGCAGGATCTCGACGGAGCTGAGGATGCAGCGGTCGCAGATGAAGGCCCTCGGCCCCGCGACCATGCTGTTCACTTCCTGGCTCGTCCTGCCGCAGAACGAACAGACGACCGGTGCATCCCCTCCGTTGCCCCTCCGGCCGTTGCCGCCCTTGCCTGGTTCTTTTTCTTTGCTCATGGTTCAGTTGGTACTGCTTCGTTTGTTCGTTCCTGCCGCATGCCGTTACAGGCCCATCTTCGCAAGGCTGTCGAGCACATGCTGGATCAGCATGCTCAGCCGGGGATGCTCCTCCTCGAAATGGTCGAGGGCGTCGTTCATCCTCTCCGCGAGATTCTCCCCCTCCTCGCCGACGGGCGTGCGTCCCTCGAGCTTCCTGATGTCCTCCTTCAGGTTCGACAGCACCGCCGCCGTCTTCTCGTCGACCGTATCGACCTGTTCGAGCTCACGGTGCAGGTTCTCGAGCTGTTCCCTGAGTTGTTGCTGTTCCATAGCGGTTGTTCAATTGTTGTCGGACGGACGGATGTCCCTGCACAGAAGGAGAACACCCGCCGGCCCCGATTCGTTTACGGCAGGCTGGTGGTTCCCGACAGGAAACGGTCGCATTCCCGCGCGGCGCCGCGCCCCTCGTTGATCGCCCAGACCACGAGGCTCTGGCCCCGGCGTGCGTCGCCTGCGGCGAACACCTTCTCCACGTTCGTCCTGTAGTTCTTCTCGTCCGCCCTGATGTTCGAGCGGCTGTCCTGGTCGACCCTGAGCGCCCTGAGCAGCTGGTCCTCCGGCCCGAGGAATCCCATGGCGAGCAGCACGAGCTGGGCCGGGATGATCTCCTCGGTTCCCGAAACCGGCACCGGGATGAAGCGCCCGTCCTCTTTGACCCACTCGACCTGTGACGCCTCGACCGCGGTGAGCATCCCTTCCTCTCCGATGAACTTCTTGGTCATCATGAGGTAGCGGCGCGGGTCCTCCCCCTGAACGGCAGCGGCCTCCTCCTGGCCGTAGTCGACCTTGAAGGTCTTCGGCCATTCAGGCCAGGGGTTGTCCTGCTGACGTTCGGCGGGGGGTTTCGGCATGATCTCGAGCTGGATGACGCTCCTGCACCCCTGCCGAAGCGAGGTGGCAACGCAGTCGGTGCCGGTGTCGCCGCCGCCGATGACCACGACGTCCTTGCCTGCCGCCGACAGGGACGGTCCGGTGCCGTCGAGCAGGGCTTTCGTGCTCGAGCGGAGATACTCCATGGCGAAGTGGATCCCCTGCAGCTCGCGCCCTTCGGCCGAGAGGTCGCGGGGACTGGTCGCCCCCGTGCAGAGCACGACCGCGTCGAACTCCCCGAGCAGCCTGTCTGCTGGCAGGGTGACACCAACCTCCGTGGAGGTCACGAAATGGATGCCCTCCTCCTGCATGATGTCGATCCGGCGCTGCACCACGTTCTCCTTGTCGAGCTTCATGTTCGGGATGCCGTACATGAGCAGCCCTCCGGCCCGGTCGTCGCGCTCGAAAACCGTGACCCAGTGGCCGGCCTTGTTGAGCTGGTCCGCGCAGGCAAGGCCGGACGGTCCGGAGCCGACCACCGCGACCTTCTTTCCGGTCCTGACGGCGATCTGCTTCGGCTCCACCCATCCCTCGCCGAACGCGTGCTCGATGATCGAGCATTCGATGTTCTTGATCGTCACCGGCGGCTCGATGATGCCGAGCACGCAGGAGCCTTCGCACGGTGCCGGGCAAACCCTGCCGGTGAATTCCGGGAAGTTGTTGGTCTTCATCAGCCGTTCGTAGGCATCCTGCCAGAAGCCGCGGTAAACATGGTCGTTCCACTCGGGAATGAGGTTGTGTATCGGGCAGCCGCTTGTCATGCCGCCGAGCATGAAGCCGGTATGGCAGAAGGGCGTTCCGCAGTCCATGCAGCGTGCGCCCTGCTCTGCAAGCTCCTCAGCATCCATCTCCTCGTGGAACTCCTGCCAGTTCCCGAGCCGTTCCAGCGGCGCCCTGTCTCCGGGCACTGCCCTCCGGAACTCCATAAATCCTTTTATTTTACCCATATCGCTTCGTAATACTTGTTCAGGCTTTTCCCCTCAGTTCAGTTGCCGGACACGCGGGCCGGATCGTGCACGTTCTTCTCGAAAGCGGCCATCACCGCATCCTCGCCGGTCATGCCCATCGCCTCGACCTCCTTCATGGCCTCGATGGCGCGCTTGTAGTCGATCGGAAGCACCTTCACGAACCGCTGGACGGTATTGGCCCAGCCGTCGATGAGCCGGCCTCCGAGTTCGCTGCCCGTGAGTTCGACATGCCGTTCGATCATCGACCGCAGCCAGAACAGATCCTCGTCTCCCTCGACGGCAGAGAGGCTCACCATGTCGTGGTTGCAGCGGCCGGAAAAGGCTCCGTCAACGTCGTAGACGAAGGCCACTCCGCCGGACATGCCTGCTGCGAAGTTCCTGCCCGTCCTGCCGAGGATGACCACCCTGCCGCCCGTCATGTACTCGCAGCCATGGTCGCCGACTGACTCGACGACGGCGTCGATGCCGCTGTTGCGCACGCAGAATCGCTCGCCTGCCATGCCGCGGATGAAGGCTTCTCCGGAGGTGGCGCCGTAGAAGGCGACGTTGCCGACGATGATGTTCTCCTCCGGCACGAAGGTCGACGCCTTCGGCGGGTAGGCAATGATCCTGCCTCCGGAAAGCCCCTTGCCGATGTAGTCGTTGGCGTCGCCGACGAGCTCGATGGTCATGCCTTTCGGCATGAACGCGCCGAGGCTCTGGCCGGCAGAGCCGAAGAATTTCAGATGGATGGTGTCGTCCGGAAGACCCTTGCTTCCGTAAGCCCTTGTCACCTCGTTGCCGACGATGGTTCCGGCAACGCGGTCGGTGTTCTTGATCGGCAGCGTGGTGAACACCTTCTCCCCGCTCCTGATGGCCGGCTCGCAGACCGCAAGAAGGGTGGTCATGTCGAGACACTCCTCGATGCCGTGATCCTGAGCAATGGTGCAGTACGGCGTGTCGTTGTCACCAGTCTCGACCTGGTGCAGGATCTTGGAGAGGTCCACCCCGCGGGCTTTCCAGTGGTCGATGGTGCGCGACATGGCAAGCAGATCGGTGCGGCCCACCAGGTCGTCCAGCTTCCTGACGCCGAGCCTTGCCATGTACTCCCTGACACCCTCGGCAAGGAAACGCATGAAGTTCTCCACATGCTCCGGCCTGCCGGTGAAGTTCCTGCGGAGTTCGGGGTTCTGGGTAGCCACCCCGACCGGGCACGAGTCGTCCTGGCAGCAGCGCATCATGATGCACCCCATGACGACCAGGGCTGTCGTTGCGAAGCCGAATTCCTCGGCGCCGAGCATGGCTGCGATGACGATGTCCCGCGCGGTCTTAAGCTGACCGTCGGCCTCGACCACGATCCTGCTGCGCAGGTTGTTGAGCATGAGCGTCTGGTGCGTTTCGGCAAGACCGAGCTCCCATGGCATGCCCGCGTGCATGATGCTCGATACCGGCGATGCGCCGGTACCGCCGTCATGACCGCTGATGAGCACCACGTCGGCATGGGCCTTGGCAACGCCGGCTGCGATGGTGCCGACGCCGACCGTTGAGACAAGCTTCACGTTGATGCGGGCCTGGCGGTTGGCATTCTTCAGGTCGAAGATGAGCTGCGCGAGGTCCTCGATGGAGTAGATGTCATGGTGCGGCGGAGGAGAGATCAGCCCCACGCCGGGTGTGGAGTGCCTCGTCCGGGCCACCCACGGGTAGACCTTCGAACCGGGCAGCTGTCCGCCTTCGCCGGGTTTGGCTCCCTGAGCCATCTTGATCTGGATCTCGTCGGCGTTGGTCAGGTACTCGCTGGTCACGCCGAAACGGCCCGAAGCCACCTGCTTGATTGCCGATCTGCGCGAGTCGCCGCCGGCGTCCGGCCTGAACCGGTCGGGATCCTCGCCGCCTTCGCCTGTATTGCTCTTGCCTCCGAGGCGGTTCATGGCGATGGCGAGGGTCTCGTGCGCCTCCTTGCTGATCGACCCGTAGGACATGGCACCCGTCTTGAACCGTCTCACGATGGCTTCGACCGGCTCGACCTCCTCGATTGCCACCGGTTTGTCCGCATACCGGATCTCCATGAGCCCGCGGATGGTGCAGAGATGACCGCTCTGGTCATCGATGAGCCTTTCATACTTTCTGAACAGCTCGTAGTTCCCCGTCCGGCAGGAGTGCTGCAGGTAGTGGATGGCCTCCGGGCTGAAGAGATGGTACTCGCCGTCATGCCTCCACTTGCGGTCGCCGCCTGCCTCCAGGCCCCGGTTGACCTTGTTGCCGCAGGGCGGGAAAGCCGCCTCGTGCCGGCGTTTCACCTCTTCGGCAACCGTATCGATGCCGATGCCCTCGATCCTCGACGGTGTCCTGGTGAAATAGGCGTCGATCAGCTGCGAGTTGAGGCCGACAGCCTCGAAGATCTGGGCGCCCCGGTAGCTCTGGACGGTCGAAATGCCCATCTTGGCCATGGTCTTGACCACGCCCTTGACGAGCGCCTTGATATAGTTCCTGATCGCCTTCTTCTCGTCCATGGCGATGCGTCCCTCGGCCACCTGCTGGCTTACGGTCTCGAAGGCGAGGTACGGGTTGACCGATCCGGCCCCGTAGCTGATCAGCATGGCGAAGTGATGGACCGTCCGGGGTTCGCCCGACTCGACGATCAGGCCGACCTTGGTGCGCAGTCCGGCGTTGATCAGGAACTGGTGGAATCCCGACAGGGCAAGGAGGGCCGGAATGGGCGCCCGTGATTTTTCCAGTTCACCCTTGTCGGAAAGAATGATCATGTTCACTCCCTGGGCCACAGCCTTCTCGGCCTGGCGGTAGAGATCCTGCATGGCTGCCTCGATGCCCTTGCCGCCCTTCTCCACGTCGTAGAAGATCGGCAGCGTGATTGCCGCGAAACCGGGTTTCTCGATGCCGCGGATCTTTTCGAGGTCCTCGTTGGTCAGGATCGGATAGGGAACCCTGACGCGACGGCAGTTGATCTCGTCTGAATCGAGCAGGTTGCCCTCGGTGCCGAGCATGACGGTCGTGGAGGTGACGATCTCCTCCCTGATTGAATCGATCGGAGGGTTGGTCACCTGCGCGAACAGCTGCTTGAAATAGTCGTACAGGAGCCGCGGACGGTTCGACAGCACGGCAAGCGGCGTGTCGTTGCCCATCGAACCGATCAGCTCGATGCCGTTCTGGGCCATCGGCCTGATGTGCAGGGCTATGTCCTCCTGCGTGTAGCCGAACGCTTTCTGGCGGGCAGTGATGCTGAAGTTGACCACGTCGGGATTCTTCATCTGCGGATGGTCGGGCAGCGACGCGAGGTCGATCACATTCCGCTCGATCCACTCCCTGTAGGGCTTTTCCGAAGCGATGGTCTTCTTGATCTCCTCGTCCGAGATGATCCGCCCCTCGCTCGTGTCAACCAGAAACATCTTGCCGGGCTGCAGCCGGTCCTTCTTGACGATCTTCTCGGGAGGAACGTCGAGCACGCCGACTTCGGAAGCCATCACCACCAGGTCGTCGCTGGTGATGTAGTAGCGTGACGGACGAAGCCCGTTCCGGTCGAGCATGGCCCCGATCTGGATTCCGTCCGTGAAGACGACCGACGCGGGCCCGTCCCAGGGCTCCATGAGACAGCTGTGGTATTCGTAGAAAGCCTTCTTCTCCGGGGTCATGGCCTCGTTGCCCACCCACGGCTCGGGGATGACCATCATGGCCGCATGGGCCACCGACCGTCCCGACATCACGAGCAGCTCGAAAGCGTTGTCAAGGGTGGCCGAATCGCTGCCCTCTTCGAGGAGGATCGGCTTGATCTCCTCGAGCGCACCGCCGAAGACGGACGACTGCATGTTCTTTTCGCGCGCCTTCATCCAGTTGACGTTGCCCCTGAGCGTGTTGATCTCCCCGTTGTGACTCAGGAAACGGTAGGGATGGGCACGGTCCCAGCTCGGGAAGGTGTTGGTGCTGAAACGCGAATGCACCATGGCGATGGCGCTCTCCATGTCGGGATCGCCGAGCTCGGGATAGAACTCCTCGACCTGCTCCGGGTTGAGCATGCCTTTGTAGACGATGGTGCGGGCCGAAAAGCTTGAAACATAGAAAAAGCTGCTTCCGAGAAGTCCCGACGTATAGCGGACCCTTTTGAAGATGCGCCGGCGGATGATGAACAGCTTGCGCTCGAACTCGACTTCCGTCATGGACTCGCTGCCGGGGCCGACGAAGATCTGCTTGACCACGGGCTCCTGCGAACGGGCGGTTTCGCCGAGGGTGGAATTGTCGGTCGGCACCTTGCGCAGACCGAGGTAGCGCTGACCTTCCGCCTGGACCATCTGGCGGCAGATGTCCTCGATGGCCCGCCGCTGGGAGAGGTCTGGCGGCAGGAACAGCATGCCGACGCCGTACTTTCCTGGAGCGGGAAGTTCGATGTTCCGTTCAGCACAAGCCTTGCGCATGAACCTGTCGGGTATCTGCATCAGGATGCCTGCGCCATCGCCGGTGTTCTTCTCGTATCCGGTGGCGCCGCGGTGCGTCATGTTGACCAGCACCTGCAGGCCGTTACGGATGATCTGATGGGACTTGACCCCCTTGATGTGAGCAACGAAGCCTACACCGCAGGCATCATGCTCGAACTGTGGATCGTAAAGGCCGCCCTCATGTTTTGCTTTCATAATTTCAGGCACAACTGTTCAATGGGTTTCAAAAAATAGGACAATCATCGACCGAAGGGCAGAATATACGGCATTCGGAAAAAAAATCATGACCTTTCTGCGGAGCAGAGGTACCTACGCCTTACCCTGTTTTGCAACGGCGGCTACCGCCCTCTCCAGCTGCTCCTGATCGCCGAGATAGTAATGCCTGATCGGCTTCAGGTCGTCGTCAAGTTCGTAGACGAGCGGAATGCCCGTCGGAATGTTCAGACCGACGATGTCCTCGTCGGAGATGTTGTCGAGATATTTGACGAGAGCGCGGAGCGAATTGCCGTGGGCCGTGATGATCACGCGCTTTCCCTGCCTGATCATGGGCGCGATTGTCTCGTGCCAGTAGGGCAGGAACCGTTCGACGGTGTCCTTCAGGCATTCGGTAGCGGGAAGTTCGCTCTCTGTCAGCTCCGCATAGCGGGGATCCTTGCCGGGATACCTCTCGTCTTCCCTGTCGAGCGCAGGAGGAGGGGTATCGTAGCTTCTGCGCCAGATCAGCACCTGTTCATCGCCGTGCCGCTGGGCGGTTTCGGATTTGTTGAGTCCCTGCAGGGCGCCGTAGTGGCGTTCGTTGAGGCGCCAGTTCTTGAAGACGGGGATCCACATGAGATCCATGACATCAAGCACGCTCCACAGGGTCCTGATCGCCCGTTTCAGAACGGAGGTGTAGGCCACATCGAAAACCAGCCCCTCCTGCTCCAGCAGCTTCCCGGCCTGTTTCGCCTCATCCCGGCCCCTGTCGGAAAGATCGATATCAACCCAGCCGGTAAAACGGTTTTCCCGGTTCCACTGGCTTTCACCATGTCTCAGCAGGACCAGCTTCTTCATGTAACGCTCCTTGTAATCATAAAATTTTTGTACGGCGGGAATGCCCCGCTTTTCTCGTTGGCCTGTCAATTTAATATTCTGAGAAACCATTCTCAAACATTCTCTCCCGAGGCGTACTGCCCGTTCCATCCCCTGTTTTTTTCGGATCTGCAGCCGCCCGGCTATGGTTTTATCGACAGAATTGTACTATCTTTCATGATTTTTGACGATCCCTGCCCGTGGCAGGAAACGCCCGTCCATCAGTAACCAGCAAGCACCAGGTCTGAATCATCATGAACGTCAACCATTTCAGATTAGCAATCGGCGGAAAAGAATACCTCCCTCTCATCATCGGCGGCATGGGGGTCAACATTTCCACGTCCGAGCTTGCACTGGCGGCCGAAAGGCTCGGGGGAATCGGCCATATCTCCGACGCGGAGGTCCACCATGTCTGCGACCAGACGTTCAGCACCTCGTACGTCACCAGAAAGAGAAAAAAATACAGCTTCAACGTCAACAACCCCGACAAGTCGGTCGTCAGGTTCGACCTCGAAGAACTTGCCGAGGCGCAGAAACGGTACGTCTCCTCCACGATAGACCGGAAAACCGGCAAGGGGGCGGTTTTCATGAACTGCATGGAAAAGCTCACCATGAACAGCGCTTCCGAAACGCTGAAGGTGCGCCTGGAAGCCGCCATGGATGCAGGCATCGACGGCCTCACCCTTGCGGCCGGCCTTAACCTGAGGACACTCGACCTGATCCAGGACCACCCGAGGTTCCGCGACGTGAACATCGGCATCATCATCTCGTCGGTACGCGCTCTGTCGATTTTCCTCAAACGTGCTGTCAGGCTCAACCGTCTTCCCGACTACATCATCGTTGAAGGCCCCCTTGCCGGAGGACATCTCGGATTCGGTCCGGACGACTGGCAGAACCACACCCTCGGGACCATCGTTGCCGAAACGATTGAATTCCTGCACAAGGAGAACATACAGATCCCGGTCATCCCTGCTGGAGGAATCTTTACCGGCGCCGACGCCGTGGAATACCTGCAGACCGGTGCATCCGGAGTTCAGGTCGCGACCCGCTTCACCATCGCGAAGGAATCCGGCCTTCCCTGCGAGGTCAAACAGCACTATCTCAATGCCTCAGAAAGCGATGTCGTTGTCAATACCGTTTCGCCTACCGGCTATCCGATGCGCATGCTGAAGCAGTCGCCGACCCTCCAGTACGGGCTGAGGCCGAACTGCGAAGGGTTCGGATACCTGCTCGACAACCACGGCACGTGTCCCTACATCGACGACTACTACAGAAGCATCGAATCACGGAAGGAGGGTGAGCGGATGGTCGTCAGCGACCACACCTGCCTGTGCACCGGGATGGCGAACTACGACTGCTGGACATGCGGCCACACGGTTTTCCGGCTGAAGGAAACCACCAACCGCCTCCCCGACGGCTCATGGCAGCTGCCCTCGGCCGAGGAGATCTTCATGGACTACCTCCTGAGCGAGAATCACGCGATCCGGCTCCCGGAGACCGAAAAGACCTCCTGACCGCTGGGGATTGACCGGAAGAACCGTTACATTTATGGGAACCTCGAAAAATTGAGATTTGCAATATTGCAATGGCTGATAGTACCAGCAATAATCGTATCAGATTGAAAAATCGCCGTTCTTTGACAAATTTCAGACAAAAAAGCCCTCTAACAGC
>Ga0233420_10000609_pt1 | contig 14760 bp, 13 predicted proteins | sample Watercolumn_Mata_4_FD_183009 | JGI IMG/M metagenome (GOLD analysis project Ga0233420, IMG submission 183009) | Freshwater microbial communities from Lake Matano, South Sulawesi, Indonesia - Watercolumn_Matano_2014_102_MG | ecosystem: Environmental > Aquatic > Freshwater > Lake | place...
ACAATCCGTGATGATCGCCGTGCATTCCATAAAGTGGTTTAAAAGTTTTACCGGCATCTTCCGAAACATTAAGTGCGAGTCCCATAACAAAAATTTTGTTTTCGTTTTTAGGATCAACCCTAATTTGTGCAAACACCCAGCCATATGTTGCGGCAAGTGTTTCCATGTATTGATTTTGCTCGCTCATTTGTTTCCACGTATTACCTTTATCATCGCTTCTGAAAACAGTTGCGCCTTTAATCACTCCGCCTCTCGGTCTTCCATATGAATCAAGATTTTCCGGGTCGGTATTCTCTCTTAGAATTTCATAATTATCAATAAATGCATAAAGAACATTCGGATTTGATGTTGAGATATCTATTCCTGTTCTTCCTCTAAATTTTGCTTCCGGCAACCCTTTGGAAATTTCGATCCATGTTTTTCCGGCATCAACGGATTTGTAAATGCTACTGCCGTCATAATCTTTTTCATTTCTCGGATCGTTCCATTTTTTTCTTACACGCTGCCATGTTGAAAGATAAATTGTGTTCGGGTCTGTTGGATCTATCACCAAATCGATCACGCCGGTTTTTTCATTCTTGTAGAAAATTTTATTCCATGTTTTTCCTCCGTCTGTTGTCTTATATAAACCACGGTCTTCGTTAAATGTCCATTCATTTCCTGAAGCAGCAACATAAACTATATCGGGATTTGTAGGATGAATAATTATTCTTGGAATTGTGTGCGTGTTTACCAATCCCATATGCTGCCAGGTTTTTCCGGCATCAGTTGATTTATAAACTCCTGTGCCTGCATTAGAGCTTCTGAAAATATTTGCCTCACCTGTTCCAATCCAAACAATATTTTGATTTGACGGCGCAAGAGTTACATCGCCGATTGAAGCGGTTGGATAATTTTCGAATATCGGTTCCCATGTGGTTCCTTCGTTTGTGGTTTTCCAAACCCCGCCTGTTGCACCCGCAGCATAAATTATATAATTTTTTCCGTGCGGTCTAACAACTTCAACGTCGGTCATTCTTCCGCTGATATTTGTAGGACCTATAAATTGCCAATTTAATTTTTTGAATAACGATTTTTCCGCCATTGAAACATGGTTTTCATACATCTTCATTCTTGCTTCGGCAGATGTGTTTTGGGTAACGGGTTGTGAGGAAATATTATTTGAGAGAATTAATACAAGAAATAAAATACTTGTTAAATATTTTTTCATCACGAGCTCCTGATATTTATTAAATATTATTTTACCTCATTCAAGTTAAGTAGAAAATTTATGTTTTCTTAATAACAAAAACCTTCAGCATAGCGTAATTCTACAAATCATAAATGTTTTCCGAGTAGTCTTCTTCAATTTCCCATTTTAAGGGATTTTGTTCTATATATTTTCTAATGTTATACAACTCTTTTTCATTACGAATGATTCTATCATAAAAACGAGACTGCCAAGAAAAATTTGAATATCTATTTTTATTTGCCCATCGTGTAACAGCGGCTTTAAATTTCCCAACAATATCACCAAGAGGTAAAGACGCCATACATGGCGTCTCAAATCGTTTTTCATTAGACGGGATATATCCCGTCTCTACAATTGGGTTTATTATTATATTTCCGTGGATATGATTTGGCATAATGACATAATAGTCCAGTTCAACATTTTGAAAATGAATTGGGATTTCTTTCCAATATTGATCAGCAACTTTTCCTAATTCATTCAAACGCATTTTTTCATTTATAACTTTTCCAAAATGCTCAACGTGGTCTTTGACATTTATTGTTACATAATACCACCAAGGTGATGAGTAATTCCAATCTTGATGTCGTGCGGTTTCTATTCTAAATACATTTTTGAATTTTGACATGATCTCCCCAAAAATAATTTCTGCTTTAACAAAAACCTTCAAGGTTAAGAATCGTTGTAATAGTTGTAACCTTGAAAGTTGAACTAAAGAAATATTTACCTTTTCATACGGGAAATTATTTTAGGATTTGTTAATTCTCTAATTGCATCATTTGCAATCCATCTTGCAGATTTCGAATCAATCGTCCTTATCTCTTTTGCAAGTTTTATAGCTTCTTTATTCAAAAATTTACTGCGTTTGCCGATTTGCCTCAAAGACCAATTCACTGCTTTTTTAACAAAATTTCTTTCGTCAATGGAATATTTTTTAATCAGCGGAAAAAATTGAAGAAACTCTTTATCATCTCTTTTTTTGTGATGAACGGCTACGTAAGCAATCATAGAAAACGCGGTTCTTCTCACAAATTCTTTTTTGCTTTTTGCCCACTGCGGAATTTTTTCCAAAGCATACGGAGTATGTCTAAATAAATTACTGCAAGTGCCGTCGCAGATATCCCATGAATAAAAATCGTTTACCCATTTATTCATTTGAGATTTTGTAACAAGTATCGGGTCATCAATCATCGCCGCTATGTGTCTGGCTTCATGATACCCTGTGTCCCAAAGTTTTAAAGCAAGCTCATGATTTTTTCCAATACGATTTGCAATTGCATACATTGTCGGGGCATTAACTCCAAATGCTTTGTCTGCTTTAATGCCGTAACGCTTCATCCCCTCAATGTTTTTGGGATTATAATATTTCTTTAGCTCGGTTAAAACTTCTTCTGCTGTTTTCATTTTAAGAATATCATCTTTTTTGTTTGAGAAAATATTTTGGATTAGATATTACGCCTTCATCACTAATTAAATAACATAGGTTTGGATCTGAAAGAACATCGATTATTCTTTTACTTTCACCATCAACAATAATGCTGTCCTTCACCAAGCGAATTCCATGACTATAATCTGCATAAGTTTCTTCATGCCCGTTATATACAGGTTGAATAGGATTTCCGTTTAATTTATGCCATCCATAAATCACAACCGGTTTAGACACATTTGGTTTTAGATTATTATAGATAGAGTTTGAAATAATAACATCTTTTTTTGTTCCGCCAATTAATTTGCTTAGCGGAAATTGAGTGAGCATTTGCTTTCTCAAAGTCTGAACCGAATCATTATGATGTGTAAAAACCATAACTGTAATCATTGCCGCTGACGGGGCTATCGGTTGAGGCCTAAGTTTTAAGTCTGCCGATGAATAAATTCTATCTACCATTTTTTTTGTTGGAAGTGAACAACCAAGTGCGTTTGCAATTTTCTGTGCAAGTAGCGGAGTCATCGGCATTAATAAATAATCGTCATTCGCACCGAGCGATAAATAATCCATTGTAACAAAATAAGTAACCTTATGAAGGGTTCCGTTAATAAACATCGAGTCTTCAACTGTAACCAATTTGCGTAAAAATTCCGGGACGTTTCCACCGATAAATTGAGAATAAATGACTGCTTCCCTTTCGTCTCTTGTGAGTGAAGAAATGAATGCCGCAAATTGTTTTCCTTTAATAGCATTGGTGGACCGTGCGGGCAACTGTAAAATTTGAGCTTGGAGAAATAAAGAGGTGCTAACGCAGAAAAATATTGTGATAAATAATTTTTTCTTATACAAATTACAATCTCGAAACTTATCTTGTGGAAAATAGGAAAGTTTTAGATTAATAATTTCTTAATCGAATCTTGGATTTATTGCGTTATTATAGATTGAGCCGAAAGTATATGATAAACCAATAGAAAAATTATATGAGTATTGAGTTTGGATTTCTCTTCTTCTCAATAAAACATCTTCTAAAGATGCATTGCCGCGCGGCAAAGTAATTTGATTATTGATTTTTGAATAACCGGCTTTCGCATCAATTGATAATCCTTTTACTAATTTCCATGAAAGAAAACCGTCGGCTCCTAAAGAGTACATATCAAAATCATGCAGATAGTTTGAACCTTTAATATTAATTCCGGCATTCCCCCATGGTTCTATAAGCTCAAGCGAAATGTGTATCGAGTGGCTCCACAATATTTCTTCGGTTTTAAAATAAATTGTTTCATTATCATAATAATTGTATCTGGGACTCAGTCTATATTGGATGAACAAAATTCTTTGATTAGCTTCCGAATAAGGGAAGAAATCGAATTCTATTCCGGTTGAAAATCCCAAACCTAGTTTTATATTTCCGTAGGTTGATTTTCCTGCAGAGCTCCACAAGCCCCATGACCAGTGATTATCTATTGCTTTAATTAAAGAACTTGATAAATTTTGGTTTCGAGAAATACTTTTAATTTGCTCGTCTTCATAATCAAAAATACTTTCGTTGTATTGATTGGAAGCGTAAAAATTTATTTTGGATTCTTCTGTTACTCTATTTGCCGAAAACGAACCTTCAAAACTGCTGTTGCTGCTTGTTTGCTGCCCGCCAAGCGAAGTTCTAAAACTTGTTCTGAAAACCCAGAAGTCCCAATCATCAATTTGTGTGTTTTGTGTTCCGCTGTTATTTCCGTTGCTGTTAAAATTAATTTTCATTTGTCCGGCAACTTTAGAGCGATAAATATATTTAACCAACCCCGCTTTAAGTGCATCAACCATTTTAATTCTTGTCTGATCTTCTGTTTCGACTTGATTTGAAAAATATTTCACAGTATCGTTAATTCCTGCAAATTGATTCCGCCCCTGAAACATTAAACTGTTTTCTCTTCCGGAACCGGTTCTTTGATTAGTGAACAAGATATAAATATCAGCATCGTTTCTATCCACAACATAATTAACAATAGGTATTTGTTCTTTGATATAACTTCTATCGCAATGACAATCTAAATAGACAAACGGCGCACCTTCTTTAATTAATGTTTGTGCCTTCTGAGAATAAATAGTAAAAGAAAATGAGACGAGGAGTAAAACGAACAAGTTTTTGTTTGGCATAAATGAACTCTAAATAATTATTCTGAAAATTAATGCGGGTGATAAATTACAAAACCCTTGCGTAATAAAAATTTAAATAATGTTAAAACGGAAATGAATAAATTACGGCCGCCTTTAAAGTAATTGTTCATATAAAAAATTTCACTTTTACGGCAGCCGTAATAAATTTTATAATGTATTTAATTTTAGTCCGAAGAAATTATCATTGTTGAGCCGCCACCGCCACCAAAGCGTGGGTTAACAGCGTTATTAAAGATTGAACCGAAAGAATAAGAAACACCAAAAAATGCATAGCTATAATATGATGTTTCAAGCTGTCTTCTACGCAATAATACTTCTTCTAATGTTGCGCCTCCGGCAGGAAGAGCTATCTGTTTGCCAACCTTTGAATAATTAACATAAAAGTTTAGCGAAAATCCTTTAAAGAGTCTTAAGTTGGCCGAGGTGTAAACCCCATAGCCAAAGTTAACAAAATCATCCAAATAATTTTCAACATCGGTTCCAATACTTAAACTTCCCCATGGTTCAATCAAAGATAATGAGGCTCCTAACGTATGCTGCCACAAGTTTTCCTTTTTCTTAAAATAAATTGTTTCATCAACATAATTATTAAACAGTTGATAGATTTTGTAATTGATTCTCAGTTGATGTGTGTTAGATTCAGAATAGGGAAAAATATTATATTCTATTCCCGGGGCGAATGCCAAACTAAAACCAATATTATTGTATGTTGATGTTCGTGCGTTTGCCCAAAACCCCCAAGACCATTTGCCGTCAATGGCTTTTACTAATGAAGCATTTGCATATTGACTTCTTGTAATGTTTGTTATTGTTTCGCTGCCCGAAGAAGTTTCGTAAGTATAATTGCTTTCGTTATAATCATTTGAAAGTGAAAAATTTAATTTAAGATCTTCTGTTGTTCTGTTTGCCGAGATTGAGCTATACAGCTGTGTGCTGTTATAATTTTTTTCTCGGTTAATGTTTCCATTTGTGCTCAATCGAAAAATCCAATAATCCCAGTCATCTTTTAACTGTTCTGTTTGCTGCTGCTGTTTGGGAAAAGAAATTATTACCTGATCGGAAATGGATGATTTAGATAGATATTTTACTAGCCCAAGTTTTAATGCTTTAACCATTTTGGCTCTTGTTTGATCATCGGAATCTGTTCCGGCTGTGATATATTTAACGGTATCATTTATGCCTGCAAATTTGTTAAACCCGATAAACTGCAGGGTGTAATCACTTCCTCCGGAACCTGTGCGCTGAGATAAAAATAAAACATGAACATCGGCATCTTTTCTATCGCGCACATAATTAACAACCGGAATTTGCTCTTTTACATAATTCATATCGCAGTAGCCGCAGTCAACAAAAATGTTTGGGGCGCCAACTTTTATTGAAGATTGATTCTGCTGTGATAAGGAAATTGTTGAAACAAATAGAAACAACACCATCAAGATCGAGCTTTTAAGGTTCATTTGAATCCCCTTCTATTAGTTGAAAAATATCAATGATTATTTTTTTTATTTAGTAAACGTTAAAAACAAATAAATATTGTATTCCCGCTAACAAATAGATGATTAATATTTGTTTTTGTTACTTGCTAAATGATTTTTTTAGCAATCCTATTTGTCCCGAATGATACGCGTTATGTTGGATTATTCCCCAGATTAATCCTTCATAGGTGAATCCTGTTCCCAAAGATTTGTTTCTAGCTTTTTGAGGATATTCATTTAATCTCTCTTCGGGAAAATCTTTAAGTATTTCAATTAATTTGTTCGTTTCGGAAATAAATTCATCTTTAGTTTTCTGCCAATAATTTTCGGAAGACAATTTTACAATCGGCCAATCACCCTTCTTGGGTAAGGCGGCTTTGTTTCCTTTAAATCGGCAGTTAACTTCCTGCACCCATGAAGTCATGTGTAATAAAATTTCTATTATATTATGAACCGCTGGAATTGGTTTATGAAATGCATGCTCATAAGTTATGTCTTGAAGAATATCCATAACCGAAGCCCCGTGCCATGGATCCCCAAAGGTTGATTTTGTAAGGTCTAAAATTAATTTTTCAATTTTTGTCAAATGAATATCTCTTTAATTTTTATTTCTATAATTATATTTAAATATAGTTACTTAATTGTTTCTAAAAAAAATAATGAAATGAGAAGCCGGCTTTTATCATTAAATATTTTTTTAGTGCGTCCAAAATTTTACCTTTTTCATTATTTGCATAATAAATATATTTCAAGCGATATACGAGGATTTTACTGTGAATCTTAAAAAAATGTTAGCAATTTTACTGTTGATGGCTGCATTATGTTTCTGCGATAAGAACGAATTAATTTCACCAGATCCTTCAATTTCGGTTTATGATTTTCCTGCCGATTCCCTTTTGCTACAAATTAAATATGGCAATAAAGCAATCGTTGATAATAAACTTGAAATTACTTTTAATGGAGAGATAGTCGATTCCCGATGTCCAATGGATGTGGTTTGTGTTTGGGCGGGCGATGGCGGTATTGTTTTACATCTTAAGAAAGCTTCTGAGCAGACCACAACTTCACTTCACACAAATTTAACTCCTAAAGAAACAGTTTTTGGTGGTTATATTATAAAACTGAAGGAATTAAATCCTTATCCAAAATCAAATGTAAAATTAAAAAAGGAAGACTATTCTGTTTTATTAACTTTAAAACGGTTATGATTTCTTTTAATAAAAATTGCACAACAAAATGTTTCTAAAGCATCCGCATATCAAATGGGGATAAGTCGGAAACTGTTTGTCTAATATTGAGCTCTTTAATTAATTCTCTAAGAGTTTTCATTTCTGCTTCAATTAAGTGCATCCGGTGTTTTAACATTGCCAAGCTTGTAAAAGCCACCCGTGATGGATCCATTTCAAATGTTAGAATCTGTTTCCGAATATTATAAGATATGTTTTCAAGTCGTTCTAATTTTTTCTTTAATTTCTGCAAAATGTCTGCTTTACTCAGGTTATACATTAACAAAATCCCTATATCAAAGTTTGATGGCCCGGAATTATCCTCTTCAATGAAATTTGTTATTGATAACTGAAGTTCGTTTTCACCTTTTGGAGTAATTGTGTATATCGTTTTTTCCGGAAGGCTACCATTTCGTTCCTGTCTGCCAACTATAAGTTCATTTTTTTTTTAGATTATTAATTGTCGCATACACTGTCGAATCGGCAAGTGGAAGCCATTTTCTGGTATTTAGGTCGCCTAGCATCTTCGTTATCTCATATGGGTTTCTTGGCTTTTCTGATAAAATGCCAAGTATCAACGCGGCAAGTTTAGAAATCATAAATTCAAGCTGCTCTTTTAGTAAAGTAGTATAAAAATAGAGTGCGTAATTGTTTGAATCAAGCTTTTAACTAAATATTTTTTCAATATTTTTTTCGTTTTCGATCAACTCTTCAAATGACATGTATTGAAATCTAACTTTGGATGTAAGTGATCTATAATTTAATTCTAATGATTCTTGTCGTTTGGGATTTATTACTATTACTTCAATTTCCGAATTAATATGCTTTTTAAAAAGTGCTTTGATATGAACATCCGAACCAGACATAGAATAGCCAATGAAAACTATTTTTCTTGTAGCTCGAATTTCTTTTGATGCTTCGACAAAAAGTTGAGAAATTATTGGATGATGAATAGTTTTATTATAAGTTGGCGGTAAAATCAAAGTTTGAAACTCCGTTCCGTCTATTGGACAAATAAATTCATATTCCTCCTTATCAGGATAAGTATAGCCCAAGAACTTTCCTTTATTTAAATCTATTGTTCTATCCCACGGCGTTAGTAAAGTCTGGTTACAACAAGTACAATACTTCCAATTTAAACTGCCGTGAAGTTTAAGAATCTTGTATAGAGTCGGTTTGTCATGATTTAACACTTCAACCGGTTCGCGTGGATTAATCCAAAAATTATAATTCTTTAGCGCGGGGATTCTATCATAATTCATTAGATGAATACAATAGTCAATATAGCCATGATGTTTAAATAAAAAATCAAAAGCTTGCTCTAGTAGTGTATCATAGTTAAGTGTAATTATTGAAATGTTGGTACAAAATTTTGTTACCGCTTCCCAAAAGGTATGATAATAACGGCTATGCTTATTTGTTTGTAGATTTACAACAAAGTGTATCAGCTTTATCAAATACTCTTTAATATCTCTGATTTTATCAATCGTATATTTTGAATTCAGGCTTTCATTTTGTTGAAGAAAATAATCGATGAATCCAAAAACTGCTTCGAGCTGCGGGTACTGATTTGTGGATTTATTAAATTCAAAATTATCTTTAATAAATTCTGTTACAAGAATTCCTATTGTAGAATTTTCAATTTCATTTATTCCTCCAGAAAGAATTGTGGGAAGCATTTCTCGTTGAAGAGGAACTCCATCAGAGTGTGATGCACCTGCGCCAAAAACTAAAACGACATCTCGATTAATTGAATAGCGTAAAAATTTTTCCTGCATTCCAGGTATTTCTATTCGTTATTTTTCCCTTATAAAATAAGGTTCAAAACAAAGATAGCTTTTTAAAATTTTATTATGAAAAAAAGATACAAAAATAATTAGACGCGGTTTATTTGTTAATTTCAATAAGAATTAATTTTTTCCCTTTTTCATTTCTTGCGTTGGTAGGTTTATATGATAACTCAAAGATAGTGGATTTTTTAATATGGGCTTTGTACTTCAGTTCTGCAGTTTTAAATTCATCCATTAAATCACCTCCCTTAATAGCGGCAATATAAGCTTTCTCTTTTATCAGCGGTAAAGAATATCTAAATAAAATGATTAAGGGAACAGTTGCTCTGCTAATTACTAAATCAAATGTTTCTTTATATTTTTCTTTGAATTCCTCGCTTTCAACTCTGAAATTCTCAGCTATTATATTATTTAATTTAAGTTTACTTATAAATTCTTTTACTGCTGCAATTTTCTTTGAAGTTGAGTCTACTAATACTCCTCTCAATGATGGTCGAGAAACTGCAAGTGGTATTCCGGGAAATCCTCCGCCGGTTCCAATATCAAGGAATTTAATTGCTTTACTTGGTAGAAATTCAGAGATATATGCTGAAATAAAAACGTGATTCTCAATAATTTTTATAATATCTCGCCTGGAGATTAAATTTAATCGATTGTTTTTTTGAGTAACGAGGTAGGCAAAATGGGCTAATCGCTCCAGCTGATATTCATCTGGGTTAAGACTATTTTCCCAAAAAAACAGTTTCAGCTCGCGTAAATACTGCTCTTGAAGATCCAACAGAGTACTCGTTTTTAACTTTTCAAATATACTAATAATACGGAAATATCTGAAGGAGTTACTCCTGAGATTCTAGAAGCCTGCCCAATTGTATTTGGTTTGATTTTATTCAGTTTCTCTCTCCCTTCGGCCGAAATTGCTTTTAAATTAGAATAATTCAAATCTGATGGAATTATTACTTTTTCTAATCTTTCTGTTTTGCCGATCAATTCTATTTGTCGTTTAATATAGCCTTCGTACTTAATTTCTATCTCCAGTTGATCTACTACAACATTATCTTTCAATAATTGAATTGCTAGTTGATTTCCATCGCGGCTAAGTAATAGTAGTAATTCATTTAATGAAAATTCCGGACGCTTTACTAATTTGGAAATAGTTTCGGTGAGGGTTATCCCGGTTATTATTTTTTCATTGGAGAGCTCATTGATTTTAGGCGGGGAAATTTGGGTCTTTTCTAATTCTATTTTTGCTAAATTAAATAATTTTTCTCTACTTGAAAATTCGTTGAAAATTTCTTGAGGTATCAATCCGAATTCAAAACCATATTTTAATAATCTTTTATCAGCATTGTCCTGTCTCAATAACAATCTATGTTCGGCGCGTGATGTAAACATTCTATAAGGCTCATCGGTCGATTTTCCAACTAAGTCATCAATTAAAACTCCAATATAAGCTTCGCTTCTTTTTAGAAAAAATTCTTTGCGGTTCTGAATTTTTAACGCTGAATTTATTCCTGCAATAATTCCCTGAGCCGCAGCTTCCTCATAACCAGAGGTGCCATTTACTTGTCCAGCAAAATATAATCCTTCAATTATTTTACTTTCCAAAGTAAGATTCACTTGATATGGCGGGAAAAAATCATATTCAACCGCATATCCAGGCCGTGCAATTTCTGCATCTTCTAAACCTTTTATTTTTTTTATAGCTTCAATTTGAATTTCTGCTGGAAGTGAAGTTGAAAATCCGTTTAGATAAATCAAACCCGAATTTAATCCTTCCGGCTCTAGAAAAAGTTGATGTCTTTCTTTTTCAGCAAATCTAACAATTTTATCTTCTATGGATGGACAATACCTAGGACCAATCCCTTTTATCCTGCCACTAAACAATGGCGAATCAGAAAAACCTTTTTCTAAAGTTTTGTGTACTTCAAGGTTTGTATAAGTTAAATAGCAGCTTACTTGAGGAAGCAATGGAAAATTAGTTTTTTGTGTTCGTAAAGAAAACGGTTGTGCAGGCGAATCTCCTTGCTGTTCTTCCAGTATCCCCCAGTTAATTGAATCCTTTTTTAATCTTGGCGGTGTTCCGGTTTTTAATCTCCCTATTTCAAAACCTAATTTTCTTAACGACCCCGATAATCCAATCGATGCTGTTTCTCCATACCTGCCGCCAACAACCGAATTAAGTCCTGTATGCATTAATCCATTTAGAAAAGTCCCAGAGCAAATGATTAAAGCCCTACAATTCATATCAATCTCAGTTTGTGTCTTTACTCCAACAATCTTTTTATTTTCAATAACTACATCTATAATAGAATCTTCAACAATACTTAAATTTTGAGATTCTAATATTTCTTGAAGTGCCGTTTCTGAATACAGTTCTCTATCCGATTGACATCTTCCAGCCCATACCGCTGGACCTTTTGATTTATTTAAAGTTCGGAATTGAATCCCAGTTTTATCTGCCATCAAACCCATCACTCCGCCTAATGCATCTATTTCGTGCACTAAATGGCCTTTTGCACTACCACCAATAGCTGGATTGCAAGACATGCGCCCAATTGCATTTTTTTCCATTGTTATTAGTGCAACCGAACAACCCATTTTTGCGGCCGATAAGGACGCTTCTATGCCAGCATGTCCGCCTCCCAACACTATAACATCAAACTGTTTCATTGTCTTGAATTTCACGTGAAAAGTAAAAGTTTTCATTTCACGTGAAAATTTACTTCCCTATACAAAAATTTTTGAAAACATTGTTTAATATATCTTCAGATGTAACAACACCAATTATTTCATTTAAAAAATCAACTGCAGTTCTGATATCAACGGCTAAGTATTCTTCAGATAGATCTTTTTGAATTGATTGCTCTAACGTGTTCAGGCAATTAAGAGAGCTATTCAAGGCAATAAAATGTCTTTGTGAGGAAATTAGTGCAGATTTCTCGCTATAATTTATTGTACCAAGAGTACGAAATTTAATTTCACTTACTAAATCACTTATTCCATAACCCGAAAGAGCTGAGATTTTAATCCCGTTGATAAATGAAAAATCGTGCAACTTATCAATTTTATTAAATACGACAATAATCCTTTCTGATTCAAAGTGTTCAGATAAATAATCGGCCAATTTTTTCGACAATCCTAATTCAATATCATTCAAAAAAATAATAATGTCTGCCTCTTTTACAGCCGCCCAACTTCTAGACACGCCTTCATTTTCAATTTCATCTGATGTATCCCTTATCCCGGCTGTGTCAAATAGTCTTACAAGAAATCCGTCAATAAAAACCTCTTCTTTTATTATATCTCTTGTCGTCCCGGGTTTTTTACTTACAATTGCGCGAGATTCTTTTAATAAATAATTCAACAATGATGATTTCCCTACATTCGGTTCTCCCACAATTGCAACATTGATTCCATCGCGTATTACTTTTCCAAATCGAAAAGTTGAAATAAGATAAGAAATTTCATCTTTAATTTGTTCTACTAAGGATAACACATTTTCCTTCGCTACAAATTCTAATCCTTCCTCGGAGAAATCAAGTTCGAGTTCCAACAAAGATAGCACATTCACTAATTTTGTCTTTAAATTATCAATTTTTTTTGACAATAAACCATCAAGTTGATTACGAGCTCCTCTCAATGAAGCTTCTGTTCTTGCATTTATAATATCAGCAACAGCTTCTGCTTGGGTTAAATCCAATTTTCCATTAAGAAAAGCTCGTTTTGTAAACTCGCCTGGTTCTGCATTTCTGACATTATATTTTAAAAGAGCTTCTATTATTTTCTGAATTATTTGAGGACTGCCATGAGAACTTATTTCTATTGAATCTTCTCCTGTATATGAGTTTGGATTTTTAAAAATTGAAACGAGCACATCATCAATTAATTCTTCGCTGCTAAATATTTTTCCGTAATGAATTGTATGAGAATCACACTCCGAAAGTTTACTTTTTCCTTTGAATATTTTATCAACGATAGAAACACTATCCTTTCCGCTTATTCTAACAATTGCCAAAGCACCAACGCCCGGAGGAGTTGCAAGCGCAACAATAGTATCATTTTCGAAAATCATATTGATTTCTGAATATTCATAAAAAATGTAATTAAATTATAACAATTCATTCTTACACTCAACAAGCCTGCGATTGAGAAGATTTAACAAAAAAATATAATTACTATCCCTATATATACTAATTCGTAATATATTTTATTACACTTGAAACTTTTTTAGTAAATTATATTTATGAAGGTTAATTTTCTAACATAAAATGACAAAAATATAAATGGCATTTAATTTCAACAAACTAACCGTTAAAGCACAAGAGACTATTCAGACATCTCTTGACATAGCACAAAATTATAACAATCAAATTGTTGAACCCGAGCATGTGCTTGCTGCAATGATACAAGATCAATCCAGCTTGGCTGTATCGATTATTCAAAAATCGGGCGTGAACATTAATCAACCAAGAATAAAAATTGGTGAACTACTCGAAAGATTGCCTAAAGTTTCAGGCAGCGGAATGGGGAATCCGCAATTATCAAATAATACGTTAAAACTATTTGACGCTGCTGCAGAGGAAGCTAAATCATTAAAAGATGAATACATTTCTAACGAGCATATTTTTCTTGCTCTCTCTGAGGACAAAGGCCCAGCTGGAAAATTGTTGATAGAATCAGGTCTTGTAAAAAAAGTAATTTTATCGGCTTTGAAAGATATCCGCGGCAACCAAAGAGTTACTTCTCAAAATCCTGAAGATACATACCAATCATTACAGAAGTATGGAAGAGATTTAAACGAGCTTGCGAAATCAAATAAACTGGATCCTGTAATCGGTCGTGATGAAGAAATACGTAGAGTTTTACAAGTCCTTTCGCGGAGAACAAAAAATAATCCAGTATTAATAGGCGAGCCTGGAGTTGGAAAGACTGCTATAGCCGAAGGAATAGCGCATAGAATTGTATCGGGTGATGTGCCTGAGACATTAAAGACAAAACGTATAGCTGCGTTAGATATGGGCGCACTTGTTGCAGGAACACAATATCGCGGACAGTTTGAAGAAAGACTGAAAGCTGTAATCAAAGAAGTTCAGGAATCTGAAGGTGAAATAATTTTATTTATTGATGAACTTCATTTGCTTGTTGGTGCTGGCAGAACTGATGGCTCAATGGATGCAGCAAATATTTTAAAACCTGCACTTGCAAGAGGAGAACTTCACGCAATTGGCGCTACAACTCTTGATGAATACAGAAAATATATTGAAAAAGATGCAGCGCTTGAAAGAAGGTTTCAGCCGCTAATGGTTTTTGAACCAAACGAAGAAGATTCAATTTCAATTTTACGGGGCTTGAAAGAACGATATGAAGTTCATCATGGCGTTAGAATAACAGATGGTGCAATTGTAGCTGCTGTTCAACTTTCAAATCGTTACATAACGGATCG
>Ga0233420_10000610_pt1 | contig 14743 bp, 3 predicted proteins | sample Watercolumn_Mata_4_FD_183009 | JGI IMG/M metagenome (GOLD analysis project Ga0233420, IMG submission 183009) | Freshwater microbial communities from Lake Matano, South Sulawesi, Indonesia - Watercolumn_Matano_2014_102_MG | ecosystem: Environmental > Aquatic > Freshwater > Lake | place...
ATTCAGATTGATGGACTGAATCAAAGTCAGGTTCACGCTGAAATTGATTATAACTTTGCTACCGGTATGAGAGCGGCTTTGCGTCAGGATCCGGATATCATGATGGTGGGTGAAATCCGTGACCGTGAAACTGCCGATACAGCTATTGAAGCTTCTCTGACCGGTCACTTGGTATTTTCTACATTACATACAAATAGTGCCGTTGAGTCTTTGACTCGTCTTATCAATATGGGAGTTCCTCCTTATTTACTTAGTTCATCTCTTGAACTTATTATCGCGCAAAGGTTGGTAAGAAAATTATGTGACAACTGCAAAAAGCCTATAGCAACTAGCGCAGAGCTTTTATCCGTAGTGAAAAAAGCGATGGCAAATTTACATGCGGAAGGAGAAATTGATCCAAAATTAGTGGAAGGAATGCAATTTTTTGAAGCAACCGGATGCGAGAAGTGTAATCATGTTGGATATTTTGGTCGTGTCGGTCTTTATGAAGTTTTCCGTATGAATAATTCAATTAGAAAATTGTTATATGACAATGCTTCTAATATGGATATTCTGGATCAAGCTCAAAAAGATGGTATGGTAACCTTGGAACAAGCTGGTATTATTAAGGCGTTACAGGGTACAACCAGTCTTGATGAGGTATATCGTGTAGCGCGTAAAGCAGAATAAAAACATAAATAAAAATGACAGAGCCACGAAAAGACAATCAGGATTTCGCCACATCAGGAACAGAATCCTTTAAGATTGGTGATAATTCCATTCAAGGATCAAGTCCCGCCACTTCTCCAATCCCCGGCATTCAAATGAATAATGGTCGTATTATTTTAAATATTAGGGAAGATCGTAGGGAGGCTTTGGGTAGTGTAAAAAAGCGCTTTGGATTAAGAAATATTTTACCGAGTAATTTGTATAGCAAGGTAGATTCTTATTTAATTGCCCATGCAAAAGTTAAAGAAAATGTAAAAGCAAATTTCTTTCATTTACTTTCTGTAATGATCAATGCCGGTATTCCGATGGTAAATGCGCTAAAAGCACTTGCTCAACAGGAAGCGCATAATCCAAAGATGATGATGGTAATTTCAGAATTGGTGGATAGAGTGGAAGGCGGAAAAAGTTTGTCTGATGCGCTGTTGCTATATCCTGATGTATTCAGTGAAAAGGATGTGGGGATGGTCCGCTCAGGTGAAGCTTCCGGACAAATTGCTTCTACTTTAGAAAGTTTGGCCGATGATACAATGAAGGCTTATACAATTAAGGGAAAAATTAAAAGTGCCATGCTATATCCAGCAGTTGTAATGATTTTGCTTATTGGCGTGTTTGTAGGAATGATGGTTTTTGTAATCCCAAAACTAACAGATCTTTTCTCCGGATTTGGAGAAGAATTGCCACTCCTGACGAGAATAGTCGTTGGGATTAGTGATTTTATGTTAAATCAAAAAATAATTTTGATAGGAGGCACTGCGGCTATTATTTTTGGATTTATTATGTTTAAAAAAACCGCTTTTGGTAAATATGCTTTAGACAAATTTAAATTAAAAGTTCCTTTATTTGGTACTCTTTTCCAAAAAGCTTATTTAGCTCGTTTTTCAAGATCATTGAGTAATCTATTAAATAGTGGCCTTTCTATTATTACCACTCTGGAAATTGTAGCGAACTCCGTGGGAAATGAAGTTTATAGAAAAAAACTACTACTCGCGACTGAAGATATTAAGCAAGGTATTCCTTTAGCTGAATCTTTGGCTGAGAGTGAATTTTTTCCTCCGATGCTTTTAAGTATGATGGATGTAGGAGAAAAAACTGCTCAACTAGATACTATTCTTGAAAAAGTCGCCACTTTTTATGAAGATGAAGTAGCGACTTCTGTAAATGGCTTATCAAAAATCCTTGAGCCAATAATTTTAGTAGTCATCGGGTTGAGTGTTGGACTCGTGGTTGGAGCTATTATGATTCCGATTATGAGAATGAGTGATTTGGCGAGTGTGATGTAAAAAGCTTGATTCGCTTGAATTTTAAGTAAGACGTGTTTATCATGTGGAGCAGTTAGCTTAAAAGCTTTTAAATATATTTTAATTTCTAAACTCATTATTCTATGAAAAAAGGTTTTACACTGATTGAATTACTGATCGTAATCACGATCATCGGTATCTTGGCGGTAGCTTTCTTGCCAAGTGTACTTGGCGCACCAAGTAAAGCGAGAGATACGCAGAGAATTGCCGCTGTGCAGAAAATTGCTGGAGTTTTGACAACATTTTCAATTTCTAATAACTTGCCAGATTCTGGCTGTATAAACGCCACTGGGAATCTTGGCGGTAAAATTAAGGCTGCTGATTTTGGAGGTAAATTACCTGCTGATCCTCAAACTGGTAACGATTTGCTTACTTGTGATGGCTATCTATATTTTAAAGGAACCCCTGGCGTGACTGGAGGTTATGCTTTTGGAGTCTTTGCAAAATTAGAAAATCCTTCAATGGGTAACTTTGAAACTACAAATTGTGGCACAGCAGCTGCATGCGATCCTGCTTTTGCGTTGCCTGGAGCTGGAGCCACTATAGATATGTCTAAATGGGCAATTAAGGCCGCAAGTACTGACACAAATGCTTATGCCGTATTGGTACAATAATCCGTAATTTTTTTATGATGACTATTATTGCCAGTAAAAAAGGTTTTACTTTGATAGAGTTGTTGATTGTGATAGCTATTATTGGAATTTTGGCGGTAGCATTTTTGCCAAGTTTGTTGAGCTCACCGGCAAAAGCCAGAGACACACAACGAATTCAAGCACTGAGGAAATTGTCTGCAGTAGTTGTAAGTAATGATTTGGCCTTGCCTATTACTCATTGCTGGAATGGATTAGCTGGTGTTAGCAAAACCGTAAAAGATTCTTATTTGCCGCAATTAGGTGGAATTTTTTTGCAAGATCCAGTAGTTACTAATCCCAATACTGTCTGTGGCGCGTGTGCAGGTAGTTATTATTCTATTGATTGTCGATCTGCTGGAGGAGGTTTGGTTTCTTCTCCGTCTATTTTCTTCGCTAAGGTAGAAGATTCTTCTAATGGGAATGTTGATGTTCCATGTGTTTGCGATCCAGTATTGGGCAATTCTGGAGCTTATTACGCTCTTAAAATTCAAAGATAAATATTTTTTGTGAAAGAGGCTGCCAGTAGGCGGCCTCTTTTTTGTATATTTTTGGCTAAAAATAAATTTATGGTGGGGACTTGGGTTTGTTGCTTGTTTTGCGAAATTTAGCATTACTCAATTCTGCCAATTTTTGTCAACTCAAACCTCCCATTTTTCGCTTATGGAAATTGTTTTTGTGCTCAACTATTGCTATATTTTTATATTGGAAGGTACCTCAACCTTTCCGCATCATTCCTAAGAAAAACAGGCTTCATGTTAAGCTTTAAGAATAGAGATAAAAAGGCCCTAGTTTCCTCTTGTTTAAAGAAGTTTGTCATAGCTTTACTTGTCTTTGTAGTGCCATTTACTCAAATTCTTCCTTATCCTGTAGCTTATGCTGTGGCATTTGTAGAAAAGGCTGATGCGCCGAATAGTATCGCTACCGTTTATGACTTAGTGGCGATTGTGGTTGATACGAAACTAGACTTGGACAAAGCTCCTTATGTGGGGTTGGCTCACCAATATCAAGGACTTTCCCAGACTTCTATTGGTACTCGTATCATGCGTTATGCCGACGATATTGTGGAAAAAAATCCTCTTACCGATGTGAAAATCGTTTTTTATGATTCCTCTAAGGATTCTGTGTATGATATTGCCTCCGCTTTGGAAAACCTTTATTTGAATGGCGATGGTACTCGTGAAAATCGCTTAGCTGGAGTTGTATTTGTGGGAGATATTCCACTTCCGGTTGTAAATAAAAAAGGAAATCGCTATGCCAGTATCTTCCCTTATACTGATTTTACTGAAAAGGCTTACAATTATGATATAGCTTCCAAGAGTTTTATTCGAAATGAAGCGGTGACTTTTCCTAGGCCAGAAATCTGGCATGGGGTAATCAAAGCTCCGGAAAATAGCGCCGGCGGGAAACAAAGGCTCGCCGAGTATTTTGATAAAAATCATCTTTATCAACAAGGAGTGGCTGAATTTGCTGATTTTGATAAAAAACTTTTCTTTGGCGACTTAGTTCATGAAGAAGAAAAAATTTCTCCTGATATCTATAAATATTATTTGAAATACTTAGAGGGACTCGAAGATTTGGCTTATATGCGCTACAACAAATATTGGGCTCAAGAGATTAATGGTGCGCAGATGGGTGATATTCCGGCAACCGAGGGAAGTGCCGGTAGCGAAATGATGGAATCTATTCAAAGTGGTGAGGCCATGGCTCAAACACCTGATATTTACACAAAATATATTATTGATAATTCGCTTACTCCATATATCAAGCTACTAAAACAGTATGTTTCTCAAATAAATGACTGGGCCGACTATACGGGACGCTACAAGACAACCGATATTTCCAGTGTACCTGTTTTGATCACGATGAAAGACGAATTCGCAAAAGCTTATCTAAAGACAGTGAATGATGCTCTGGAAAATGAAATTAATAAAATAGTCGATAAAATTCAGCAGCCAATTCCGATTTTAGCAAATAGCAGAATATCGGGAGATATAGGCGGTCATCCTTTTGAAGTGACTCTTACTGGGGATATGCTTCCTCCTAATATGTGGAAGCTTGATGGAATAGATATCGTGCGCGATGATAATAAAGTTAGTTCTCTCTATTATAAATATTTCTATACAAATGAGGTTAGCGGTAAAACTTACCTCAATGGTACTGACGTCAGTATTTTGAATAGTCCAAAACAATGTATCCCTTACTTAGGGTCAACTAAGAGTGACTATTTTGATGCTAATTTGAACTTTAATCCGAAAGCAAAAATAGATGGTGAATATTCTGTAATGACTCGCGCATTACGTTCCGACAATGTCTCTACAGCAAAGGGATTCCGCACTGCGGGTGTGAATACCAGACTTCTATCTCCAAGAGATATTTATGAGAGAACCGCCTATGCTAATCCCGTTGATGGATATGGCGCTGCCTACGGTGCCACAATTACAAATGGCCAGTTTGCATTTGGGAAATATAGCGATAAACAATTTGTTTCCGGAGCTATTGTAGAAGATAATCCCAATTATGGCGTTTCGGCTTTTGAGCCTAACCCGATGATTACCAATTACGAGAATGTTCTCAAAACAAAAGGGCTTCAGAAAGGGGATATTATTGTAATGTTGGGTTATACCTATAGGGACAAGGATCCGGTGACCGGAGCTTTAAAAATGGTGAAGATGAATCAATATCTTAATCCTCGACTTACTTTTGATGTAGCAATTGAAAACATCTATCAACGAGCAAAAGCATCGGCAAAACTGTTTGATAATAATAGTCGTGTTGAGTCATTTGATGTTTATTTCTTCAGAGGAAATGCATCTCAAAAACTGCCTGCTTCATTTACGGTAATCAAAGATTCTGAATTAGTCTCAAAAGATGGTTCAGATGGCGCACTTTTCACTTTGTACTCTTTGAGAAGTGATGAAGAAATGGTTGAGGAAGATGATCCAGCGGGTGATGGCAATGGATATGGAGATCAAGGTTATGACAACTCTGCCGGATGTAGTTTTATTAATACAATGTTCTTTAGTGATCGTTGTTTTTATCCAGTTGCTTCTATGCCGGTACTTGATCCTGCTGGAGCTGTTGCCATCTCGAAATTCATAGATCCTGATGAAAATAGCAGTTTGAAATTTAAAGAAAATTTTACACAAACTCCTGATACAGACGGGAATTATGCGGATCATACTTGGTTGTTGCAGTACCCTGCTGACAAGAAGTTCGAAGAAATTGATGATGTGTACTTGGACTATTGTTATAACGGACTGCTCGCTTATGACACAAACAATAGTGATCATGACTCTAATTCTTTTAGATATCCTGTCGATCCTGAAACCAATCAAGGATTTCCGGATACAGTAGCGTATAGTGAAGCGATTGGTATTCCGGCAGGTCCAATCGCGGAAATCGCGGCTCTTATAATGGAAGAATTAGGCATGGGCGCAAAGCCTATTAAGATAGATCAAGATGTGTATGGTAGATTTTTATTCAATATTGGTTACTTCATTGAAAGAGGTGATAATGACGACGATAGCTGGGACGTTTCTACTGTGGTAGAAAACGAATCTAATGGGGAAACCAGTACTTCTACGTTGCACCTAAGTGGTACCGACATGAAAACTCCCCCATCTATGGGCCAGGTGTGGAACCCAATAAAAAATCTAAATGCGAATAGCATTGTTTTGAATGATAATCCTGCTCAGTATTTAACTATAAAGGCTTTTGCCGATAGATATGGAATTTTTGATGGAATCGATAATGATGGTGATGGATTAATCGACCTAGCCGATTTGGCCGATGAGAGCCTACCTGATTGTGGATTTGATACTCCTCTGCCTGCCGATCAAGATCCTCCGAAGTGCGGAATTGATAGTAATAATTTGAATGAAATTGCCAGAAAATTGTTTTCCAAAACAAGGACTTATACAATTCCTGCGGCCGTCTCTCCGATACCCGGGAAAATCATAAATTTGAACGTAGTAGCGACTCCTTATGCTAATAATCCCGAGGCAGACAGTATGATATTCCACAATGAGCCAACTCCATATACAATTTATCAACAGGTAAAATCAATGGCGGCTCTGAGTCTGCCTATTGATAATCCTCGTTATGTAGCTTTCCAGACTAAAACTATCGGTGATCAAACTGTAGGAAGAACTGAACGAATTGACTACCCAAATCTTTTTGATATCCCAAATTATGCTCAGTTAGAATCAAATTTAAGGAGCATCGCCAATAAGATTGCTTCTATGCCAAAGGCTGCAGAATCAAACCTAGGATCAAATGATCCGGTTGTTATCTCCAACCTTTTGTATCAACAATTAATGAATGTGGTAAATGGAAATACTTTGATGGATGTTCCTCCAACCGGAACTACGGTAACAAAAGCTTCTCAAAAGAAAGTGGCGGATTCCTTGAAATGGTTCCATTCTAATATAGATGAAAAACACAGGTACATTCTAAAATATTATTTGAATCCTAATGAACCTGCTTTCATAAAAGATTCACCAAAGGGATTTGAAGCGGCGTATTTGGTACTCGATGGGAGTACGGGAAGCTCTTTTGATATGGCTTTCAATAAAGATCTTGCAGAAGAAACCAGTGAATTATTTAATCCTTTGGATACAAGTTTTGGAGGAGCTTCTGGGGACGGAGCTGGAGATGGCGAGGGGGATGGCGCAGGAGATGGTGAGGGAGATGATGGTGGCGATGATGGTGGCAGCGGAAATTATTTCGTAATGCTTCCTCAGTTTATTAAAGAACTGATGGATTTCGTAAAAGCTTTTGGCAGCATCCCAAGTTTTGGTTCGTGTTGTGGAGCGGCTTCAGATATGAAGCAAGAACTTGCAGAAGAGCTCGCCGGACCTTTAGGAGTTCCTACTCCGACAGAACTTGAAAGAGCGAGTGCAAAGCCTTTAGAAAGCTTGCGAGTTGAATTAGATAAAGACACTATTAATGCTGATGGCTCAGATTTGATAACAGTTAATGTTACCGGTCTTGATGAGGATGGAGTACCTGTTGGTAAAACTTCAAATAGCGAAATTGTTACTATAAATATTAGTCAAAGTAGTGGTAGTCCTGTTGTGACCTTATCCAGTTTGGAGAATATGACTTTGACGAATGGGAAAGCTACTTTTAAATTGGTCACCGGCGGGAATGAAGGATTAGCGAATATTTCTGCAACCAGTGATAGTGGAAAAACCTCTAATAGTGCTTCTGTTAAAGCAATTTCTACGAATGTTAAATTGGTTAGTTTTGTTTATTTTATTCCGGAAGGGACAGATGAGTTACAAAAATTACTGGCAGCAGAAGCCGCTATTGATGCAATTACCGGTAATGAGGACAATGGTGATAATACCGGGGATAGTTCGTCAGGCGATGGTACTGGTATTGGCGACAATTCCGACACTGGGGACAACTTGGGAACCGGCGATGGAGATGGCATTGGAGATAATTCTGACACCAGTAATGATTCGGGTGATAATACCGGTGATAGTTCTGATACTTCTGATTCGAGTGATAATGCCGGTGATGGTTCTGACACTTCTGATTCGAGTGATAATGCCGGTGATAGTTCTGACACTTCTGATTCGAGGGATAACGCCGGTGATGGTTCTGACACTTCTGATTCGAGTGATAACGCCGGTGATAGTTCTGGAACAAATGCTGGTGAAAATACTATTGATGGAGAAGATTTAAATGATACCTTGGATTCTCTTTCCGAAGAAGAAGAAGAAAATAAGGATAAGGAGGTTACCGTCCTTGTTTCTGAATTAGTTGAAAAAACAACTTTGGAATCAACTCCTGTAGAAGACGGCACTACGACTGAGACCTCCGATTGGACTGAATATTATTCGGTTACTGAGTATTATTCTCAATTCCTTGATGAAATTGAAAATGAAATTGAGGATGAAATTGAGGATGAGAGCGGAGATGAAAATGCTCCAATCTGGGAAGAAGAATATTCAATGGATGAGTATTATGATAAATACTTACCTACCACAGAGGGACCTGCTGATTTTGAAGATCCCTCTACTGATTTTGAGGACGTAACTTGGATTAAGGATTCCAGATTGGTGGCTGAAGTTCTGCGTGATGTGCCAATGGTTAGGAGTCCTGTTGTGAAAGCAGCTATAAAAGATTTCAATCCGTTTATCGATGTAGAGATCAATCCAAATAGTCCTTACATGATTGAAAATGGAGATAAGATGGTCGCTGACGGAAAAACTCTGATGAAAGTTAGTGCACAAATACTTGATGCTAATGGGAAAAGTGATATTTCGACTAGTCATAAAGTAAAATTCTCTATTTCGGAATCCGATGTTCCAAATATGGTAACTTTTGTGAATGGTCCGATGGTAAATAGTGAAAATGGAGTGGCTACAGTTTATTTGAAAGCTGGAACAAAAACGGGTGATAGAGAAGGGCATTTCAAGATCAGAGCAGTTGTAACCGATGGAGACTTCCCTGTCGTAGAAAAGGATTTATATTTGATAGCCGGAGATCCTTATTCTGTAGAGATAACTTCTGATTCAGGAATTTTAGTTTCCAATAATCAATCAAAAACTAAAGTTTATTTCACGATCAAAGATAAATTTGGAAATGTTTGTACGAATGCCTTCTCTCAAATTGGAGTATTTGCGAAAAAAGATAAAGCTTATTTAGATGAAAAAGCTGATGCCAATACTAATATTTTGGGCATACAAGTTGCGACAATGGATGGCACTGGAAATATAGATTTGTATGCAAAAGGCTCCACGGGACAAGTAAAAGTAATTGCTTTACTCTTTGATTCTGAACTGGAGAAAGCTTTCCTTGACGCTGGAGATGATTGGAAAGCGATTCCTTTCCATAATTATATTGGTAGCTCAAAGACAATTACGATCATTGATAGTGTTGGTTTGAAACTGACTTTAGCAACTAATCCTGTTTCATTAAATGGCTCTACCGGCCTAACTTCAGAACTTTTGGATAATAACGGTAAAACTGTTGAGTCTTATAAAGGGCCTATTAAATTTACGAATCTAAATGATAAAATTGTGAATTTGGTAAATCAAATGCCTCAGAAAATGGATGGAGGAATTCTTGATGATTCGGTTATGCCTATCGAAACTTCCACTTTGGCAGGAGAAGCAGAAATATTAGTTGAAGTCCCAGGGTTTGTTTCTGATTCTGTAAAAGTTAAGGTATTGCCCGGCACAGCTAAGAAAATCGAATTAAGTAGCGACGTGACTGATTATATTTATGCAAAAGGCAATAACGTTACCTTGAAAGCTACGTTATTGGATAAGTATGGTAATGTGGTTGATACAGATAATTCCACTCCTATTAAATTTGATATTACTAATTTAACTGAAGACTTTGTTCAGTTTATGGGAGCTAAGACGGCAATTGCTTTGAAGGGGGTGGCTACGACAATAATAAAGGGTGGCAATGGCTCAGGGAAGGCCAATCTATGCGCAAAAAAACAAGCTGCAGGAATGCTGGATGATTGTGAAAAGGATCCAGATGCAGTAGAGACTACCGTTAAACCGGGGATTTTATCAATCAAAGTAGTTGATCATGTTACCCAAATAGATGCTAAAGAATTCTCTCCAAGAGCTCTTTATATGTCTATCTTAGGAGGAGCTTTTGGCGATCCTATTGTAAACAATAATTTGGCTCAAACTTTCTTATATGACACAAAAGCTCGTGCTCAAGCCATTACTTCTTTGACTTCGACTCCTGACGAGAAGAAAAGAATTTTGAATGTCGATGCTTATGGAAAAATTAGTTTGATGGCCGAGGATATTGAAACTAAAGCTGTTTTTGCAACTAAATCATTTAATTATCAAAAAATTGTCGTTTCTGATAATGTTGCAAAAAAAGAATTGGCTTCAATTTTCTTGGTTCCAAAAAATGGTTTACCTTTAGATATAGTTACGGGGGATGATCTTCCTTCTGCCGAGGGTATTTACGTGAAACAACTTTTGACAGATGATCCGGATTTGATGATCACCAAGAAAACTGATGGTATTTACGTTGAATCCGAGGGTGAAACTAAGGCCAAAATTGATCTTTCCGGGCGTATTTCTATCAACGATGACATTTATGGCTTACGATTAGTGGACGAAGAAAATGATGGCTTTAGAACAAATAATTTTTCATTGGTAATTACAGTTAGCGAAATGCCTGCTGCTCTTGTAACTTACAAACAAAATTCCGGAGATGTTAAAACTGTTCCGTATTACAATAACGGAAATTCTTTCTTCCCCGGAGTTTATGTACAATTAAAATCTCCTTCTAAAAAATATGATTTAATTTCTTCTTTCTCCGGATCCTCAACCGCTGAATCCAAAGGGGTTTATTTAATAGATACAGAAATCCCTATTGATGCTACTCAAGCCCCAGGATTCCCTCAAACTTCGATTGAAAAAGCTGCTACTTCTGCCGGTATTGGGTTTGATGGTCAAAACAAACACATGCTTTTCTTCACTGCCGGAAATTCCGTAGGAGAGTCCAATATGCCTTATGCTTCGGAGGTTGGCATCACTTATGGAGATCCGACAGTGAGATTAAAAGTTACGGGAATTGTTGGCATGGTTAGCCAATTTAGTGGTTATGCAAAGACTATTGGGAAACCTTTATTCTATGGTGATGAGGCCATTTTAAACATGCTGGAATTTGACTATAACGGCGATGACTATGATGATCTTTTGCTTGTATATGAAGATGGGTATATACGATTGTTGGAAAATGAGAATAGTAATAAACGTTTTAATGATCGAGGATTTATCCTAAATATTCCTGGAGGGGCCTTTAGTGCAACTAAAATCGATGTTAATAATGACGGCTATGATGATTTACTTGTTGGCACAAAAGAAAGCTGTAAAAAAGGTGAGGAATGTACAAGCTTGTTCACGAATATAAAAGGTCATTTGGAGAGACAGACTTTAAATTTGGCTGTGGATGGAAAAATTTACGAGATGAAAGTTGGTGACGCTAACGCCGATGGATGTGACGATATATTTACTAGCGATTCTGCTGGAAATATCCGTATTTTCTACAACACAAATGATGGCGAGTCATGCACGGGACTAAGTACCAATTATGGGTTTAGCAGAAATTTCGGATTTGCGATTGATCACAATAAAAATACTGTTAAGAGCTTGTATATCTACTATCCAGCGGTAGAGCAGTTGTATCAAAATCAAGTAGTTCTCAAATCTAAACAAGCTGCAGCGACTGATATTTCTTCTAATGAGGGGATGAAGACTAAAATTGATTTGGAAAAGCAAGTTCAGAAAAATAGAAATAAATTCTTAAAATTAACCCTTCCAAGTACTCAACCTCCAGGTCCTGAAAAAAATGATGACGATCCTAATTTCACTGTCGCAAAAAATACTGATCCAAATTTCAGCTCCGCAAAATATGCTCAAGATGCTGCGGCTTTCCAATACATGGCTCAAACTAATCCGGAGGCTCATGAAAAGATAGTTCCTCAGCAAACTTATCCAAAAGAATTCAACTTTATTAATATTTTAGATAATCCTATTTTCTCAAGTTCGACTAAATTTGCATTGGATGTTAATGGCCAGTGGGCAAATGTTGGTGATGAAATTCAATATGATCTTACTCTCAAAAATACTAGTGGAAATGCTCTTACAAACGTCATGATTTCTGACGGTACTCCGGCTGCAATTGAGATTATTAAAGATAGTTTGAAGTGTATGGATGCTAATTGCCCTGATACGTTAACAGCTGAAAGTTGGGTAGATACCGGCGTCCAATTAAGATCACATGTTATTAAGGGAATCTCTGTTCCAGCTAATAGCTCGAGAAAAATTCAATATAAATTCAAGTTGAATTCTGTTCCAAAAGTTAGTTTCAATGTAGGAAAAGATTTAGGCAAATATCCTAATCATGTAGCTGATCCTTATCTGGATATTATGGTTCGCCCGGCATTTAAGGCGAATAAAAATATAATAATGACCCATTTCTATTCCACTGGAATTAACGCTACAAACCAAGTCATCTATCAGAGAATGGATGTTGGTCCGACTACAGATAAGAGCAAATTATTTAATGATCTATTCCAAAAAAATGGATTCCCTCTTGATAAATTATTAGATAATGCTGCCAATCCGACGCCGAGTCCCGATCCAAAACCTTGGTGGTATTTAGGATCTCAGAAAAAATGGGAAATGAAATGGTGGAAGGAGCATAAACCGGAGATTGATCCTGCGTTACAAGAAAGCATGTTTTCTCAGCTTTCAAATTTGACTGCTGATTCTAATTTCAATGGTATCCCTAATTCTTGGGATGGTGTAACTGATAACGTTCCTGGTCAAGGAATGAATACTCCTCAAGCACCTACTACTATTCCAGGAGAAGAGCCTGCCGATGCTGATGGTGGAGCAGGAGTCGGTAATGGTAGTGGATCATCTTTTGATCCTTCTAGTATTCCAAATCCTCTAGGTGAATTAAATGATCTTGCTAATAATGTAGCCGCTGGAGTAGAAAATGCTTTGAATATGCTTAGATGTGCCGGGGCTGGTTGTTTACCAATTCCATTTAATTATGCGTTCTTGGTGCCTAATTTGGCTATACCGGGAACTCCTGTTGTAGCTTGGGGAATTCCTCCAATGATCTTCGTGATGGCTTTCTGGCCATCAGTTGCTCCTTCTATGGGAAGGTTTTATATATCCCCTACCTTGGATGGAGGATTGGCTATGTCGCTTTGTATTGGCCCTGGCCCTGGACACGCTTCTCCATGCTGGGCTTTTGCAATTCCTCTTGGGGCACTGGGAGTTTGTCCAGACTTTATGGGAATGATTTCAGATGCAATTGCGGCAGCAAAAAATGCAATAAATAGTGCAACCGGTGGAGCTGTAGCGATAGCTTCTGATGGATCTGATCCTGGGGCGGCCGATGCAGCGGAGGGATCAGAAACAATTTCGGGAAGTTCGGCTTATTCTGAACCAGATAATCCTGTTCAGGCTGGAGCGGCCGCCAATATCCGTATTCCTGGATTCCCTGCCGTAATTACTGATTGGTTAGATCGTCAAATCGCTGAAGTTTATAATAAACTATTAGATTTGACTGACATCTATTTTGTATATCCTGATTTCGGAAGTTTGGGCCCTCAATTCGAACTTGCTGGAAAGAATTTTGAGAAAGCAAATCCTGAGAACGGCAGTAAGGATGGATTGGCTTGGAATTCTGTCCATGATTTCTTGAGAGTAGTAAATAGCCTACCGTTGATTACAATTGAAGGTAAGGAAGTTATTATCAAGGTCCCTACAATCCCTTCAAATCAGATTGAAAAATATAAAAACCAAACTAGAGAGTGGTTACAATATGAAAAGGAACAATGGGAGAGTTTGAAATGTAATGGAGACCCTCAATATGTTACTGTTGAGAATTCTATCTGTGAAAAGTTTAAACTTGATTTTGGTGATTTTATTAAAGGTGTTGAGAGCATGCTTGATACTTTGGATAAGATCAGCAATCTCCCTTATGAAATTTTGAAATGGAAAAATTGGGAAATTAAATATGCCACTGAAATTATCTGTTATTTGGACGCGATCATGACAATGATTGGAGGATATATTAAGAAACAAATAAAGATCATCGAGGCGTGGATGGAAATGGTGGAAGAAATAATAAGAATCTTCAAAAGTTGGAAAATGATTCTGGATTTAATTATTGAATTCCAGGTTTCTTGTGATGAATGTAAAAATGATCGCTTCAGTATGCTTGGCTTGTTGATGCAGTTATTCGTAGTTATACCCAGTCCTCCAATAATTCCGTTACCAAAATGGCCCGATTTAGTTTTTGATATTTCACAGATTCAACTTGGAATGAATATTTTGTGGCCAGATATCGTGTTCAAACCAGAACCAATTTATCTACCGAACTTACCTTTGATTACGATCCCAATTATCCCCGATCTTACTTTGGAATTACCTGGGTGGGTATTTGATTTAAAGATACCTCAACTTCCGGAACTTCCAGATTTGCCACCTCTTCCTATCCCAAAACTACCTGATCTTCCTCGTCCTCCAAAAATCCCAGCTTTGCCGGATGTAGTGGTTAGCTTACTTGCTAGTTTGAAACCTATATTTAAGATCT
>Ga0233420_10000613_pt1 | contig 14700 bp, 15 predicted proteins | sample Watercolumn_Mata_4_FD_183009 | JGI IMG/M metagenome (GOLD analysis project Ga0233420, IMG submission 183009) | Freshwater microbial communities from Lake Matano, South Sulawesi, Indonesia - Watercolumn_Matano_2014_102_MG | ecosystem: Environmental > Aquatic > Freshwater > Lake | place...
GCTCACTTCTCTGACACTCCGACGCTCAGGGGGGAGTACTTTCTTCAACACACTCTGCCTTACGGCATGCGAATAACCCATTGGCCGCCTCCTTCTTGGATGCGACATCTATATTAACACATAGGGTACCCTCACGTCACATCAACAACAGGAACATTTCTCCAGTCGATAAGTTCCAGGGCGGTTTTGATATCGACAAAGGTGAACTCATCCATCCATTGTTGAAGTTTGCCCAGGGCACCGGCAAGACCAACATATGACTTGAAAAGCCTTGCCGGTGGCAAACCAGGTATCCAGGGCTGATCGGCGTCAAAATCTCTCGGATGGAGATAAGACATGACATAGTTCGATCCGCCAGTCCATCCTTTTATCAGACGGTATGGAAAGATGCGAAAATAACCACCACCTGAAAATATCAGCGGCTTGCCCGCGATGGTGACATAACTGATCGGCAATTCCTTGAGCCGGATATCGCCAGACTTCAGTATGGAAGGCACGGGAGCACGGTAGGAAGGGAAACCGCCATGGGCTCTCGGTGCAGGAAAAACCGAGCAATCGACTTCGATCCCGCGCAGGGCGAGAATTTCAAATGCCCATGAAGAATCCTCCCTGATTGAAAAACCCGGAGCACGGTAGTACCGGATTTTCTCACCGGCAATATCCTCAAAAACCTTGATAGACAAATCGAGATCTTTCTGAAAATCATCCTTCGTCTGCTCATAGACAAGCTGATGCGAAAAACCATGGGAACCGATTTCATATCCAGCACTGACGAGATCACGAATAACCTCGGGATATTGCTGAGCAATCCATCCAAGACAAAAAAAAGTGGCCTTCTGGTTTCTTTGCTGGAGCGCACCGACAATCCTGTCCATATTCCTGCGAATACGGCTTTCATATCCTGACCATCCTGCAACGGCTCTCGTTGATTCGTGATCAAGAATATGAAACCACTCTTCAACGTCAAATGTTAAAATGTTCATCGCTTGCCTTGCTGAATGCGATCAGTCGGGCTGGACTCCCGACTTTGATTTCCTGAAATTCTGGTCCATGAGTTTTTTCAGTCCTGAATATGAACCGAAAACAAAAGGCAGGGGATCGGTAAGGCTGCCTTCCTGATAATACACATCCTTTCCGAAAAACCTGAACCAAGAAGGCTCTGCACGGAACCGGTTTTTGCTTTTTAAGAACCACAACAGATCAAGTCCAAGATAACGCAGACAAACACCCGGCCTGCAGCGATATTCCTTCAGAGGATTTCCAAGACAATAATCGACATAAAGCCTGGCATAATCCACCCCCGCCTCGAACGCTGACCTGATGCTTGCGGGAAACCTCGGATTTATCTCCATTATTTTAATATTGCCGTCTCCCGGGTCCTCGATCAGGTCAAAATCGGCAAAACCCTCCCAGCCAAGCAAATGAAGCACCTCGGCAGTAGTTCGGACGATCTCGGGAAAATCCACGGTCCTGTTGCAGCAACTGCTTCCCCCATGTTCGGGATAATACCTTGTCTTTTCGACAACAACGGATGCGAGGCACTTTCCTGAACCTGTTCTGAAATGATGAGCCTTGAACTGCCGTCCTCCGGCAGGCACGAATTCCTGAAGTGTACAGCTGCCGTATTCCCGTTGAATATCAGGAAGCACATGTTTCGCTTCCGCAGCGGTTTTAACCAGCGCCATCCCCCTGCCTCCCGTGGTAATATCCGGTTTTATCAGGGCAGGAAAGCCAGTGTATCCTCCTGACGTATCAACCGTATTGATGTCGATCGCAACGGTTTTTGGGTGCGGGATGTCATTATCGCGGCAGAGATTCATCAAACGGTTCTTGCAATAACCACGCATGAAAACCTCATAAGGCGGCGAAACAAACAGAACCAGGTCTCGCAGACGATCCCTGTGCATACTTACAAATTCTGCTGAAGCATCAAAAAGAGGGAGCACGATGTCGATGTCGTGATCCTTGAGGATCCCGAGAACAAAATCGAGATACTTCCCTGAATCATAAGGATAACCGGGATTAAGAACCCGTGCATCGGGATAGCGACTGTAATAGCCGTATGAACTTTTTGTCTCGCATTCAATGACAACCTTGTGCCCTGACCGTTTCAGGGAACGCATGACCGGGAGCGCCTGAATCGTGTGACCGGCAAGCAGTAATACCTTGGCCATGAATAAACGGTTATAAATTCAGCGTCATGATTCATCCCTCATTCTCAGCACTCTGACGGGAATTCCCCCGGCAACTGCATATGAGGGAACATCCTTGTTGACGACAGATCCAGCAGCGATAACCGCCCCTTTTCCAATCGTAACCCCAGGCAGAATGATCGAACCAGCACCTATCCACACATCGTCACCGATGACAATTTCTCCATCGTAATAATCCTGTAGTACAGATGGAACGCCCGGATCATCAAACGCATGATTATAGGCAAACATCATGACCCCCGGACCTGTGTGCACATAACTGCCTATCCTTATGTATGCATTTTTCTTGCCGGCCTGCAAGACATTGTTATGGTTGATCAGGCAATGCTCACCGATAACAATACGCTCAGCTTCCCTGAGAAGGACAGTCGGATGAAGTTTGGTGTTTTTACCAACGACAGCAAGTCTCCTTCCCCGGCTGAAATTCACGACAAAATAGGCGAAAAGATCAAGCAGGTGACGAAAAAAATGCAGAGAAAAAACAGTTGCAACCACGTTCAGAAAATGCCTGAATGTGGTGGGCCTTTCAAAGGTAACCTTCTCAAGCTTTTGCATTGCCTCTGTAAAAAAAGGTGTTCAATAAAAAAGGAAGCGTACTGAGCCACATCTTCAGGGATGCTGGATTCACTCGTCCCGGCTGTTGCACAATGCGGTATACACCTTCAAGACCCGTTTTCTGCATCCAGACCGGTGCACGTTTGACGGTACCGGCAAAATACTCGAATGCAAGACCGACACCCATACAAAATGTTTCTTCGAGAAGAGGCTGAAGCCTCGCCATCAGCAGTTCCTGTTTTGGGGCACCAAGTCCGCACCAGAAAAATGTTGGACGCAACCTGTTGATTTCTTCGGCTATTGCCCGGACATCGAAAGACTCTATCGGCTGAAAAGGGGGAGAAACCGTTCCTCTGATGTCGATCTCTCCATATTTCCGGCGGATGTTTTCGCACATTTTCTCAAGTGTCATATTCGTGCTACCGAAAAAATAATGCGAGTAACGGTTTTCGGCTGAAAGCCGGAACATCTCGTCCATCAGGGACTTACCGGACACCTTGTCGACACCTCGAAAACCCAGATTATGCGCTATCCATACCAGCGGAATACCGTCAGGAACCGTGAGCAGAGAATTGTTCTGTATTGAACAATATACTTGATCATGATTCGCCAAGTAGACGGTACGTGAATTTGTAACACAGACGTAACCGAACCGGTGCGCCCTCAGGGATGCCGAAAGTATTGCAGTGGCGTCATGAAGATTCACCTTGCTGATTCCAATCCTTTCTATGAAAAACCTGTCCTGCATACGATCTTGTTATGTTACAAAAAAAAGTTAATGCCGGATGCCGAGTGAATCGAATGCCTCAGAAAACAGTCCTGTAACCCTCTTTTGTCCATAAGGATTCATATGGACAGCATCGAAAAAGTAACGGGAGTCGCGGGCAAGACCGGGAGAAAGATCCAGTAACCGAACATTGGGATACCTCGCTGCCACCCGACGCATGAGCTCCATTGCTGCAGAGTATTTTTCCGGTTGCACGTCAGTCAGCAGATGATAGACCGGCGTATTCAATAAAATAACCGTCACGTGCTTATCAGCCAGAAAACGCAGCGTATGCTCAAACTGCCGGACATTTTCCTTTTCGATCCTGATCCTGCGGTATTCTCCTGAAGCTATCTCTCGTTTCAGGCCCGTTCTGTCGATTTCTCCGAATTTCAGGTTGCTCCAGTTACCGAGATATCCTCTGAGTGCAGCGTTGATGAGCAATACATCGAATCTTGCAGATCTGAAAAGTTTATGGCCCAGATAATCAAAAACATCTTTTGACTCCCTGTGAACGTAACGGTCAACCCATGGATTATCCATGAATGGATAAAAAAGCTTGTAGGAATTCACGCTTAATCCGTCGCTGGTAAAAAGCCAAGGGTCGATACCATAGACAACAACCCTGGGCCTGCCGGTGCAAGATGAAAAATAATGCCTGAGCATGACGTCCCGGTCATAAACGTTGACCCCTGGCCTTGTATATTTTGCAACACGAACATCAAGTTTCTTTTCAACGATTTCCTTGTCGAGAGCAAGCATAAGGTGCGAGTGCCCGACAAAAACCACTGCAGCATCTCCCCCCAGACCATAATAGCGTTTGAGACCATTTTCGAGAAACACTGAAACCGAATAATCGAGCACGAAAAGGAGAACCCCAAACAGAAAAATCCTGAAAAGGCTGCTTTTGAAATTCCTGTCGCTTCTTATATCATCAAGCAGAAGGTTTGTCATGACAACAATCAGAACTGGAAATAAATGAATTGTTCGGAACTGACACCAAGTATTCCTATAAGTATAACGGTAAAAGCATATCCAGCCCAACGGAACGGCCGCGGAATCCTCGATGCATTGAAGTATATGGCAGCAACCCCGTTATACTGGAAAAGCTGGACGACAAGCAGCAAAAAGATGAGGGCCATGCTGGTTGCCGTTTCGAAAGCCGAGCTTCCCAGATAAAGCTGTGAAGAAAAATCTGTCACCATGCGAAAAACAATGAAAAATGCATCACTGACAGTCCTTGCCCTGAAAAACACCCAGGCAAGGAGCACAGCAATAAAAACATAGAGGTTCTGTACAACCTTCCATAAAAATGAAGATTCAAGATACCTGTCCAGTCCGGTTTTTCTGCCGATTATGCCTGCGATGTATTCAAAAAGGTAGTAACATCCATGAAGACCACCCCAGATTACATAGGTCCAGTTTGCTCCATGCCACAATCCACTTACCAGGAAAACTGTAAGGATGTTGATCGACCAGCGATATCTGGGAACCCGGTTTCCTCCCATGGGTTTGTAAAGATAATCACTGAACCAGGTCGAAAGCGAGATATGCCAGCGTTTCCAGAAGTCCGAAATCGAACGGGCAAAGTACGGAAGATTGAAATTCTGCATCAGGCGAAACCCGAGTATGTGGGCACTGCCAATGGCAATATCCGAATAACCGCTGAAATCGCAGTAGATCTGGAAAGCGAAAAAGAATGTCGCAAGCAGATGCGTGGTCCCCCCAAACTGCTCCGGACTGCCATAGACCACGTTGGTGTATGCGGCAAGCCGGTCTGCGATGACCACCTTCTTGAAAAGCCCCCAGATAATAAACTTTCCTCCGGTTATGACCCGATCCATCGAGAAGCGGTGCTTTTCGTAAAACTGGTGCAGCATGTTCTGCGGGCGCTCGATGGGACCGGCAACAAGCTGCGGGAAAAACATCACATAAAGGGCATAGGTGAGAAAGTTTCGTTCCGCCTTCTGATTTCCCCGGTAGACCTCTATCGTGTAGCTCATCGCCTGGAAGGTGTGGAAAGAAAGGCCGATCGGCAGGGCAATACCCAGATCAGGAAAAGGGTTATGAAAACCCAGCGACAAAAGAAAGACAGTCAGATTCTCGTTCAAAAAATTGTAATACTTGAAAAAAGCAAGTACGCCAACATTGGCGATAATACTCGCAATCAGGAAATAGCGTCTTTGTTTACCCTCAAATTTTTCCAGATAGATGCCGGCAAAGTAATCGATGACAATGGTAAAACCAAGAATCAGAACATAAACAGGTATAAAAAACATATAAAAGTAACAGCTGGCTACAAGCAATATCAGGTTCCGCCATTTCTGTGGAAATATGAAATACAGCAGTACAACCAGTGGAAGAAAAACAAAATATGCGAATGAATTGAACAGCATGGTCTACATCCTTTTCCTGTTCTGTAAAAGTAGGTTAGCCAAATCGATATACTTGTTGTACCAAACCTCGCTGCTGTACTCCTCGCGAAGGATATTTCTTGCGTTATTGCCGAACTTTTCTGCAAGTCCTGGATTTTCCTGTATACTCTGGAGTATCTCGGCCAGGTTCCCCGAATCTTCAGGTCTGAACAACCATCCATTTTCACCATCCCTGATGATTTCTGGATAACCGGCAAGGTTGGGCGCCACCACCGGTAAACCCGCCTGCATTGCCTCAAGAAAAACCATGGGAAAACCCTCATAGGAGCGGCTGGTAAAAACCAGTGCACAGGCATGTCGAAGAACCCTGAGTTTTTCTTCTTCGCCGATAACTCCAAGCCAGCGGACATTGGAAGGAAATGAATCCGGATCAGCAAAAGAGGGATCCGAAGACCCTGCGAGAATGAAAAGCAGATCCGGGCACTGCATTGCAGTCTTGAGCAGAACATCAATGCCTTTCTGGCGATTAAGCCTTCCAATAAAAAGAAAACCCTTGCGTTGTGCGAAAGGGATATCATCAGTATCGGATTCCTGCCTGCTCTGCTCAGTGAAATTCGGAAGAATATAACACCTTGCAGCAGGAAAACCGTTTTCGACCAGTTTCCGTTTCTGAAATTGAGTCAGGCAAAGAAAGGCGTTGACATGCTCTGAATAATATCCGGACAACCTTGCCCAGATGTTTCTCAATGCGTAACCAAGACTTTTCGGAATTGACTGTTCACAATTATGGAGGAAACAGTTCCATTCCTTCCCTCCCTTACAACGCTCACAAATCCCTTCCCGATTGTAAAACAGACCATTCGGGCATATAAGCCTGTAATTATGAACAGTCATGACCACAGGAACACCCGCCTTGGCAATAACAGGCAATACAGAGGGAGAAAGCAACGGATAAAGATTATGGATATGTACAAGGTCGGGCTGAAACTCCTTGAGCAGTGCACTGACTGCCCTATTCGAGTACGGATTGTAAAGTGCCGCAAAAAAGGCACGTACCATCCCAAACTGCATATGCTTCAGTTCATCACTACTCCGCGTAAATCTTCTCACATCATGGCCATTCCGTTTTAAGAGAATTTCATGAGCCTCAAGAACAGAACTTTCTCCCGAAAATCCGCCATAATGATTATGAATCAACAAAACTTTCAATGCATGTACGTTTACAGTCAAAAAAAATAATAATCAACTAATTACACCGTATTGTTTCAGATAACGTATATCTTCATCAAGACATCTTCCGTCAAACACATCATAGACGCTTTTTCCATCAGATCTTCCGGGATGTACCATTACCTCAAATCTTGAATCCGTAAAGTTTTTTGTTGCAACAGATTCCATAACCATTTTTAAATCCCCAAAATAATCAGTGCAACCCAAATTCCTTTTTTCTATGCTATAGTTCAGAAAAGACCTGTAATATCTTTTGATTATTTTCTTACCGGGTTTAATATTCTGCACCTTCCGAAGACAAGAAATACTTTTAGCGTTCAAAACTTCCCGTATAATATAAAAAAGCAGAGGATTCTCATGAATATGATGATGTGTATCAACAAAACCGACTTTCATACCTGCAGTCGTGCATTTTTCAATTTGTGCACAAAATTCATCATATACGAGATGCTGTGTTTTTTTTGAAAAGCAAAAACTGATATTGGATTTCTTGAAGGAAAACAATCCGTTTTTGTCGCAAAAAATATCACATTTTTTAATTGCATCAGTTAATGGAAATCCTTCAGTCACATTCAAATGAACACCTATCTTACTTTCAACTCCATGCTTATATGACAATGAGATAGCATCATCAAAAGCATTCATATTCGAGATCATAGAAGCACGCGAACAAAGACCTTTGTCGAACAGCTGGAATATCGCCCTGTTAACATCAGTATTCAATCCCAGATCATCGGCAGTTACAACAAACACACAGCCCATCATATCATCGGTTTGAAATTATATCAAACAGGCCTATATCTACCATTCCATAAACTGATAATTATCTTGCCAACAATCCCCCCATTTCTTTTTTTTCTTTCACAAACATAACAAAGCGACTCCCATACCCCTTCACAAAAACGATCAAGTCCCCAATTATTGATAATTTTTCGTGAAATTCTTCTCATTTCTGATTTTTCATCGGGCATTAGAGCAACAAACCTCAACAAAGCCGACTCTATTGATGCATTATTATCCGGATCCATCACATATCCATTGGCACCATCTTCAACAAGAGTCTCGACGCAACCGCATTTTTTGCTTACAAGAACCGGCAGGCCGGATGCCATAGCTTCGTTAACAACCAAACCCCAGGTTTCACGATGACTTGACAAAACAAGCGCTTCAGCATTCCGATAAATCGACCTCAGCTCATACTGACTTTTATATCCATAAAAAAAAATTCTTTTTTGTAATAATTCCCCTGCAGCTTCACGCAACCCCTCATGCTCATCGCCATCACCTATCAGCACAAGATTGATATCCTGTACTTTCTTTTCATTGCATATCTTTTCGAATACAGATATCAATGCATATAAATTTTTAACTTTTATCTGCCTTCCAACAACAAGAAAATATGGCTTATTCAAGAAATCAGCCTGAAGATCATTATTTGAACAGGAAAAAAAATCATTATCAACACAATTTACACCATAAAAAAGCTGATTTTTTAAAAAACCGAAAAACTCATAAGATTTATCATGTGATGGAGCCGGTATAAACATTGCATCAACTAATGCATATATTTTCCTTTTGATCCAGTTCACATAACCAGCTCGTGGCACATCATCAATTCTGGCATCATCAAAAACAACAACATGTTTCTTGTGTTTATTACACCACCTCACTGCAGCTGCACCACCAGGAAAAGCAATTGCCCCTGCAATAACAATATCGGGATTTATCTGATCCAAAAAATCCATTGTTTTTTTTACTGCTTTACCCGCCTGAAGATTTTCCATTTTTTCTTCAGGGTAGATACAAATCCAATTAATATTTTTTGGACGCTGAACGTTACCTTCAAAACCATATGGAGAACCTTTTCCAGATATCTCTAAAACAACCAGTTCGATATTTTTTTTAGACAAATAATCACTCAAACGCCTCAACCTTGAGGGCCAATACAATCTGAAGTCAGTGTGAACTATGGCTACCTTTTTTATCATACAGCCTTTTGCCCGAATTTTTTAAATACACTTCTTATCATAAAATCAGGCATTAGTGCCAATAACATATAAATAAACAGTCTTTTATTACCGATATAATAATACAAACCTTTAAAACACTCTGAGACTGCCTGCATCCGCATGCCGAGCCTCAAATATACTGATGCCCTCATCTTATGCCAATGCGATATGTATTTATCGATAGATAAAGTAAAAAGAGAACGATCTTTTTTCAGGTCAACAAGCGCCTTTCCAATAGGATCGTTTGACTCCGGAATCCTGTTTGGCTTATCTTCATAGGTATGAGCCTTGATCTGCCAGAATACTGCCAGAGGTTTTTTGCAATATGCCGGCGGGGATTGAGCAGATAACCTCGCCCATGTAATAAGGTCTTCACCTGAAGAAACATTAAGCGGAAAACCACCGATTTCTTCAACCAAAACATCTTTTTTCACACAAACAACTGAAGAGCATATTGGAGGCGAAGAATATGATGCAACAAGAAAATAGTTATCCATAATACCAAAATCATCATCAAAAGATAACTTATTAAGTGTTATAGCTCTTTTTTCGCCAAGATGATTACCAAGATAATATGAAGTGCAAAGAAATTGTTTTTCAGGATATTTATCGTGGAGAATATTAATACTTTCTAAAAATTCAGGCATCCATTCATCATCTCCGTCAAGAAAAGCAACCCAATCACATTGAGCTTCAAGCGCACCTCTATTTCGTGCTGCAGACACGCCGAGATTTTCCTGCCCGATAATTCTCAAGCAAGGAATATTTAAAGACTCAACAACTTTTTCAGAGCCATCTGTCGAGCCATCGTTTATAACAAGAATCTCTTTTGGTAAATATGTTTGTGCCAAAACAGAATCAAGTGCTCTACTTATACACTCTTTTTTATTGAAGAGCGGGATAACAACCGATATATCAATACCCATCACTTTTTCTCTTCAAATGACGCGAAACTCATACCAATCAGACAAAAAAACAGAATAGGGAAAAAAGTAGTATACTTCATAATATTATCAGTATACATAAACATTAAAAAAGCATAAAAAAGAACAAGAGTACTTCCAATAACCAATATTTTATAAGGGTCTTTTTGTCTCATGTATAAAATATACAAAGACACAAATGACCCCATAAACCCAATCAGCAAAAGTGTAAGACCAACATATCCATAACTGTATCTGACTGCAAGATAATCATTATGAGCTTCACCATGTCCGGTACCTGTAACCTGGCCCAGGACTTTCAATTCAGACCGGGGACCGTTTCCAAATACCGGTGATTGCCTCAAACCTTTTTCAAGAGCATAATACCATACTCTTCTACCGCTGGAATTCATAACACCCTCATCGGAATAATAATCAACACTCAAATCAGAAACCGTACCTCTTCCACTAAAAAATGTTTTTTCCTGAAAGCCTTTTGAGTTGAATACCACAATAACAAGAATCACGCCAAGACCTGTAAATACCAACTTGGACAATATATTCTTATTAATGAAATTAAATATCAAAATAACAAGAAAAACTGCAATACCCATCCTTGTCAAACCTAATAACGGGACTGAAAATGCAACGAGATATAGCAGTAAATACTTGATACGGTAAGTAAGAAAAAACACTCCTATCGCCAATGAAGCGGTCACAGCAAGCAGCATGGGAGTTTGCGCTCCATTCGGAGTATAATTATCACGAAAATAATAACCATAAAAAAACAACAAAATGATACCAATAGATATAAAAGCAAAGTTTCTGAATAACCAATGCAACTTCTCTTTATTATAAGAAAAGCCCTGCGCAACCAAACCAACAAAAATAGGCATTAAAATCTGTACCGTGAGCTGCAAGCCAGGCAAAGTAAAATCAAACAGCAGATATACCATAATATACAACATCCAGGGAAACCAGAGCACTAATGGATATATCTTCAGAGATGGAGAAATAAGCATGAAATAGTAGACAGAAACTAAAAACATAATCATCCACGCCCACCCGGTCATATTAAAACCGGCAATGACAGGAGGAAAATATGGATCAAGCAAAAAAGGCATGTAAGGCAGCACTATTGCAAAAAAAAGCCACCTGTAAAATACATAAAAATGTTTATCTTTAGTCATTTCAGGCCCTATATATACGTTAACAAAATCTGCTTTTGTTCAAGCTTTTTTCAACTTATTATAATATGATATGATTTTTTTTTCATATACCGATATATCATAAGTTTCGGCACACTTTTTCGCATCTTCAGCCAATAAATTTCTTAGACTTGCATTTTCTACAAGCTCATCCATCAAACCGGCAAGTTCTGTAACATCACCATTTTGAAAAACCAGTCCAGACTTTCCATGTCTGACTATTTCCGACAGCCCTCCTGTATCGCTTGCAATAACCGGCTTTGCAGCAGCCATGGCTTCGACGGCACTGAGGCCGAATCCTTCGAATCGTGAGGGAACAACCACCGCATCCATTGCAGCGAGATGTGCCATGGCAGTTTCCCATGTCTGTTTTCCTGCAAAAGCAATGCTCGACCACCAGATCTCGCTGCCGAACGTTCTTTCGAGTTCGGCTTTTTCCTCACCATCCCCGACAACAAGCAGACGTATTCCATTTCGACGCTGAGCCAGCTTTCCAAAAGCCTCGAACAGAATGTCTACTCCTTTTTCATGACTCAGCCTTCCGATATATCCAAAAACGAAAACATCCGAAAAACGATAGTGCTGCTTAAGAACAGCTGCCTGGACTGAGCCTGATAATGCTGCCACTCGCTGGGTGTCCACAGCATTATGGATCGTACAATGCCTTGAAAAACGAAGCTGCTTTTCGCAATCATTTGATGAACCGAACCAGGAGCGTTCTGCAGCCTTTGAAACAGCAAAAAATTTGGTGCACAACAACGCTGACGCCCTGAGTAAAATCAATGCCATGAGACCATGGGCCCTGGTGTATGGCTGGTGCACCGTGGCCAGTATTGTCGTGAGACCGGCCAGCCTTGCAGCAATAATCGATAATGCCCCGGGGGTCATATACTGTACATGAAGCACGTCGGGGCGCGAAGCACGATAAAAATCTTTCATAACCGAGATAAAGGCACTTTTCCCCCCACCCCTTTTCAGGTGCAGCAGAGATACCGTGCATCCTGCCTGCCTGAAATCATCAACGACCCCTTTATCAAACTCAAAATAACACACAACCTCTACGGTGTAGCCTCCAGACAACAGTGCTTTTGCATGGTATAGCGACTGCATTTCTGTTCCACCTCTCATCAGACAAGGTATGGCAAGCAAAACACGCATTATCGGATGCTCCGTCTGATGTTTTTCAGTTCCTGCATTGCGCCGAACCCGGCCTGTCTCATCCTTGCCTGCAAATTGCTTGCGTCTTTTGTATAAGCGTATATTTCGGCAATATGATCGGCCCATCCTGCTTTGTAGGTTTCCGAACCACGAAGATGATCAAAAATCCGTCTATCGCTTTTGAAGCACTCTTCAGTCAGAAACGAAAGATGAACCTTGCTTGGGGAATAAGGGCCATACTCTTCAAGAAACGCCGGCATATAGTAATAAAACCGCTTGCGATAGCTAAAGCCCAGATGCCAGCTGATCGGAATTCCGTCAATCATCAGGGCGGAGAAATGAACGACAGAATCAAGTCCGCCAATGATGATCGCCCTGTGAAAACCCGGCGGCTTGAAAGCATGCGGCCATTTTCGGCTATGCGTATCAAGAAAACCGGGAAGCACAGCCAATGCCTCGGGAGAATCATCACCTGAAAAAACCTTATAGCGCAATTCGCCCAGTTCCGACAGTCGCTTTTTCTGCCTGACGAGATCCTGTCGGAGACTTTTTTTCAGTTTTGCATGGTAGTCTGCATAATCAGCATACAGGGTCAAATCGGAAAACGGACAAACATCATCCTCCTTTACCCAGCCAACCCGATCACAGGGATACCGAAACCCTTGCAGCTCTATCCTGTCATAACGTATCGAACGGTCTTCCCGTATGCGCCGCTCGACAGTTCGCCAGAAATCGCTCATCACCTCAACCGTCCATTCTCCTGATACGATCGGATCATGGTAATCATAATCGGAAAAACCTGCAGGAACAACAACATGCAGAAATGCATTCTTGTAATTTCTCCGCCACAGAACAAGTGGGAGAAAAACGGTAATCCCCTCTCTCTCGGCGACACAATAGAGCGGCGATATATCCTCCAGTTCGCGATAGATATCCGTCCATGCCTTCAGGAGCGATGGATGAAAAAAAACATGCGCATCCGGAGCATGCTCAATCCACGTATGCCATTGCCCGACAAATCCGGGAGAATCGACCTCATCCCACGATCTGTACAGCTCAACTTTCCAGGAACTGTCCATTGCTGTTGTTATAATACCACAAATGACGATACGGCGCGGTCACCTGAAACCTGATGTACATCACGGAAAACAGAAGAAAGGTACCTTTCCATCCGGTAACGGTGAGTGAAGTGCCTTCACGCCAGAACGGAATAAGCCAGAAACTCAACAAAAACATCATAAAGCTCAGGAGATGAACAGAATTCATGTTTCAAGAAAGACGAAAGGTTTCTGAAAAATTCCGCAAAAAAAACATATATGGGAGAAAGCCTGACAAGATGTTTTACCTGTTTGATCGCTCCATCAGCAAACAACTTGATCCTGCTCTGAAAACCTCCAGCAAATTCCCGGTAACGATGGGTATCTGCCTGCAAATCAGTCCAGTCATTCTTGTACTCTTCAGCGCCCCGCATGAAGTCAAACGTACTCAGTCCGTTTTGAAAACACTCCTCAATAAGCCAGGCAAGATGTACTTTTCCAATTGAATAACTGGAGTATTCATTCCGGTAAGCGGGCATATATGAATATGCTTTGCTACTGTCACGAAATCCCAGTTCCCAACTGACAGGGTTACCATCAATACGGATTTCCGAGAAATGAACAAGGCCGACAGGCAATCCGTTTGTAAGCAATGCCTCATGAAATCCAGGCATCTTGAAGGAATTCGGCCATTTTTTTTCATGAGCATCCAAAAACTGAGGAAGCACCTGTAATGCTTTTTCCAGTTCATCCCTGCCATAGACGTGGTAACTCAGCTCACCTAATCCATCAAGCATGCGTCTTCGGCGCGTGATATCCTTCCTGAGGCTTTTACCTAACCGGCTGAAATACTCTGAAAAGTCACCATACTTTTTTAAATTGATAAATGGACCTCGCTTAATGTCAACATAGATGTCGCCGGTTATTGAAAAAATCAGCGATCTTTATCGGGGTTCAACGCAACCACTTTCGGTGAAGCCCAAAGTTTCGCTGGTCGTGATCCCCATCGTTCCGGATATGCCGTCCACGCTTGCTGCATAACCTGGTTTCTCCGCTCGAAAATGCTTCTTGCTTCTCCAGTTCTTAGCTGTTGCGGTGTTACATGACCAATGGCCGAATGCAAGTGCTCCGTATTGTACCAGTTCACGAAGGTTGCCATCCATTCCCGAGCATGCATCAGGTCTCTGAATCGAAGCGGATAGTTGACCCGGTATTTCAGGGTTTTA
>Ga0233420_10000614_pt1 | contig 14693 bp, 16 predicted proteins | sample Watercolumn_Mata_4_FD_183009 | JGI IMG/M metagenome (GOLD analysis project Ga0233420, IMG submission 183009) | Freshwater microbial communities from Lake Matano, South Sulawesi, Indonesia - Watercolumn_Matano_2014_102_MG | ecosystem: Environmental > Aquatic > Freshwater > Lake | place...
CGCCCTTTGTGCAGCAGGTTGACTAGGAAGATAGCTTTTAGGCATCCGTACATCCGTAGGGCAATAAACACACCTTCCTGGGCAAGGATAAGGTTTAGTTAGAACAGTTACTGGCGAAACCCCACTCTGAGTTCTCACTCCTCGTTTTTGAATAAGATTAAGAAAACTTTGATCAGGCTTAATTTTTCCTTCTTCAATTAAATCGTTATAAGCCTTGATAAAATAAAGATTGTGAAAGATTTTACCCTTGTACTCTTTTACAATTTTATTACGAAAAATTTCAAAATCTCTACGATTTTTAAATTTTTTTCCATCAGCAGCGAGAACAATAGCTCTAGCCAATTGCTGATTATCATCAAGATTTAACTTTGAGAAATCCATACGGGAAGATTATAATTCACCCATGAGACAAAAAACAGCACAAAAACTACGCCTAAAAGTTGTCGAAGATTATGACAACATCGCTAAAGAATTTGATACAACTAGAAAAGTTGAATGGGAATCTTTTCCGCTTATACTCCCCTACGTCAAAGATCGGGACTACATTGTAGATTTAGGATGTGGAAACGGTAGAGTCTTAAGTTTTTTAGAAAAACATCGTGATATTAAATATCTAGGAATAGACAACAGCAAAAACTTGCTAGAACTTGCTCGTAAAAATCACGATAAAGCTCAATTTATTCATGCAGATATGCTAGAGCTCCCCATTGAAACAGGAAGTGTAGATACAGCTTTAGCAATTGCTTCCTTACACCACATACCCTCAAGAGAGTTGAGAATAAAGGCTGTTAAAGAAGCTAATAGAATTTTAAAAAACAATGGATTATATATTTTGACAGCTTGGAACTTATTTCAACCAAAATATAAAAAACATATTTGGCTAGCTCGTTTAAAATGGTTTTTCTCATTTGGGAAATATGACTCTAGGAACACCTTTATTCCATGGGGAAAAACTGGGATAAAAAGATATTACTACGCTTTTAAGCTTAATGAGCTTAAAAAATTACTGGAAGACAACGGATTTGAAATAATTAAAACTCATATCGACAATAATTTTGTAATGATATGCCAGAAAATACAGTAGAAGTTCTGAAAATTAGGTTTGATAAAGTAACCCTCAAAGAAGCCACCGAAAAAGCTTTAGAGTTCGCTAAAGGAGAAAAACAATCTTATATCACCACTCCTAATCCAGAGTTTTTACTAGAAACACTAAGAAATCCAGAATTCACTAAGGTTTTAAATAATTCTGATTTAAATATTCCTGATGGCACCGGAATTCTTTGGGCAACAAAATATCTGGATATCATCAAAACCAATAAATCTAAAGTCATAAAAACATTTAAATGGCTATATAGCCTAATAATTCAATTATTCTACCCAAAATATATTCGCTCGATTTTAAAAGAACGCGTTGCAGGAATAGATTTAATGGAAAGTATTTGCAAACATTCTCCTGAAAATAATCTTAAGATATACCTTTTAGGAGCAAGAGAAGGCACCGCAGAAAAAGTAAAAGAAATCTTAGAAAAAAAATACCACGGTATTCAAGTAGTGGGAACATTTAGCGGCTCTCCAAAACAAGAAGAAGAAAAAGTAATCACAGATCAAATCAATACGTTAAAAGCCCAAGTCCTATTTGTAGCCTACGGAGCTCCAAAACAAGAACTATGGATTGCCAAAAACCTTCACAAAATGCCAACAGTAAAATTAGCTATCGGCATCGGCGGATCTTTTAACTTTATCGCTGGAATTCTAAAAAGAGCCCCCCGGACAATGCAAACACTCGGACTAGAATGGCTCTATCGCCTACTTCAAGAGCCCTCTCGTGCCAAAAGAATTTACAATGCTACGATAAAATTTGCATTCGCAGTCCTAAAAAGATCTATCTAAATAATACTATTTTTTAGAAGTCCTTCTCGCCTTAGCTCTTTTTTCTAAAACCATATCAATATAAGGTTTTGCCTTTTCCATCAAAAAATCTACCGCGCGAAGAGGTTCAACTATCGTAGATTTTACTTTATGAGTAACTTCTTCAACGTCGTCTACAACTTTTGATACATCTCTTAAAATCAAAATTGCGTAAAAACACAATAATGATAAAAAGATTACCAAAACGATAAATCCAATTGCTAAAGACATATTCAGAATATCACCAGAGGTTGCAAACATAGGAATAAGGTTAATAACTTAAGTAAATTGTAGCAGAAATTTTACAAACTAGCCAGAACTTTCTTGAGCACTTCATTCACTATTTGGGGATTCCCCTGCCCTTTCATCTCTTTCATCACTTGGCCAACCAAGAATCCGACAGCCTTATCTTTACCAGCTTTAATATCTGCAATTGATTGTGGATTTGATTCCACCACCTTCTTACAAGTCGCCTCAATTGCAGAAGTATCACTCACCTGAGTCAATTCTTTTTCTTCAACAATAACCTTTGGAGATTTTCCTGTAGCATACATTTCTTCAAAAACTTCACTCTTTGCTAAACTATTAGAAATCACTCCTTCATTAACCAATTGGATCAACTCAATCATCATTTCAGGAGTCACTTTTTGCTCATCTACGGAAATTAATTCCTCTCTTAAGTGCTTCATCAAAATCGTATTGATAAAAGAAACCGCTTTTTTGACATCCTTAGATCTTGCAATAACAGCTTCAAAATACTGAGCCAATTTTAAATCCTGAGCCAAAATTCTGGCATCATCTTCAATTAAACCCATTTCATCCATATATCTCTGTTTCTTCACTTGTGGCAATTCCGGAAGTTCTTTTTTGTATTGTTCAATAAGAGCGCGATCAAAATACAAAGGTGGCAAATCCGGCTCAGGGAAATATCTATAATCATCGCTTTCCTCTTTATCACGCATGAAATAGGTCTCCTGCTTTTCATCACTCCAACCTACCGTCGTAGGCCCCTTCAAAGGATTTCCATCTTTCCAAAGACCTATCTGACGAGCTATTTCGAAATCAATAGCACTCTCTAAAGATTTAAATGAATTCAAATTTTTAATTTCAGCACGAGGGTACAATTTATCCTCTCCTTTTGGTCTAATCGAAACACTAGCGTCAAAACGCATCATACCTTTTTCCATATCAGCCTCACTACTCCCCACGTATCTCAAAATTTTCTGAATTTCTCTAGCGTAAGCACTCGCTTCTTCGCTATTATGCATATCCGGTTCAGACACTATTTCCATCAAAGGCTCTCCAGATCTATTAAAATCAACTAAAGATCCATTCCTAACGTGAGTTAATTTTCCAGCATCATCTTCCAAATGCAATCTCGTAACTCTCACCTTCATTTTTCTAGGATTTTTTGCGCCAACTTCTATCTCAACCCAACCAGTTTTAGATAAAGGCTCATCAAATTGAGAAATCTGAAACCCTTTTGGAGAATCCGGATAAAAATAATTTTTACGATCAAATTTACAATATTCTGGAATTTCACAATTCAAAGCCAACGCAGCAATTACCCCTTTTTTAACAGCTTCTTCATTAATAACCGGTAATTGCCCCGGGAATCCCATGCAAACCGGACACGTATTTATATTTGGCTCCTTATCAAAAGAGTCCGTACTACAACGACAAAACATTTTAGTTCTAGTCGCTATCTGCGCATGAATTTCCAATCCAATTACTGCTTCAAATTCCATAAAATAATTTAAATTACCCCTGAATAATACAAAACTATAAGATCTTTCGCAATTCACTTTCTAGATCCTTCAAAGAGCCGTTATTATGGATCACGAAATCAGCTTTTGCCGGCAACGTTATGATATCTATCATTTTGTTAGCAATATCCTTAGATTCTTTCCTTTTATCTATCAAAACTGCTAGTCTCTCTTCTTTTGGCCTTTCAATAATCAAAATCTTATCTACAAGTCCTCCTAAATTATTTTGATCCAAATAAACAGCTTCCACAGCGACATTTTTAAATCCGCCAGTCAAAACTTTATCAATTTGTTTTTTTATTTCATCATTTGCACAAGGATGAATCAATTTATTCAATACTAACAATTTGGATTTATCTCTAAAAACAAGTCCACCCAATTTCTTCCTATCCACATCTCCATCTGGCAACAGATATTCCTTCCCGAAATGTTTTTCAATCAGAACCTGCCCAATTCTCCCATTTTTATACAAATCATGAACAATCTTATCCGCATCAACACAACAAAAACCCATTCTACTAAGAATTTTCAAAGCTTCAGATTTTCCAGACGCTATTTTTCCAGTGATTCCTAAAATCATATCTAAAATTAGATTTTCGCACCTAAATCTTTTAAAGCCCTCCGAAACCTTCTTAAAGCAATTTTAACCTCTTTCTCTTCAAGTTCATCAGTAAGTTCATGAGCTACTTTATTGCGTAATTTATGAGCCTCCCAAACTTCATTCACGTCATAAAATCTAGGTGCCGCCATTTTTAATTTTTCACCAACAGATCCCTCAAATCCACACCTGGCAAGCGCATAATCTAGAACTTTGTCAGCATCCAAAATAGCTTTCACCGGATTTTCTTCAACAATAGCATTAACATCTTCCCAATGAGCTTTAATATAAACTAAATCCTCATCGGTTAATCCTCTAGAAAAAGTGTGTTTGATAAAAACATACACAGCCAAAACAAACGTCAGAAGTATAAAAACAAGTATCAAAATTACATATATGTTCATTTTTGCTTTACTTTATTTTCACCTTTTTTAGATCTAGGATCCTCTATCATCCCATGCTTAGAATGGTAAGCCAGCATTGAAGCCAACATATCTTTCAAAGAATTATAATCACTAAAACTTTTATCAGAAACATATTTTTCTTGGAATCCTACTATAATTTTTTCCATTTTTTTAGGATTTGCAGCATCTTTTAATAACAAGGACATATTAGTTCCCATAGTATCAATAGCTAAATCTCCGAAATTAAAAATGGTTGGCCAAACTCCTGTGATTTTATACTCAATTCCATCAATCATTTCATATTCCACACGCTTTGATTGCTTATCAAAAAGGCCATTCCTTTCAATATCTATTATCCCCAGATTTGTAACAATCCAAGCGTCAAAATACCAATCCACAAAGTGATAAAACATTCCTAATATTCCGACAACCATCCACGCTCCACAAAAAAGAATTAATTTTGGAAAAAATATAAATAATAAAATTGGAACAATTAATCCTAAAAAGAAAGTTTTTACAGAATCTTTAAAAAGAATGAAAAAATGCCTATGAGCTACAAATAAAATTTTCTCATCATCTTCCAGGTGACCCGTAAAAAAGTAATATGATAATTCCATAATATAAATTTCAAATTTCGCTACTATTATAAAAGGGTTGTAACAAGAATGCAAAGACTATAAAATCTCTTTTGTATAAAACCCTATTAAATGAAAGAAAAAAATAGAAAAATCTTACTTTGGATCTTGGATTTAGCAATTAACGTAGCCATTATCTTTGGCTTAGTAATAATTATTCAAACATGGATAGTAGCCCCGTTTGACGTATCCGGAGCATCTATGTGCGACACCTTAAACGTAGTTAAAGGTCAATGCCAGGGGGAATATGGTGAAAAAATAATTATCAACGAAGCCGTTTTTATAACAAGTGATCCCGAAAGAGGAGATATCGTAGTATTCAAATCCCCAAATGATGAAGATAAATATTTCATCAAGAGAATAATCGGTCTTCCCGGAGAGAAAGTAGAAATCATAGATGGAGAAGTATACATTCAAAAAGTCGGCTCAGACAAAATAGAAAAACTATTAGAGAATTACTTAAATGAGGAGAATAAAGGAAAAACAAAAACATATTTCAGTAATATGTCTGTGTTCGAGGTCCCAGAAAACCACTATTTTGTATTAGGAGACAATCGCAGAGCTAGCACCGATTCCAGAAGCTGCTTCGAAGGAAATATTTCAATAGATTGTGAACAAAATCCAGATAAAGCGTACGTTCCACTCAAAAACATTAGAGGAAAAACATGGATAGTTTGGTGGCCAATTCAAAATGCCAGAATAATTCACCACGAAAACTACAATAATTCAGAATCCTTAGAAGAAAAATAAAATTCCAGGAGCACAAAAACAACTACAAGTAAAAATCCTGACCACCACGTCAAGACTCTCATCATTTGGAATACTAACGAAAAAATAGCAATTAAACCAAGAAACATCCCCTGTCTCAAGGCTATATTGATATGTTTGTAAAATATCTCATTTTTAAACAACCAAACTCTAAAATAAAATCCTATTGCCGTAAAAGTACAACTTAATGCAATAAATAACGTTACATAGAAAAAAGACAAAGCAAGCCCCATTGTCTCATATGGAGTAAGTTTATTAATAACAACAATCCAGGCAATCCAAGCTAAAACTCCTGACAATGCAATAATCGAAATATATTTATGATGGGTCATCTACTTTTTTTAAAATTAACGGAATTTTCTTAAAATCTTCAAATAAAACAACTCTCTTATTTGGATCATACAATGCAACCGCCGGATGATAAAGAGGTAAATATACTTGCCTTGACTGCCAAAGGCCACTCGCTCTCTTAGGCTGACCATGAACTTCTGAAATTTTTAAGTCCCGTAAAAATCTCCCCATCGAATGTCTTCCCAAAGTAACTATCAATTTGGGCTTAATAATTTTGATTTGTTGCTCCAAGTACGGCCAACAAGCCGTGATTTCTTCCGGCAACGGATCTCTGTTTCCTGGCGGCCTACATTTTACAACATTCGCAATAAAAACCTTTTCCCTAGAAAGACCTATGCTCTCAATCAATTGAGTCAATAATTTTCCGGCCGCCCCAACAAAAGGCCTCCCCTGCTTATCCTCTTCAGCTCCAGGTCCTTCACCTATAAACATTATTTCAGCTCCATAAGATCCTTCTCCAGGAACAGCATTATTCCGCCCCTTACATAATCCACATTTAGTGCAATTCTTGATATTCTGAATTAGTTGCTCTGTCTCCATTTTTTAAAGTTGATTTTTTATTTCTATAAAAAAGCATTCCAGTAATCCAAAACCCTAAACTAATAATCGCGATCGGAAATACTATTTTCAAAAGATTAATCGTAAACGCCCCCATAAATAGAATATACAAAGACATCCATGCATTATAATTCAACACGCTCATATCAATTGATTTCATTAACTTATCAAAGATCGCTGGTACAAAAACATTTAAAAACATTGCAGCTAAAATTACTGAAAGACTTCCCAGAAATACCGTTTTCGATACCCACTTCATCACCGCAGACCAAGGAGTAAAAACCAACAACCCAATAACTACCAACATCAACAAAAGAGCACCTCCCAAGATCATAAATGCCTGCCCGGTCAAATCGCTAAAAAAATCCCCAATATTTTTACCTATAAATTGATCCGGCACTTGAAACTTAAAATTAAAATCATCTGGTAAATCAGACATTAATTTTCTATCAAGTGCTAATTTAAAAGATCCAGAAAAATCATCCTTAGGCAATCCCTCAGGAATACAATTAAACTCTCTCAAATAAACCTCATCAACCTTCTCGCACTTCGGCAAATTTTCAAATAAATAATTAACAACTTGATCACTAAATATTTCACTTTTGGCTGACAACCATTTAAGAGGGATTTTTAACTCGACAACTCCCCTTTCCCCTATCGTTAAATTTTCAATTTGATTTACAATATTATCAACCACCATCACTAAATCCTCTTTCAAAATAACTTTTTCAAGTAATGCAGTGAAATCTTTTTTATTAATATCTGCAATAGGCTGAAAATCAATATACTTTTGCCCTTCATGAATCAGAAAATCATGAGAAGCTTTAACTAAATCCTGCTTATAGAAATCTTCATTAAAAAAAGTTTGATAAAGAGCAAAGCTAAAAGTTGTCACCAAAAACACTGCCCAAAAAACAAACATTAACAAAGTTGCAAAAAACTTTCTAAAAAAATTACCCACAAAAATTTTCATAAGGAAATAAGCACTTATTAACTTAGCTTTATCTGATCAAAAGTTCAAGCTAAACCTATTTTGAAAAATCTAAAGGTTTTTGCGTATTATCAGATCCTACAATTTTATAATTAACCTCAGTCATCAATTTCCCAGGGATAGAAAAGCCTGAAGCTTTAGGATGACCTCCTCCTCCAAATTCAGCTGCTATTTTCGACAAATCAACACCCTCATTTCTAGTCCTAAAAGAACCCTTAATATTTCCTTTCCTATCTTCATTAATCAATACAGCAAATTTCCCTTCAGGAATCATATTTAAATAATCTATAACTCCACTTAGATCTTCCGGCTTGGCATTCAACTCTTTGTAATCATTCTCACGAACTACAGACATTACAATATTATCATCCGTAACATAAGCATTTTCCAAAGCCCTCCCCCATAATTTCAAAGTAGAAACAGTTTTTTGTCCAAATAACTGTTTACTCAAATAGGAAACATGAGCACCTTTGTTCATTAAATCAGCAGCAATTGCAAAAACATCTTTATTAGTATTCGAGTGCATAAAACTACCTGTATCACCATATATCCCCCCAAGCAAACAAGTAGCCATTTTGTTATCTATTTCCACCTCCCATTCCATTAACATTTTATATAAAATCACTGTTACAGAGGCTGCTTTCCCTTCAACAATGTTTAAAGTTCCATAATTATCATTAGACGCATGATGATCAATGTTTATTACAGGAATCCCTGAAGTGTATAAATTTTGATATTTAATATGAAACCCAGTCATATAATTTGCGCCCGCATCAACCACTATCATTAAATCAAAATCCTTAAGCTCAAAATTATCCACAAATTCATCCAAGTAAGGCAAAAAATCAAAAACTTTAGAGGGCTTATCAACACAAGCTAAAGTTACCTTTTTCCCCAGCTTACTTAGCCATATTTTAAAGGTAATCGCCGCTCCCAAGGTATCCGCATCCGGTTTTTTATGCGAAATCACCAGAATATTCTGGGACTTATTTATCAAGTTTTTGGCTTCCGCATACTGAGAATTCATATTTTTCTTGAGTTTTAAAGGAGATATTATATACTTTTTTAACCATTTAGCAAGTCAAAAGATAGCTTTTTAACAAAGAAACTGCTTAAATAAACCAAAGTAAAAAGTTAAAAAATAAAATGATGAAAATAGTATTTCTTGGAACTCCGGAATTTGCAGTCCCAAGCTTAAAAATGCTCTCTAGTACTAAAAATATCGAGATTTTAACAGTAGTTACTCAGCCAGATAAAGCTGTCGGGAGAAAGCAAATTCTAACAGCTCCTCCAATTAAAACAGCCGCTTTAGACTTGGGATTACCAATAATTCAGCCAAAAAATAAACAATCCTTAATAAAATCTCTTAAAGACTTGAAGGCTGACTTTTTCGTAGTAATAGCCTTCGGGATGATTCTTCCAAAGGAAATCTTGGAAATACCCGAATATGGATGTATTAACGTTCACGCTTCTTTACTCCCCAAATACCGAGGAGCCTCCCCCATTCAAGAAAGCTTACTTAATGGAGACAAAGAAACAGGTATCACCATTATAAAAATAGACGAAGAACTTGATCACGGAGATATTTTTTTCATAAAAAGAGTTCCCATTGAAACATCCGACACGTTAGACATTCTAAGCCATCGTTTAGCAGAAGTCAGCAGCATCGTTCTCCCCTTAGTTTTGCACGATATTATGAATAGAACTCTTTCTCCTCTGCCTCAAATTCATAAAAATGCAACATTCTGCAGAAAAATATACAAAGAAGACGGCAAAATTAATTTAGCCCTTAAAACAGCTAAAGAAGTTAGCGACATGATCAAAGCCTACACTCCATGGCCATCAGTTTATACCAGTTTTAATGGAAAAAAGATTCAAATTTTAGAAACTGCTATTTCGACTGAAAACTTATCACCAGGAAAATTTATTTTAGAAAATAATATTCTTAAAATAGGAACCAAAAAAGGCTCTCTCTTACCAAAAATAGTTCAGCTAGAAGGCAAAAAACCGATGGACATAAAGAGTTTTATCAACGGATACAAGCAGTTCGTAAAATAATTATTGCAATTTTAGATAAAAGAAATAATATAACGAAAAATATAACCACTTAATTTCCTTTAAAAAATGCCTAATCAATTCCCTTTTAAAGACCTTTTCTTTGAAGAAGTAAAAAAAACCAAGGGAATGGCCAATTGTCATGCCCATTTAGATCGCGCCTATACCCTCACTCCAGACATTTGGAAACAAGCCTCAGCTTTAATGGAAGAAAAATGGGTGCTAAACCGTGATATTAAGAAAAAACACACCGAAGAATCTCTAACTGAAAGATTCACTTATTGTATTGAAGGATTTTTAGAACAAGGAATTATCGCATGCAGAACACACGTTGACGCAGATAGTATAGTAGGAATGTTGGTCGTTGAAACAGCTGCTAAAATTCGCGAAAAATACAAAGGAAAATTTATTCTACAATTAGTAGCACATCCTTTAGAAGGATTTTTAAACGAAGATTTAAGTGGTTTTGATAAAAATAAAACAGACCTTTTTGAAAAAGCCTGTGCAATTTGTGATGTCATAGGAGGCCTTCCTTCTCGAGACAGGAAAATGGCAAACGGAGATCGTAAACACGCCGACTTCTTGATTTCAGTAGCTAAAAATCTAGGAAAAGATATAGACGTTCACATTGACCAAGAAAACAACCCGGATGAAAAAGATAGCGAATGGTTCCTGGATAAAATTGCCGGGAACCAAATGCAAGGTCGGGTCACCTTTGTACACGCTATTTCAGTTGCCTGCCAATCTACGGAAGACCGACAAAGAATCTATAAAAAAATGGTTGATACAGGAACAAATGTCACAGTTTGCCCAAAAGCCGCTATTAGCATGAAGCAACTAAAAGACAAATTAGCTCCAGTTCATAACAGCATTGCTCAAGTAGACGAAATGCTCGATGCCGGGATAAATGTTTCCATCGGCACAGACAACATTTCTGACATTTTCGTTCCGGAAGATAATGGAAATTTATTTGAAGAAGTTTTGATGTTAGCAAGTGCCTGTCGCCTTTATGATCTAGAAAAATTAGCCAAGATTGCAACGCAAGGAGGATATAAAACCATGAAATTATTTTAATAAATAAATATATGACCGCTAAAACAGCTCCAACTAAGCCAATTAAAAGAAAACTTTGGTATAAGAATAAAACAGTTTGCATTGATCCTGTTGTAGAGCAATACAACGCAGGAGATGACATTATTTATGATCAAGAACTAATTCCATATGATGTAGAAGGATCTTTGGGTTATGGGAAAATGCTTCACAGACACGGTATTTTAACTAGTGGAGAATTAGAAAAATTAAAGAAAGGAATGACTGAGATCATGGAACTATATAAAAAAGGGAAATTTGTTTTAACCCTAGAAGACGAAGACTGTCATACCAAAATTGAAAATTATTTAACAGAACATTTTGGAGATATTGGTAAAAAAATCCACACCGCAAGATCTAGGAATGATCAAGTTTTAGTTACCATGAGATTGTTCATGAAAGATAAACTAAATAATTTGAGGAAAGTAGCCGTCAGTCTTGCCGAAACCTTGATTGAAGCTGCTAAAAAATATGAATTCGTACCAATGCCGGGATACACACATATGCAAAAAGCCATGCCTACAACCCTAGGAACATGGTATGGATCATTTGTAGAAAGTTTACTCGACGACATTAGAATCCTCACTTCAATCAATGACATTTTGGTAGATCAAAATCCATTAGGCAGTGGCGCAGGATACGGTTCTCCATTCTCTTTTGATAGAGATAAATTATCAAAAGATTTAGGATTTAAAAGAACTCAAAATAATGTAATTTATTGCCAAAATTCTCGTGGCAAAATTGAAGGAATGGTTTTAGAAGCTTGTGAACAAATCATGTTAACATTAAATAAACTAGCTTCTGATTTACTATTCTTCACCACTCAAGAATTCCGATTCTTTACTATTCCAGATAATGTTTCAACCGGATCCTCCATCATGCCTCAAAAGAAAAATCTAGATGTCGCGGAATTAATTCGTGCTCGTACGGCTACAGTAGTTTCCTGTAAGCACGAAATTACTACCAATATTTTAAATAAAATTTCTGGATATCATCGTGACGGTCAAGAAATCAAAAGACCTTTATTCTTAGGACTCCGTTATACGGAAATGTCTTTAAAGGCTATGGCCATCGTCATTAAAAGCATTCACCCAAACGAGAAAAGACTTTTGGACGATATGACTCCAGAGCTTTTCGCTGCACACAAAGCCTTCGAAATGGTTAAAAAAGAAGGAATCTCCTTTCGTGACGCTTATGTTAAAGTTGGAGCCAACCTTGATAAACTGAAAATTGATCAAAGAGAAATTATTTCAATGCTCAAAGAATCACGTCATCAAGGAGGTACCGGAAATTTACTCTTGAATGAATTAAAAAAGGAAATTCAAAAATTAAAGAAATAGATTTTTTCTAGTCAATTCAACATTCACAAGACCCAAGAAAATCCACAATAAGGCCTGTCCTTGATATAAAGAAATAAAATAGTGGTCAAACATCCCTATTACAAGAATCGTCATTCCCAGAGTGATTAAAATAGCCGGGAAAGATTTTTCAGTATGTTCATTATCTTTCAATAACTTCAAAAGAGAGTTCAATAAATATATAAACAAATATACAAACACTCCTAGCCCCCAAATTCCAATTTCATCAACAATTAAAACGAAAATATTATGAACCGGTTGAAATTGCCAAGGCATCAATTTATCAACTAAATAACCCTGCATTACCCGGGTAAAATTACCAGCACCCACTCCATCCAGGTTATCAAAAAACATTTGTTTCCCCGCTTCATAAAAGAGTCCTCTCTCGTAAATACTGTTAGCATCTCCAATAATAAATCTTTGAGACAATATCGGAGTTAGATCTAAAGCGAAAATTAAAAAAATCAAAAACAACGCTCCAAAAATAAAATACTTCCAAGATATTTTTATTTTAACCAGGGAATAATAGACAACTATACCTGCAATCAAAGCCAACATCGCACTTCTTGAGAAAGTAAGAATAATTCCGATCCCAAAAAGAATTAATAAAGCTGTAAACAACTGTCTATATTTTTGCCAATAATAAATTGTAAAAAATATTCCAAAAACCAAAAATCCCCCAAAAACATTAGGATGAGGAAATGTTCCATAAACCCGAAGCACTTCTCGATTGAAAAAAGAAACTTTAGCAACTCCCAAAGTATCAGCAGAAATTACCGGCTCTCCTAGAAATTTAAGCCCAATCGATTGCTGTAAAACATATTGCAACATACCAATCAGCGTAATCGCAGCTAATGATCCAAGAAAAACATAAAGAATAATTCTTACATTAAAAAATCCTCCAGACATCATTAAGAAAATCATAAAAAATTCGAAAAATCTTAACGCATAGAACAAAGAATTAAACTTATTCACAGAGCCCAATATTGAAAACACATACATCACCAAAAACATTCCAACAATAATCAACAATCGAAGATCAATCTCTATAATCTTGCGAATCTTTTTCTTCCCAAAAACCAAATATAAACCAAAAAACAGCAATGAAAGCATCAAAAAAACATCTCCCAAATATAAAAAATGACTCAAATAAGGATTAAAAAATCCTCCACCATAAAATTCCTGAGTAAAAACAAGTGTTTTTATCTGAAAAGGTAAAACTGCCACAAAAGCATAAAAGAAGATACGACTTACAGTCTTTAATCTTCCGACCAAAAACCCCTCATTCATATTATATTAATTATTCGAATCAGCCTCGTCTTCAGCAGCAGCATCCTCTTCTTCCTGATCTTTTTTAGCCTGTTCTTCAGGTGTCAAAACTTTCTTATCATTTACAAACCCATCTTTTGGAAGCATTTCATCAACTAAATCCTGTGCATCAACCAAATTACTCTTATTCCCTCCACCTTCTTCATAGGCCTTACGAATAGTATCGGTAAAAATTTCTTTATATTTATAATAATCAACAATAGGGAAACTTTCAGCATACCCAATTTGTCTAGCAAAAAAACCATAAACAGGATCTTTTGATTGATCTTGAATCATATCACGACGAGAAGTAGGTTTATGAGTTCTATCAAAATATTTATCAAGAGACTCTTTCGAAGTTAAAAATATCAAGAAATCCCAGGCTACATCAGGCCTTTCACAATTTCTTGAGACAGTTTCAGCAAAATAACTAGCATAAGTAACCCTTTTATCTTTAGAAGTATCTGGATCATAAATCTGAGGAATTTCAGCGATGCGAATAGCATTTTTGTCCATTGTCCCTTCCCCTTTTGCCTTCAAAACCCCAATTCTATTCACAATATCATTGTAAGTATAGGCATATCCAATAATCATAGAGACCTCACCTTTCGCAAAAGCATCAATTTCTTTTTCATCAGAGTCAGGATCAGCACTTGCATCAGCCCATGAATAATGTCTCTGAGTAGGATCCGCGAAACTAATATATAAATTTAAAGCTTCAAGCCCGGGATAAGTAAGAACTCCTTCATGTCTAGCTGCAAAAGTGGCTTCAGAAACAGCAGCATTATAAAAATTAGCACCATATTGCAAAAATAATAGATAAAGAATATCAACAGCTCTACTTATATTATCCCAACGACCCATCGCTATCCCTGAAACATCAAAATCATAAGTTCGAGTCCCG
>Ga0233420_10000615_pt1 | contig 14690 bp, 10 predicted proteins | sample Watercolumn_Mata_4_FD_183009 | JGI IMG/M metagenome (GOLD analysis project Ga0233420, IMG submission 183009) | Freshwater microbial communities from Lake Matano, South Sulawesi, Indonesia - Watercolumn_Matano_2014_102_MG | ecosystem: Environmental > Aquatic > Freshwater > Lake | place...
CACCTCTTCTCATGATCCCCGGTCTGACGGGTACTCACGAAAATCTTTTAGAACTGAGTTATTCATTGAGGAAAAATTTTTTTTTGATTATGCCAGATCTGCCGGGTTGGGGGATGTCACCTCGGCCACATGAAGCTTTAACTATTGAGTATTATGCGCATTTCTTCCATGAGCTACGGAGGCGGTTAAAGATAAACAGATTACATATTTTCGGTCATTGTATGGGAGCGGCGATAGCGGTCGAGTTTACCCTTATGAACCCTGTGTCGGTAAACCGTCTTATCTTGGTGAGCGCTCCTTATGAGGAAGGTTCGCGTGGGTACGAAATCTTAAAAAATATGAGCAAGTGGGGGGAGATGGTTCCCCGTTCATTCCGTCCCTTATTTTATATGTGGCGAAATAAATATATCAATTTCATTACGGGATTTTATATATTAAAATTCAAGAGTTTCAGGAGGAAGTTGAGGATGTTGACAGATATATTCAAAGAACAGTCCAAACTTGATAATCAGAGTTTTGTGGAATCATGGCTCAGTCTCTTGGATTTTGATTTTTCGAAACTCGGTAAAATTAGCAAGAAGGTCACCGTTCATCTTATATTCGGAGGTCAAGATGTTCTGATTCCGAAACAGCAGGCTGTCAAGCTTCATAACTACATCGCTCGAAGGTCGACCCTTGATCTCATCCCGCAAGCCGGTCATCTGCCTCCTCTTGAAACGCCGGGAATACTCGGAGCTCTGGTCCTACGGTATCTGAGAGAGTAGCGTCTACCGCGGGATGAGAAGTTTTTGTCCGACCTCTATTGTGTATGGCTCGTGTATTTTATTTGCCTCAATTATTTTATAAACCAGATTACCGTCTCCGTAAGTTTTTTCCGCAATTTGAAATAAATAATCCCCCTCCTGAACAGTGTAGATGTTGTCGATGGGGACTATATCTCCTTGCGTCGGGAATCTTTTGGCAACCGAGGGTATGATGAGTTCCTGTCCGGGGAGAAGTATATATGGCTCCTTCAAGGCGTTGACCTGGGCAATATCGTACGCGTTAAACCCTGAGCCATAGTTCTTTTCCGCTATCTGCCAGAGATCCTCTCCCTCGCGCACAACATATTTCTTTTCGCTAATTTTTTTTTGAATGGTTACGGTCCGTCTTTGGAATAAAGGACTTATAATAGTTTTTCTAAAGATAATTAAAATGAGAGAAATGGCAATAAAAAATCCTGCAAGAAAATAGGGAAGTTTCTGTCTGATCAACAGAGCCGTATAAACCCGATAGTTAATATCGAGTTTTTTTGCTTTTTTCATATTTTATGTTTGTATACTAAAAAAACTCGGATTTGTAACTTGTTTTTTCAGTATCCACCCATCTAATCTGCTTTATCAACCCTTCGGGTTGTAAACCAGAGTAAGATGAGTATACGATAAACTATCGTATCATATCACATTCAGGAGGATTTTCAATATATATTTGCAGTTTTCATTTAAAAACTATGCATGTATAATGACAGTATCATTACCAATTTAATCAATAGGGAGGTGAAATCATATGAGTACACCCATCATACTTTTGGCGCTTGCAATTGTTTTTGTGATTTATCTTGTCAGTACTTACAATGGCTTGATAATTTTGAGGACGAGGATACAGGAGGCCTTATCGGGGATTGATGTACAGCTTAAAAGGCGGACCGATCTCATCCCCAATCTTGTCGAAACGGTAAAAGGATATGCTAAGCATGAGAGGGGCGTTTTTGAAAATGTGACAAAAGCAAGAAGCTCCCTTATGTCTGCCAGCTCTCTTCAGGAGAAGGCTGAGGCAAACAACCAACTTTCAACCGCCCTTAAATCACTATTTGCCGTAGCCGAAGCATATCCCGACCTGAAAGCGAGTAGCAATTTCCAGAATTTACAGCGACAGCTTGAGGACACAGAGGACAAGGTTGCTTACTCAAGACAGTTCTACAACAGCAACGTGCTCGATTTTAACACAAAGGTTCAGGTGTTTCCGAGCAATATCATAGCAGGCATGCTTGGATTCAAAGCCGAGCAATTTTTCGCTGCAACAGAGGAGGAGAGGAAAAAGGTTGAAGTGAAGTTTGAATGACGCTTTATGACAATCTATTCGCAAATTTCTGGGAATAAAACCAGAACGTGGGTGATTTTTCTATTATTTATTTTTCTTGTTAGCGGTTTCTTTTATGTTGTTGGTTTATACACTTATTCAGGTAGCGAATATTTTGTCATCGGTCTTATTTTTTCTTTTGCCTCAACCATTGGCAGCTATTTTTTTTCGGATAGAATTGTTTTACTTTCTGTTGGTGCCCATCCCGCAAGCAAGGAAGAGTACTTTGATTTTTATACGGTAGCCGAAAATATGAGTCTGTCGGCAGGACTTCCCATGCCAAAGTTATATGTAATTGATGACTCATCTCCTAACGCTTTTGCAACGGGGCGTGATCCGAAGCATGCAGTGATTTGCGCCACGACCGGACTGCTTTCTATTTTGAACCGTGGCGAGCTCGAAGGGGTTATCGCGCACGAGCTTTCACATATAAAAAATTATGACATACTTCTTGCATCGGTAGTATCTGTACTGGTGGGGACGGTTGCATTGGTATCCGACTGGATGATGAGGAGCATGTGGTGGGGAGGAATCAGACGCCGTGACGACAATGACCGCGACAACGGAAACAATCCTCTGTTTCTTATTTTTATCGTCATTGTATTTATCATCACTCCCATTGTCGCCACCCTTATCCAACTTGCCATATCGAGGAAGAGAGAATTTCTCGCCGACGCCGATGGAGCTTTATTAAACAGAAATCCGAAAGGGCTGGCCCGCGCTCTTGAGAAGATTAGTCAGGACAAACATGTTCTCTCTACAGCAACCACCTCAACTGCACATCTATTCATATTAAATCCGTTTAAGGAAGGAAAAAAAGGCAACTGGCTTTTGGGGCTTTTCAATACCCATCCTCCAACGGAAGAACGAATTAGGATTCTACGTGGCATGTAACATATAACATGTAACACATTGAAAAAATGTTTCATGTTCCATGTTAAATGTTAAGTTATATTTATGTGTGGTATTGCCGGTTTTGTTGGTTTTCGTAACGATAATCTTATTAAACAATTTTCTTCCTGGTTACAGCACCGGGGTCCTGATGGTGACGGGTATTTCTTAAGTGATACAGTCACCTTACTCAATCGCCGATTGGCGATTATTGATGTTAAGGGAGGAGATCAGCCAATTTATAATGAAGACGGATCAATGGTTATCGTTTATAACGGAGAAATCTATAATTATCTTGAACTGCGTAAAGAACTTGAAGTAACAGGTCACGCGTTTAAAACAGTATCTGATACGGAAGTGATTCTTCATGGATATGAAGAGTGGGGTGAGACAAGTTTTGACCGGTTAAATGGGATGTTTGCAGTGGCAATCCATGATATGAAGAGAAAAAGAACCGTAATTGCACGGGATCATTTTGGGATAAAACCGTTGTATTTTTCGATTCTAAGTAGAGACGCATTGCAATGCGTCTCTACAAAAAGTCAAATTATGTTTTCCTCAGAAATAAAACCCCTTATTTATTCAGGTTTAATCCCGGTTGAGCCAAACGACCGCATCATTTACCGGTATTTAAAATACCGAATCCATGATGACGGCAGGGAAACATTTTTTAAAGGCGTAGAACGACTACTGCCTGGAGAAATGATGGTCATAGATCAATCTCAAAACTCAAATCTCAAATGTCAAATAAATAAATACACCAATCTTGAAAAAAAGTTATCTGATGATTATTCAAATAATCGAAATTTGCAGCAAAAAGATATTGAATCATTTAAAGATTTATTAATCGACTCCATCAAGCGCCGCTTAATATCGGAAGTTCCTGTTGGTACTTGTTTATCAGGAGGGTTGGATTCCTCAACCGTTGTTGCAGTTGTCAATAAACTTCTTCAGGAAAAAGTCGGAGAAACTAAATCGATAGGTGATATTCAGAAAACATTTTCCGCCGTATTTCCGGGCGCAATTAACGATGAGGAGAAGTATATTGACGAGTTTCTTAAAACATCTAAAGACATAAAAGATTGTAAAGTCTATCCATCCGCAAATGTTTTTTTTGAGGAACTCAAGGATTTTGTCAAAACACAGGAAGAGCCGACCATAAGTACCGGACCGTATGCTCAATATAAAGTCATGCAAAAGGCTCACAAGTATGTATCGGTTGTACTGGACGGACAAGGAGCGGATGAAATGATGGCTGGGTATCTACCGTATTATTTTGTCTATCTGCGACAGCTTCTGAAAGAAAAGAAATATGTTACCTTAGCAAAAGAAATTTTATTGTCTATGGATGTGGTTTTAAAATATTTGTTTATCAAAAACAATAATAAATTCGGTATTAAAAACTGGTTGAATGAAGAGTTTGCAGAAAAATATAAAAATGAGAAATTCCATATAGAAAATTCACATCTTAAACGAAGACTGCATGAAGATATTTTCAAAAACAGCCTTCAGTCGCTTCTAAGATATGAAGACAAGAATGCCATGAGGTTTTCCATAGAAGGCCGTGTACCCTTTTTGGATTTCAGACTTGTTGAATTATTATTCTCCCTTCCCGATAAAGCCATAATAAAAAATGGATGGAATAAGCATATCTTAAGAGAATCAACAAAAGATATGTTGCCGGCACTTATCAATCAAAGAAGAAACAAAATCGGCTTCACCACTCCGGAATACGAATGGTTTAAAAAAGAAAGCAAGCATATTATGGCTTTGTTAACCGGAGAACGGTTTGAAGCGAAAAAATATGTAAACCAGGCTGAAGTGATAATGAGATTTCAAGATTTTATAGACGGCAAAACCGATGATACTATGTTTTTTTGGAGAATTCTGAATTTGGAGTTGTGGATGAGGGAGTTTTTCAAAGAACCAATTTCCAATAACCAAATTCCAATAGCCAAAAAAATCAGAAACGAAATTAGAATTAAGAAAAAATCATATTCACGATATCCGATTAAAACGGATGTTTTTAAAAAGGGAGATAATATTTCAGAAAAAATAAGCTTATCCGTAAATACTTCAATTAAACATTTAATTAAAGTCGACGGTAATCTAGAGAAGAAATGGTTTGTTGTTGTTTCCGAGAAAGTAGTGGCAACGGCACAGGGGAGGGCATATTTTATCTGGGATATAATGCCCTCATTTTGGGCATATATGTTGTCAAAGTTTGTAAGCAGAGTGCCATGGGGAATTGGGCTGGGCAGCCCGTGGACCATGCAGCTTGCTATTCAAGAGGTGGGATTACTGCGCATACTATGCGCCGCCATCATAGGCGGGTTAGGTAAAGTGATTGGTAAAAAAGGATTGTTCTATCAGATCGCAGGTCGAAATGCGGCAGGTATTGACGGGCCGACCGAATATTCACTGTATCCGGCAAATGTGTCGGCAAAACTGTTACCGAAGGAACCGGAGAAAGTTTGTAAAGAGATTGACTCCAGCTTTAATTTGAAATTTGAAATTCCAAATTTGAATTCAAATTCAAAATTAAAAATTTCAAATTATCTCGGCTGTGCAATCATCGATGCAAATGATATCGGAAGAAATGTTCTTGGAAATTCAACAGATCTATCAAATAAACTCATCGAAGATATATTTGCAGATAATCCTATGGGGCAGACAAACGAACAAACGCCTGTTACTCTCGTTGTGTTTGCCTAAGCTTATTCCCAAATCATGCTTGCTTGGTTAACATGCGCATCAATAAGGACAGATGTCTTTGATTTAGTGGCAAGCAAAAACGCCTTTTCAAAATCTTCAGTTGTTGTGACTTTATATCCTTTCATACCATAGCTTTGCGCAAGTGCGACAAAATCTGGGTTCTTGAATGTATCAGCACAATGGTGTCCATATACGCTTTTGTGGTAGTTTACAATAGAAGAACATCCACCGTTGTTAAGAATAATATATATAGCCTTTAATCCGTAGTTCATTGCGGTTCCTAATTCGTTTAGAGACATCTGAAAGCCGCCATCACCTACAAAAGCAATGACCTGTTTGTTAGTGGCGAGTGCCGCTCCTAGTGCTGCAGGAACAGAGTACCCCATGGGGCCATTTTTGTCGGCACTAATAAAGTGTTGGTTAAGATGCGTGAGATATTTGATTATTGCCATTGATTTAGCGTAACCAGTATCAGTAACAATAGTTGCATCTTTGTCTGCGTGTTTTTGGACTAGTGTGTTAATGTTCAGAGGATTGATTCCCTTACTGTCTTTAAGGATTCCCTGAATTGGATATTGTTTCCAGAGTTGTTTTACTTTCTCTTGAAGCAGTTGGGCGTTATTATGTTTCTTAAATCCTTCGGTATCAATGAAACTTGTGATGCTGCCAACAGCTGAAAAGTCAACAGGGTATACTCTACCAATTTCATTCCAGTCCGGGTCAACTTGTGCAAGGGTTGCTTTTGAGAAAAGCTCTTTGTTATACCATGCGACCTCCCACTCCTGCATTCTATCACCAAGAAAAAGAATAAAATCAGATTTTTTTATGTATTCATATACTTTTTGAGTGGTACCTTGCATGCGCATGACACCCAAGTACAGCGGATGAAATTCATCCACAACATTTTTGCCAAGTGGGGAAACTGTGAAGGGAATAAAAACTTTCTCAATAAACTTCATCATTTTTGCACCTATTGCTGGTTCGTTTGCACCTTCCCCAATAACAATCAAGGGGTGCTTGGATGCAAGAAGCTTTTTCTGAACGGATGTACTGTCGTTTATATTGCAAGATGTCAACGAACAGTTTCTATAATTTGATGGTTGAATCTTTTCATATTCAATGGGTATGTCCCAGAAGTCGCTTGGAACTTCAACATATACTGGTCCCGGTCTGCCGGAAAGTGCTTCGCGAAATGCTTCACGTATCATATCGGGTACGGCCTGAGGAGTAGGAGCAAGCATAGCCTGCTTACAGACTGATTTCATAGCAGCCCGTTGTTCTGTTGCTCTTCCTCGGCCTGACCCATCCTGTACAGCATTTTTTCCAAAAGCAGATGTAGCAACACCAGCACCAATTGCAATAAGAGGAATAGAATCAAGAAAAGAAGTTGCAAGACCAGTTGTCATATTGGTTACTCCGGGACCGGCCGTTCCGAGTATTATTCCCGGCTTTCCGATAATTCTAGCGAAGGCATCTGCCATGTATACACCATTACCTTCTTGTTTATTCAAAATGGTCTTAATCCCTGCATTATTCGCTGCTTCCCACATCTGCATTATGTGACCTCCGGTATATCCAAACACATATTCTATTCCTTCAAGTCGTAAAATATCTGCAATTGCAGATTTGACATCTGTTTTCATAGTGAAATAAATAAATAGTAAACAGGGACAACATTATTGTATCATTTCCTTTTATTTTTTTTGAGTTTTAAGTATAATATTTTATGGCAAAAAAAGTTTTATCAAGGGAGGAAATACTTCATCTGGCACGTCTTGCCAAACTAACTTTGACTGATGAAGAAATTGGAAAATACCAAAAACAGTTCAGCGAAACCATTGATTACATTAAAAACCTTGAGGAGCTAAATACTCAAAATGTCAAACCGACAAATTCTGTTGTAGATTTGAAAAATGTAACGTATGAAGATGGTGCAAAGAGTATACATTCACTGACAACAAAGGAAGCGGTGCAAAATGCAAGTCAAGTGAAAGACAATGAGTTTGTAGTGGATAGGATAATGGAATAAAGCGGTTAAAGAGTTAAAGAGTTAAAGAGTTATGCTGTTAGGCAAAACAATCACACAATTAAAGAAACTTATTGATACAAAAAAAATAAGTGCAGAGGAAGTGCGGGATTATTTTGTAAAACGGATAAGTAAATACAACAAAAAGCTCAATGCGTATTTGACTGTTAATGATAAAAAAAACGATAAAGCATCAGAGAAACTGGGAGGAATTCCACTTGCAGTTAAGGACAATTTTTGCACGAAAGGATTGCGGACAACCGCGTCATCAAAAGTATTAAACAATTTTGTTCCTCCTTACGAATCAACCGTTACAGATAGACTAAAAAAAGAAAACGCATTTGTTTTAGGCAAAACCAATATGGATGCATGGGCGCATGGTTCTTCAACCGAAACATCAGATTATGGACCGACCAAAAATCCATGGGATATTACTCGTGCGCCAGGAGGATCTTCAGGTGGAACGGCTGTTGCAGTATCTACTTATCTTGCTCCGGGGGGCATTGGTTCTGAAACAGCAGGGTCTATCAAACAACCGGCTTCATGGACCGGAGTTGTTGGATTAAAACCCACATATGGAAGAGTGTCTCGATATGGGGTTATTGCAATGGGATCTTCTCTTGATTGTCCTGGACCTATGACATTAAATATAGAAGACAGTGCATATTTACTTTCTATCATAGCCGGTCATGACGCGCTTGATGCAACTTCATCTCTTCATCCTGTTGAAGACTATGTTGGTGCAATGAAGAAAAAAAAGACATATACAATTGGCATTTCTGATGACTATTTCGAAGGAGTGGATTCTGATGTAGCAACAGCACTGGAAAAGTCTATTGATGTGTTTCGAAAGCTTGGATTTACAACCAAAAAAGTGAAGTTACTTTCACCCAATTATGCTATTTCTGTTTATACCATCATCCAACGGGCGGAAGTGTCCTCAAACTTGGCCCGTTATGACGGGATAAGATATGGTAATAATCGACATGCTTTCGGTGATGAGGCAAAACGGCGAGTCATGTTGGGAACTTATACTCTTTCATACGGATATTATGATGCGTATTATAAAAAAGCCCAAAAAGTTCGCACTCTTATTATTGAAGATTTTAAACGAGCATTTAAGGAAGTTGATTTTGTTATCGGTACTCCGACTCCTATTACTGCCCTTAAACTTGGGGAGTTTGCTAAATATCCTTTTTTTGGAGAGCTTATGGATAAGTTCAATGAACCTGGCGCTATGTCTGGCATACCAGGTATCAGTGTACCGATGGGTTTAGACAGAAATGGATTACCCATGGGAATGCAGCTTATGGGAAATTATTTTCGAGAAGCAGATTTATTATGTGCAGCTTATCAATTTGAACAGGAAACGGATTTTTTTGGAGTAATTAAAAAGGGAATTGAAAATTACAAGGATTAAGTTAACTCAAAAGTCAAATGTCAGACATCAAAAGTGAAATTAAAAAATCAAATTTTGATAACAAATATGAACCCATAATTGGGTTGGAAATTCATGTTGAACTAAAGACACAGACAGGCATGTTTTGTCAGTGTAAAGTTAATCAGTTTGATGCACCTCCAAATACCCATGTATGCCCGGTTTGTTTAGGTTTGCCCGGCTCACTTCCTGTGCCCAACAAAAAAGCAATTGAGTGGGCCATAAAAATAGGACAGGCCTTAAACTGCACCATAAACAAACATACTAAATTTGACCGCAAACATTATTCCTATCCTGACCTTCCGAAGGGGTACCAGATCAGCCAATACGATGAGCCGATTGCCGTAAAAGGCAAACTCTCTGTGCCCGTTTTGCAATTCCCAAATTCCAAATCCCAAATATCCAATATCCAATATCCACTAACTAAGGAGTTTAGAATTCACCGTGTTCATCTGGAGGAAGACACGGGTAAATTAGTGCATAAAGGCGGTGATACACTGGTTGACTTTAACAGATCGGGAACCCCACTTGTTGAAATTGTGACCGAGGCTGATTTCCGAAGCAGTGATGATGTAAAGATGTTTTTGGAAGAACTTCATACCATTATCCGCTACCTTGATGTGTCGGATGCGGATATGGAAAAAGGGACGATGCGGATGGAGCCGAATATATCAGTACGGATTGATGATGGAAGATTGAAGATGGAAGATAGAAAACTTCCAAATTATAAAGTTGAAGTGAAAAATATTAACTCATTTAATTTTGTTAAGCGCGCCATTGATTATGAAGTCAAACGCCACATTGAATTATTAGAACAAGGGAAAACGCCAATTCAAGAAACACGCGGTTGGGACAGCGATCATAGCCGTACCTATTCTCAACGAACCAAGGAGGAAGCGCATGATTACCGGTATTTTCCCGAACCCGACATCCCTCCTTTTGAATTTACGGATGGGTATATCGAATCAATCAAAAAAACATTGCCGGAATTGCCCAAAGAAAAACTGTTTCGATTTATCGATAAATCGAAAATAAAGCCTTTGGACGCTTTTACGCTGACAAGGGAAAGGAAAACGGCGGATTATTTTGAAGAAATTATTTCTAAATTCCAAATTCCAAATATTGCACAGTCTATAGCAAACTTAATCATCAATAAAAAAATTTCGACCTCAATCCCTGCTAACGAATTTGTAATAAAGGCTGAAGAGTTACTATCTCCCAAGCAAACCGATACCAAACTTCTTGATGAAATTGCAATAAAAGTAATAGCAACCAACCCCAAAAGCGTTACCGATTATAAATCAGGTAAACAAAATGCCATCATGTATCTGGTCGGTCAGGTTATGCGGGAGATGAAAGGGAAAGCTGATGCCAATACGGTTATTTCAAAACTGAAAGAACTGTTGAAGTAGCGAGTTTGTAAAGTTTTAAAGTTCGTAAAGTTCATAAAGTACTTTACAAACCTTATAACTTTATAACTTTATAAACTAATTTATGAGTTTTGTCCATCTTCATGTTCACACAGAGTACTCTCTTCTTGACGGCATGTGCCGGATAGGCGACATCCTGCAGAAGACAAAAGATGAAGGGATGACGTCACTTGCCATCACCGATCACGGGGCAATGTACGGAGCATTTAAGTTCTTCGTGAAAGCAAAGGAGGCAGGAATAAAACCCATAATCGGTGTAGAAATGTATAAAGCAAAAAACTCTCGTTTTGATAAACAGCCCAATGAAGACCGCGACCGCTACCATTTGGTTCTCCTTGCCAAAGATTATGAGGGATATAAAAACCTTTTACGTTTGGTTAGCATAGCACATCTTGAAGGGTATTATTACAAACCAAGAACCGACTTTGAATCGCTCAAAGAATTCAGCAAAGGAATCATCGCAACCTCGGCATGTCTGGGAGGTGAGATACCCCAGGCCCTTCTTAACAATCAAAATAAAGAGGCAGAACAGCTTCTCGAAAGGTATCTTGACATATTCAAAGAAGATTTTTACATCGAAATTCAACGTCATCCGAATGTAGAAAACCTCGAGCAGGTGAATAAGGATCTCGTTTCACTTGCCCGCAAGTTTGCGGTTCCCCTGGTTGCAACCAATGATATTCACTATCTCAGAGCCGACGACGCTTATGCCCAGGAAATTCTTTTGTGCATCCAGACACAACGAACCATTATCGAAAAAAATCGTAGTATGACGATGTACGATGTGCCCGATTACCATTTCAAATCGGAAGGAGAGATGAGGAATATTTTCTCAGACATCCCTGATGCGATAGAAAATACAAATAAAATTGCTGATCTGTGCAATCTTGAAATCCCCAATGGAAAGTGGATCCTGCCCTATTATAAAACGCCCCATGAGGAAACGCCAGAGCAGTATTTGAATGCGCTTGTGGAGGATGGAAGGTCAAGGATAGAAAAATATGACATGCAACTCACTCAAAAACGATTATCATATGAGCTTGATATCATAACTAAAAAAGGCTACGCAACTTATTTTTTAATGGTTCAGGATTTTGTAAACTGGGCAAAAGGAAAGGGAATTGCGGTGGGTCCCGGCCGCGGATCGGTAGCCGGTTCGTTAGTGGCATATGTTTTGGGAATAACTGACATAAACCCTTTGGAACACAACCTTCCGTTTGAACGCTTTTTGAATCCCGAACGGCCAACCCCGCCGGATATCGATATTGATTTTGCGGATATCAGGCGCGATGAAGTTCTTAGATATGTAACCGATAAATACGGAAAGGAAAAAGTTGCCCAGATTATCACTTTTGGGACTATGGAAGCGCGTCTAGCAGTACGCGATGTGGCAAGGGCGTTAGGACAATCGTACTCTCAGGGCGACAGAATCGCAAAAATGATTCCTCAAGGAAAACAGGGATTTCAGATGAAGCTTGCGCAAGCACTCATTGAAGCACCTCCTTTGAAATTTGCCTATCAGACCGAGCCGGATGTCAAAAAAGTCATCGATATCGCGGAGCGTTTGGAAGGGCTTCCCCGGCATGCCTCAGTGCATGCGGCCGGAGTCATCATAGCAAAGGACAACCTGACCGAGTACGTCCCGATTCAAACCGAGGCTAAGGAAAACAGAGTCATCACCCAATATGATATGTATAGTTTAGACTTAAATAGTGCGCCAAATGGTAAAGCAGTAGGCCTCCTCAAAATCGATTTCCTGGGCCTTCGCAATCTCACCATACTTGAGCAGGCTCTTGACTATGTCGAAAAGAACCAGGGAATAAAAATCGATATCCATGACGTATTGCTTGATGATGCAAAAACGTATGAACTTATCTCGCGCGGGGAGACGGTTGGCGTATTTCAGCTTGAATCGGGGGGGATGAGGCGTCTGGCAAAGGATCTTTCTCCCACAAAGATGAGCGATATAACCGCGATGGTTGCACTGTACCGCCCCGGTCCCATGGATCTTATTCCGATGTTTCTTGAAGGAAAAAAGAACCCGAAAAACATTAAGTATCTGCATAAAGACCTTATCCCTATTCTCTCTGAAACATACGGCATCCTTGTCTATCAAGAGCAGGTCATGGAAATCGCGAACAAAATGGCGGGGTACAAGATGAGCGAAGCTGACAACTTCCGGATGGCTATGGGAAAAAAGAAAAAAACCCTCATGGATCGTGAACGGATTAAATTTATTGACGGTTGTGTAACACACGGGTACCAAAAAAAACTTGCAGAAAGTATTTTTAACTTCATGGAGAAATTTGCTGCATATGGGTTTAATAAACCACATTCGGCCTCATATGCCCTCATCGCATATTGGACCGCATATATGAAAGCCAATTATCCCATTGAATACATGACTGCACTACTTACCGCGGAGCTTCAAGGGGTAGCCGGACCTCTCCGGGAAATAAAAATGGCACAAGCCATTGAAGAGTGCAGGAGAATGGAAATAAAAGTGCTGGCGCCCGATATTAATGCGTCGACTCATGATTTCTCGATTGAAAAGGGAAATATCAGATTTGGCTTATCCGCAATAAAAAACGTCGGTGCTGCAGCAATTGAATCCCTTATGGAGGCCCGTAAGAGGGGTCCGTTTACCGGATTTAAGGATTTTTTATACCGTGTCGACCTGCGGAAGGTTAATAAAAGAACGGTTGAGAGCTTGATCAAAGCGGGTGTGTTCGCTGCAATGGGAACAGCAGCCACTCTCCTGCACTATTATCCGCAGATTTCAAAGGATATCGCGGACTCAAAGCAGGAAAGTTCAAAAGGGCAGTTCAGTCTCTTCATACAGTCGGGTGAAGTTCAAACTCAGACAGACAATTTCGTGCCGCAGCCCGAGTTCCCCGACGACGTCCTCATCACAATGGAAAAGGAGGTGATCGGCTTCCTGATAAGCAAGAATCCTCTCGCAAAATTCAAAAATATTATCGATAAAAAAGCATCAAAAAAGATTGGAGAAATAACAAAAGAAGATATCAACAAGATGCATATTTTGGTTGGAGTCATCAGTGGCAAAAAAATTATCAGGACGAAAAAAAACAATGAGGAAATGGCATTTATGACCGTATATGATGAAACCGGTTCAATAGAGGTGATTGTGTTTCCCAAACTATATCTGAAAATGGGCTCATCCCTTTCTTTGAATCAGACAATTATCATGAAAGGAAAAATTACAGAAAAAGAAGACCAGATGAGTATGATCGTAGATAACGCAATGAAGCTTAATTAACCTATGAATCTCCATTTCAAGAAACATAAGCGACAGACGACTCTTAATAAAGAGAATTCAGATTCTGTGCTATCTGGCTACGTCGGAGGGGTTGGTTTTTTTCAAAATACGCAGGTTGGGGATCCTCTTCAAAAAAAATATTTTCATATTGATGATTCACTGGAAATGAGCGGTTCACACTCTCCTAGCATAATATCACCCAGAAAAGTTAAAGAGAAAAGACAGAATGACAATAATACTGTTGCAAAATTTCTCAACCTCGGTTACTATATAGTCACCCCAATAGTTCTTGGTGTCGTTGTTGGTTTAATAGTTGATAGGACGATGAATTCATCTGTTTTTATAAAAGTATTTTTATTTGTCGGAATTGCAGGCACGTTTTATAATTTGATTAAAATTGTCAAGGAGACACACATTAAGTCATGCCAGAAATAAGCATTAAAGCAGAGCATATTTTTGACATTTTCGGGTATCAGGTAACAAACTCCGTTTTTTTGTCTCTTGTAGTCTTTGTTTTTCTTCTCGTTATCGCGCTAATGTATAAAAGAGAAACAACCCTGGACAAAAAAAGCGCATTATATTATTTTGTTCAACTCATCCTGCGCAATCTGTTCAGCTTATTTGAGTCGACACTTAAGGAAAAGGTGATTTTCTTTTTCCCTTTTTTGGCGGCACTTTTTTTATGGATCGTTTTTCAGAACTGGTCTGGTCTTCTTCCGGGAGTCGGGAGCATAACAATTGGTATAGTTGAAGGAGAGCATCTGCTTCATGTCACTCTTTTCAGAGGAAACA
>Ga0233420_10000616_pt1 | contig 14672 bp, 6 predicted proteins | sample Watercolumn_Mata_4_FD_183009 | JGI IMG/M metagenome (GOLD analysis project Ga0233420, IMG submission 183009) | Freshwater microbial communities from Lake Matano, South Sulawesi, Indonesia - Watercolumn_Matano_2014_102_MG | ecosystem: Environmental > Aquatic > Freshwater > Lake | place...
AGATCCAGCATGTGTTCATTTAAAAGATTTAGTAGAGGGATATCGCAAGGAGCATGGAAAAGCTCCAACAGTACTTTCTTTTGGTTATGGAGATGGAATGCTAGAAGGATTTTTATTATCTAGAAAGGCCGAGGATCAAAGCCCTTTGGTTGAGCAGATAACTGGAGTGGAGATAGATATTAATAGAGAGTTTGGAGATGGGCCAACAGTGATTTGCGAAGGGAGAATGGTGAAGATTATTTTTGGAGTTAAAGATCGAATTATTAGACAAGATCGGTATTGGCACGAGGATCCCGCGCTGATGGATGAAATTATGGAGTATTTGTCAAAGGCGGACATAGTCATAGCGAATGATAGTTTGCATGAAACTTCTCGACCTCTTCATTATGCAGTAAGTCTCTACGAAAAAGTTAACCCTGAAGGGTATTTTTATTTTACAGAACCGGATCATAGTGAAGCTATTGATGCGGTTACACATGTGTCTCAACATCCATATGATAGAACGAGATGGCAAGATTCGATGGTTCCATATGAGGCTTATCTCAATCTAGCCCATTGGTTAACAAATGTGGAAGGAGCGTTTAATAATGCCGATGAAAGTGAAAGTAATTCTCCAGGATTGTATGCCGGAAATAATGATACTTATGCCAGGAGAAGATGGGCTTTTTTGAAACCAAGGGATCCTTCTTCACATGCCGCTTATCAGTTTCCAAATGAAGCAACTCTTTGGGAAAAGGTTGTAGAAAATGATTCTCAAATCTTTGAAATGTGGCCTTTAAAGTTAGTTCCTGAAAGGGATAGAGCAGAGCTTTTAAGAAAAATGGTTGAAAGAATGAGGCAAAGACCTGAGTTTAGGGAAAGAGAATCATTGGTTTTGATAAACCCGGAGACGCCCGATATTGAATTTGAAGACTTAAAAAGAAGATTAATTGAAATGTTAATTTCTCCTAGAGAAGTTGATGCTTATGGAGGTAATTATGAAGAGGCTTATAGACGTAGACTTGGAAGTAGAAGTCCGTATCCGAAAATTGAAAAGATGGTGATGGACACCGCTGGAGGCAGGAGAATCGATGTGATTTTACAAAATCATGTAGCTGGGGAAGTGTTAGTTTTGAGGGATCTAGTTAGAGAAATTGCCGGAATAAATCTTCCACTAGGCCCTGGCTGGTAAGAAGTATAGTAATTATTTTCCGCGAATAACTCCTCCAAGTTTTTCGAGATTTTTGAAGATTTTTTGTTGAACTTGTGTCATGTCTTCGTCAGTCAAAGTTCTTTCAATTGACTGAAGGGTAACTTTGTAAGCGATAGCTTTTTTATCTTTTTCAATATTTTGGCCTTCATAGATGTCGAAAAGTTCTGCCGAGGTTATAAGCGAATTATCAGCTTCTAGAATAGCTTTTTGGATTTTTTCTACTTCAATATTTTTATCTACAATAACGGAAATATCAATGTCGATGCTTGGGAATTTAGGTAAATGTTTGAAAGACTTCTCGTGTTTTTCTAACTTTAAAGATTTGCTGAAATTTATTTCAAACATTGCGATCGAATACTTTTCAAGATCATGATTTTTGAGAATTTCCGGATGAACTATAAACGCCTGGGCGAGAGTGCTGCCATCCTGCCCAATAAACGAAACCGCTTTTATTGGATGAGCGAAGGGTAAATTATCTACTCCTTTAGCTATTTTTACGGCGATATTAAATTTTTTGAAAAATAATTCAAGGGCTCCTTTAATTTGATAAAAAGGTTCATCGGTTTTTCCTTTGAGCAAAATCCCTCCACCAATTTTCTTTTCTTCCAGGGGCATGAATTCGCCAATCTCTTTATAAGTTCGGCCAATTTCGTAAAGCTTCACCGAATCAAAATATTTAGCATTTAATTGAAAATTTTTCAGTAAATTTGGAACTAGAGAGGTGCGTAGATGAGTTTGATCTTCGGATAGATAATTCAATAATTTAATATGTCCTGCTTCAGGAATGTTGCAGTTTTTTAGGTCTTTTAAGCCGTAAAAAGAGTAATTATAAACTTCGTCAAACCCGAGAGCGTATGAAAAAAGTTCGCGAGCGCGGTGTTTTTTGAAGCGCTCAGTGTTTTCGATTGGTAGGCGAGTCGGGAGCTCCGGAAGAATTATGGGAATATTTTCGTAGCCATAAATTCTAGCAATTTCTTCAACAAGGTCATCTTCTATGGTGACATCTTTTGATGAGCGGAATGAAGGAATTTCGACTTCGAATATATCAGTAGTTTTCTCTTTTAGTTTGAATTCGAGACTTTCTAAAATGGATTTAATTTCTTTTTTGGAAATCTCAATGCCGATTTTAGACTGAGCCTTTTTGATATTTAAATCAATTTTTAGTGGGGTTTCTTTGAAATTTTTCACATCAGTAATTGGTCCGGCAATTTTGGCTTCAGGACATAGTTGTAAAATCAATTCAGCGGCTCTTTTGATTGCTAGCTCAGCTAAATTTGGGTCTAGAGATTTTTCAAATCTTTGAACGGAGTCGGTGCGGATGCCTAATTTTACAGAAGTTTTTCGAACATTTCCCGGATGGAAATTAGCTGATTCTAAAATAATTTCAGTTGTATTTTCATTGATCCCGCTATGTTCTCCTCCGATAATTCCAGCTATAGCAACTGGTTTTTCGTGATCAGCGATAACTAGCATTTCCACGGATAGTTCTCTTTCTTTTTCATCGAGAGTTTTTATCTTTTCATTTTTCTGGGCAGTGCGAACAACAATTCCTCCTTTAATATAATTTTTATCAAAAGCATGCATCGGTTGTCCGAGTTCGGTCATCACATAATTTGTGACATCAACAATATTATTGTGAGCGCCATGGCCGGTAGATCTTAGGCGTTTCTTAAGCCAATCTGGGGACTCCTCGACTTTTATATTTTTGATAATCAATCCGCAATATCTCGGGCAAAGTTCAGAATTTTTTACTTCTACTTTTATCGACTCTCCGGATGTTGGAATTTTAACTTTTGGATCTAGTGGTTTGAATTTTGAATTGGTTAAAGCGGCGACTTCGCGAGCGATTCCGTAGTGGCCCCAGAGATCTGGACGATTAGTTAAAGCTTTGTTGTCGAATTCAATGATGACATCATTTTTTTCGAAAAGGTCAGCTAAAGGCATGCCAATTTTTGGCTTCAGGGATGATAAATCCAAAATATCTTTTGGCCCGGCGTGGGGATCGTCTATGCCGATTTCTTCTCCCGCACAGATCATCCCAAAACTTTCTTCTCCGCGAATTTTTGCTCTTTCCATGGTGATTAATTCTCCTTCTCCATGCCACTTAACTTTTGCTCCAATTTTGGCGACGGCTACATACATTCCTTCTTTTAAATTTTCTCCACCGCAAACAATTTGCAAAGTTTCTTTGCCGACTGAAGTTTTGGCGATGCGTAATTTGTCGGCATTTGGATGAGGAATCAATGTCTCTACCAAGCCAACAACCATATTTTCAAATTGAGAAGATTCTTCAATCACTCCGTCAACTTCGGCAGTTTTTGAAGTTAGTAAAAGTCCCAGATTTTTTGGATCTATTTTTTTTAATTCAACGAAATCTTTCAACCAATTTAATGAAACTTGCATTTAAAATTGTTTAACAAAACGTAAATCTCCATTTGATAATAGGCGAATATCATCAATGCCATAGCGCATCATGACGAGTCTGGTTAGTCCAAATCCGAAGGCCCAGCCTTGATAAATTTTGGAATCGATTCCGCCGGCTTTTAAAACGTTTTCATGAACCATTCCGGCTCCCATAAATTCAATCCAGCCAGAATGTTTACAAACGCGACAACCTTTTCCTTCACAAAGTAGGCATGAGAAATCAAGCTCGAGTCCCGGTTCTACAAATGGGAAATATCCCGGTCTAAATCTGACGGTTACCTCTTTACCAAATAGGCGACTTAAAAATTCTTTCATAATTCCTTTTAAATGAGCGAGGGAAATATGTTTGTCTATTAATAAGCCTTCTACTTGGTAAAAAGTGGTGTCGTGACTGGCGTCGGTAGCTTCATAACGGAAAGTTCTACCCGGGACAATAACTCTTAATGGGGCGCCGTATTTTTCCATAGTTCTGACTTGAACCGGAGAAGTATGTGTGCGAAGAACCATTCTGCCGTGATCAGGATCATTTTTGTCTTGAATGAAAAAGGTGTCCTGCATATCGCGAGCCGGGTGATCTTTTGGAATATTTAGACCTTCGAAATTATAATATTCGGATTCAACTTCAGGGCCGTCCATAATGGAAAATCCCATTTGCGAGAAGATTCTTTCAACTTCTTCTTGAACTTGGGAAAGCGGATGAATATGTCCAGGTTCACGAATCTTTGAGGGGATTGTGGTGTCGAAAAATTCTTTAGAGAGCTGTTTGGCAATTTCGGCTGATTCAATAGCGTTTTTTTTGTCTTGGAAAGCCTGTTCTACGGTCATTTTGGTTTTATTGGCGAGTGGTCCGATGATTGGTTTTTGATCCGCAGGAAGGTCTTTTAGTCTCTTCATTATATTAGTAATGAGTCCGTCTTTTCTACCAAGATATTTTATCTCAATTGGGTCGAGGTCGCTTAAAGTTTGAACTTTTTCGAGTTCTTTTAAGGCGTGGGTTTCCAGATTTTTTAATTCTTGTTCCACTTGAGTGATAAAATCAATATTTACACGGGCTTAATTTAAAGGTTTTATTCTTCTTTTTCAAGGAGATGTAGGATTTTGGTACAAAAAAAGAGACCCAACCGGCGAACCGATCAGGTCTCTTCATTGATGTTAAATCAAAGACTATCTAACAGCATCCTTCAAAGATTTTCCTGCTTTGAAAGCTGGAAGTTTCATAGCTGGGATCTTGATTTTTTGGCTTGGATTTCTTGGGTTAACACCTGTGCGAGCTGCTCTCTTAGAAAGACGGAATGTTCCGAAACCTGTAATGGTTACGTTTTCGCCTTTCTTTAGGCTCTTTGTAATTTGGCCTAGAACTGATTCTAGAACCTCACCTGCAGCTTTCTTTGTAACTCCAGCTGCTTGAGCGGCTGTTGCTACTAGATCTTGCTTTGTCATAGTAGATTTGGTTATGAAATATTTATTTAAAGAAATTTTAAATTACGATTTTCTTGATCTAAATGAGAATTTTCCCTGTTTTTGAAAAGCCTAGGAGCATTATATGGCTTTGTAATCCTAAATCAAGCGATTTAAAACTTGACAATCTCTATTGGCAGGGCAAAACGGGCTTTTTTTCAAAAAAAGAGCTGATTTGCGGCTTGTGTAAGCCGTTGGCAAATTTTGTTGCAAATGAATTTAATATGTTTCGTTATCTACAAGCCGTTTTCCCAGATCTTAAAAAAACTTTTTGACAAGAGGGTTATGGTTTAATAAAAATGGAGCTATGGGTAGAGGGAATCATTTTCATAATATTTGAGAAATGAAAAATTATGTTGGAAAAATTAATTTTGATCTTGCGGGGCTGGATCTTATTTTGGATAAAAATGGCCGGATCTGGTTTATAGAGGCAAATAGTTTTCCTGGGTTTTTTGAGGAACATGTTAAAAAGAGAAAAGAACTATTAAAGGAAGTTTTGGGCAAAAAACTTGTAGCATTTATTCCGGAGGAGCGAAAATTAAGAGACTCTTTTGTTGAACTTTTAGAATCATTAACGAATTTTGAAGTTGTTTATGTTCAGGGGGATCAATTGCCTGAGGTTGTTTCAGATTCGGAAATTATAAAGGTGTTGTCTTGGAAGTCCGGATGGAAACCTGTTTTAGCAAAAAAGAATTATGTAATAAATTCTCCGGAAATATCGCTAATTACGAGTGATAAATATAAAACTTATAAATTGATAAATAGGGCGAAAATCAAAACTCCAAAAACTTTTTTAGTAAAATCTTTTGATGAAATAGCGGAAGTCTTTAAAAAGCTTAATTGTGAAAAGCTTATATTGAAGCCGAGGTTTGGGTGTAGAGGGGAAAATATAGAAATAGTGAGAAAGGATAATTTTAAAAACAAAGAGATTAATTTTCAAGAAATCGAATATATTATTCAGGAGTTCATTGAAACTGAAAATGAGAATCATCTGTTTTGCGATTATAGAATTTTGGTGGCTGGGGGGAGGTATATTGGAGCTATAAAAAGAGAGTCTTTAAAGCCGGTTGTAAGTATTTGTTTGGGAGGAATTGTTCGTGAAGTGTCGGATGAGTTAGACCAAAAATTTGCCCCAATCGCGGAAAAGATAGTGAAGACCTTAATAAGTGGTTGTTTGTGAGTTGTTTTTTCCGAATATTAAAAAAACTTTTTGACAAGAGACTCAAGACCAATAAGAATGGTGTGGTATAAATCAACCAACTTTAAACTCAAATCTATGTCTGAAAATTTAGTAATAGTAGAGTCACCTGCAAAGGCGAAGACGATTTCAAGATTCTTAGGAAAAGATTATAAAGTTTTAGCGTCAATGGGTCATGTTTGTGATTTGCCAAAATCTAGAATGGGTATAGAAGTAGAACACGATTTCAAGCCTACCTATATAATACCGGTAGATAAAAAGAAGGTAGTGAAGGAATTGGCTGATGAGCTTAAGAAGGCAAAAAAACTTTGGATCGCGACTGATGAGGATCGTGAAGGAGAGGCGATTGGGTGGCATTTATTGGATGCATTAAAAGTTAAAAAAGAAAAAACTCCGACAAAGAGAATTGCTTTCCACGAGATTACTGAAAAGGCGATTTTGGAAGCTTTGAAGAATCCTCGAGATATTGATCAAAATTTAGTTGATGCACAACAGGCGCGCAGAGTTTTGGATAGATTAGTGGGGTATGAACTTTCTCCTTTGTTATGGAAGAAAATCAGATATGGTCTTTCTGCGGGTCGCGTACAGAGTGTGGCGGTAAGGTTGGTTGTAGAAAGAGAAAGAGAAATTCAGGCTTTCAAACCGGAAGAATATTGGAGTATTACCGGAATGTTCGAAAAAGATGACAAGAAATTAAAAAAGAATGAAAAAACTTTTGAAGCAGAATTTAGGGATTATAAAGGAAAGAAAACCGAGATTAAAAATGAGAAAGAAGCAAAAGAAATTTTAAAAACTTTGGATAAAGCTGATTATAAGGTTGGTAATGTTGAAGAAAAAACAGTGAATAGAAGTCCCGCTCCTCCATTCATTACTTCTACATTACAGCAAGAGGCTTCTCGCAAACTGGGATTTTCTGTAAAGAAAACAATGATGGTAGCGCAGCAGCTTTATGAAGGAGTTGATACCGGAAGTGGAGAGGTGGGTGTCATTACTTATATGAGAACAGATAGCGTGAATTTATCTGATTTTGCCTTAAAGGCCGCGAAAGAAGTTATCGAGAAACATTTTGGAAAACAATATTTGTTGGATTCTCCAAGAAAATATAAAGGAAGAAAAGGGGCTCAAGAAGCGCATGAGGCTATTCGTCCGGTAGATATACATTTACATCCGGATCAAGCTAAGAAATTTTTATCAAAAGACCAGTGGAGACTTTATGATTTGGTTTGGAAAAGAGCAGTTGCTTGCCAGATGAAGGAGGCTGTTTTGGAGAGAGTGGCTGCGGAAATAGAAGCACGCAAAGGGTCCGAACATGTGGCAACTTTTGTGGCTACGGGACAAACTGTGAAATTTCCCGGATTCATGGAGGTATATATGGAGGGGCGTGATTTGGAGGAAGAGGAAAAACAGGATGGTGAGAAATTTTTACCAAAATTATCTCAAGGCGAAAATATTTTATTGGAAAAACTAAATGACGAACAGCATTTTACAAAACCACCTGCGAGATATACGGAAGCGTCTTTAGTTAAAAAATTGGAAAGCGAAGAAATCGGGAGACCTTCTACTTATGCTCCAACAATTTCAACAATAATGACGCGTGGTTATATTGAAAAAGAAGGGAAAGCGCTGAAGCCAACAGATGTGGCGATGGTGGTAACAGATATGTTGGTAGAACATTTTGCAGATATTGTGGATTATAAGTTTACGGCTGAAATGGAAGATAAATTGGATGAAATTGAAGAAGGAAAAAGAGAATGGATTCCTGTAATTAGGGAGTTTTATATGCCGTTTAATAAGAACGTGAAAGAAAAAGAGAAAACTTTGAAAAAAGAAGATATCGTGAACGAGGAAACTGATGAAGTTTGTGAGAAATGTGGGAAGAAAATGATTGTGAAGCTAGGAAGATTCGGAAAATTTTTGTCATGTAGTAATTATCCGGAATGTAAAAATGCCAGACCTCTGAAAAACGGAGAAAATGGACATATGGGTGCTGAAGAAAAACCTTTGACTCATGAACAAGAGTTAGAATCGGAAGAGGTGAAAGAATTAAAGAAAAAATTCAAAGGTAAAAAGTGTGAAAAATGTGGATCGGATATGGAAGTTAAGAATGGAAAATATGGTCCATTTTTAGGATGTAGTAAATATCCGGAATGTAAAAATATTGTTTCTATAACTGTTTTTTCGGGAGTAAAGTGTCCAAAATGTGCAAATGGACAATTAGTAGAAAGGCGTACCAGGAAAGGAGGTAGGGTTTTCTGGGGATGTAATAAATTTCCAAGATGTAAGTTTGCTACTTGGGATCGGCCTTTAGAAAATACTAAAGACGGGAAAGGAATTGTGGTTGAAAATAAAAACGGTGAGAAATTTACAATCGGACGGGACGGCAAAAAAGAGGAATAGTTTTAGCGCAAGAAAACGTTTGTTCTTTTAGGGCTTTGTGCTAAATTTAGAGTTAGTTAAAACTCTTATTCCTAATAAATTTTTTATGTTCAAGAAAAATCGTATGTTTTCCATAATTTTGGTGCTATTTTTTGTAGTAGCAGCTTCTTTAGCAATAAAGAGTTTCAGTTCGCAGGGGGAGAAATCTTTTGCTGCGGTATGTCAGCTTAACTGCGGAGGTATTCCTGGAGGATTTGGTCCCGGAGGAATTCCTCTTCCTCCTTTGCCAACGGGAAGTATTACTTTAGTAAAGGTTGTTTCCGGCGGAGCAAAGGTTCCCGGAGATTTTACATTGTTTCTAAGTTCAACCCCGGGAGGGGGGGCTATTGCTGGAACCAGGCTTCCCGGATCTGGAGTCGGGAATCTTTTTACGTTGTTAACAGGAGCTGTTAATCCTACGACGTATTATATAAATGAGGAAACTGTTGCTAATTATACAAAAACTATTACTGAGGTTTCCGGAGGAGCTACGGCCGGAAATGATTGTGATCTTGATGGAGACGGGACAGGGAGAATAGCTCTTTATAAAAACGCTAATTTGGTTTGCAGGATTACGAATACGTATACGGCACCAGATCCAATAATTACGATTACAAAAGTGGTGGTTAATACGGGAGGGGGAACTAAAAGCGTTTCAGATTTTACTCTCAGCGTAGGTCCTCAAACTGTAGTGAGCGGAGTACCAATGACTATCAAAAAAGGGACGTATACTGTTACTGAGACTCCAAAGCTATCCAATTATAGGACTACTTTTTCTGGAGCTTGTGACGCTTCTGGGAATGTTACTCTGGCAAATGGAGACAACAAAGCTTGTACAATTACAAATACGTATGCACCAGATCCAATAATTACGATTACAAAAGTGGTGGTTAATGCTGGAGGGGGAACTAAAAGCGTTTCAGATTTTACTCTCAGCGTAGGTCCTCAAACTGTAGTGAGTGGAGTACCAATGACTATCAAAAAAGGGACGTATACCGTTACTGAGACTCCAACTTTATCTGATTATACAACCACTTTTTCCGGAGCTTGTGACGCTTCCGGGAAGGTTACTCTGGCAAATGGAGACAACAAAGCTTGTACAATTACAAATACATATACTCCGCTATTAAAGACGTTAAAGGTGATTGCTACGGTTCCTGCTGCATGCGGGAAGAGTGCTAGTGATGCTAAGATTACAGTGAACGGAACGGGTGTTGTTCCTGCCGCTAATCCTCAGGATGGAGTGGCTAATCCGGGGAAAACGTATAGTTATGTTACGTTTTCGAGCGTAACGGGAAGTATTCTTGGTGGTGGGTATACCGGGCCAACGGTGCAGTGTGTTGACCAGGCTTGGGGTAAAGCTTGTGAAGTTGCCTATGGATGTACGCCGCCAACTACTGCAAATCTTAATGTGACTACAAAGGTTGTGAATACAGGAGGAGGAACAGCGACTCCTAATAATTTTAGAATTCACGTGACCTCTAATGGATCTGAAATTCAAGATGGAGGAATTGTGGGAGGTCCTCCTGATAGCCCAAAGGCTGGAGCTGATACCCCTGGAGTTACCTATGCGTTGCCTACAGGGGCGTATATATTGACGGCAGATGCAATGCCGGGATTTACAGGATTTAATAATTACACATTAAGTTTTAATAGTCCGGAATGTGCAAGTGGACATGCTTCAATTGCACCAGGATTCCCTAAAAATTGTGTTTTGACTTTTACTTATGCACCAAAGTCATTGATTGTGATTGCTACGGTTCCTGCTGCATGCGGGAAGAGTGCTAGTGACGCTAAGATTACAGTGAACGGAACGGGTGTTGTTCCCGCCGCCAATCCTCAGGATGGAGTGGCTAATCCGGGGAAAACGTATAGTTATGTTACGTTTTCGAGCGTAACGGGAAGTGTTCTTGGTGGTGGGTATACTGGACCAACCGTGCAATGTATTGACCAGGCCTGGGGTAAAGCTTGTGAAGTTGCTTATGCATGTACGCCGCCAACTACTGCAAATCTTAATGTGACTACAAAGGTTGTGAATACAGGAGGAGGAACAGCGACTTCTAATAATTTTAGAATTCACGTGACCTCTAATGGATCCGAAGTTCAAGATGGAGGAATTGCGGGAGGTCCTCCTGATAGCCCAAAGGCTGGAGCTGATACCCCTGGAGTTACCTATGCGTTGCCTACAGGGGCATATGTATTGACGGCAGATGCAATGCCAGGATTTACAGGATTTAATAATTACACATTAAGTTTTAATAGTCCGGAATGTGCAAGTGGACATGCTTCAATTGCACCAGGATTTCCTAAAAATTGTATTTTGACTTTTACTTACGTGCCTCCAGCTGCGCCTACTCATATTAATTTTACGGTTGATAAAAACGAGGTGGTAAGAGGCGGATTTTTTACAGTAACAGCTTCGTGGCCGGAAGGGACGCTTTTTTCTACGAAGGATGAAGTTTTCCCGGTTAAGATTGGCGGAACGGCAACTCCAGATGATGACTATGTGACTTATTTTGTGCCAACAATTGATACAAAATCGCCTCCTGCTGACTCAATGGTTATGCCTAAAGGCGTTATGGAAGCCAAAACTATAATCGTAAATGTTCCTTATAAAATTGAAGATGAAGAAACTATAAGGATTCAGATTGATGGAAATGAGCGGGTTGTAAAACTTTTAAACATGGGAGAGGGAGAATGTGCAGGTGAAGTGATTGGTGAAACAAGTAAAGCTCCTGAGAGTCAGGGTGATCATGGAATAACAAATTTTGATTCACATACGGATGCTGCGCCTGGCGTGATGAAGAAAGCTATTCTTGATATTATTCTTCCCGGAGAAGAAGGATATGCTCCTTATAAAACCCAAGCGGCTTGCGTTGCACCGCCTGCACCAGATGATACTTATCAATTAAAAGGATATGCGTGGAATGATAATCTTGGATTTTTATCTTTTTATTGTAATGGAACAGAAAATGATCCTGGTGAAAATTTAGCGATAGGGTGTGGGAAATATTCTTATGGAGTGACTGTTGGAGCGGCCGGGCATGATGATGATCAAAATAAACGCTTGTTAACCGGATTTGCATATAATTCAGCTTTTGGATATATAAGCTTTAGTGGCAATTTATATGAAGTGATTGCAACTAGTAGAAACGATGGTACCAATTTATGGGATTTGTCTGGATATGCGTGGACTCAGGCCGGGGTTTATATGAAGATGGATGGAACGGCTGTTGAATTAGCGCCAATCGGAGCGGAGAATTGTACGGAAAGAACGGTTTCGCCAGTGCCATATCCTTGTTGTTTGCAGAATAGGGATGATTTCCCAAGCTGTACTCCTGTAGAGTGTGAGGGAAAAGATGGGCTGGCCCTAGCTTGCTGTATAGCTGATGCAAATAACGTAACTCCTTTTCCAGAGCAGTGTGTTGACGAACTTTGCAAGGGGGAGGCCGGTCAAGAGCTAGAGTGTTGCTTGGCTGATGTAAATAACGTGACTCCTCTTCCGGAGAAGTGTTCTGAGATACGTTGTGGTGGGTTAACAGAAGAAGCCTATGCTTGTTGCATGGGGATAGCTAATCCGATTGATTGTACTCCTCATAGACTTAATTGTGCGGAGGATGCGGAAGATGGGACGTTAGAAGATCCGGCTTGCTGTACTGAATATCCTGATATGGATTTAGAAGGCGGAGGCAGTTGTGGTGACGGCTATGAATGTAGCCCTCCATTTGTTGTAGAAAATGGTATTTGTCTACTACCGGTTCCTAATTCTAGCTTTAATGACTTGTTGGGTTTGGATAATTTGCCGGTAGCAGATTGTAGTGATAATAGTGGATATAGTTTGGATCTATATATTCATGGAGATGGAGGCGTTCCCAAACCATATACTAATGAAACATTCCAATTGCGATTTTCATGGGAAGATACAGTTAAATTGAATCAAGTTGATGATTTGAGTCCAGCCAATGAATCTCTAGGTGGGCAAGAAAGTCCATGGATGATGGGATTGGGAGGAATTAAAAATAAGCCGATAGTAGTAGATGTAGTGTATGATCCGATAACTGACTCGAGTAATTTTGATACATTATTTACGGCAGTTGATGAAGCAAAAGGACATTATCGTCTTACAAAAAGGATTACTTCATGTGCTCCTACGTCTGGAGGCAATGTTTCTCCGTTGGTAACAGTAGAAGATGCTTTGTTTGATAACGAGATGTTTTTTGGGATGAAAGATCTTCTGAAATGGAATCAAAAAGAGCCGAATAGATTGGTATTGAGGAGAATAGATGCCTTTGTGTTTGATGAAACCGGTAATTATGTAGGAGGAGGAAATGCCGCTCCAGACGAGGAACCTATTTATTTAGACTTTAGGCCTGCGGTTAAATTTAATCAGCTTGAAACTTCAGACTTGGCAGATGCAATAACGGCACACAGAGATGTTCCTTTTGGTGTAATAATGAGTATTTTTAAGAGCAATGAACTTGTTTCAGATACGGCAAAAGCAAAGCTCTACTTGTCTTATGATTCAAAAGGCAAGCCTGTTGATCCAACTTGTAGTAGTGATCAATTTGAGCTTGAGATTACAGGAGATGGAGTTAGTGGTACAAAAAAATGCACGAATGACGAACTGGGAGAGGGTGAATGTAGTCTAATTTACGATGCAGTTACAGGGAATAAGGAAATTCAAATAACTCCTAAGTTGCCTGGAGAAAATCCTATTTGTCCAAGGATGGTCGCTCCATCTATTTATAGTATCGTAGAATATAGTAAAAAGATTAATGGTAGTCTGACAAATCATGTTAAATATTATTCAAATAAATTACCAAGACTTGACGGAAGTTTCTTGGATAATTTGGCGGCCATTATTCATGGAACGATTCTTTCCACCATGCAGTTTTCTACAGACGTGACGCAGACATACTCTCCGGTAGGAGATGTGGTCTCTAATGTGGTGAGAGATACTGTACATCGAAATGTTGTTGAATACGTAAAGAGTTCTGACGAAGTAAAAAATCTGGAAGAAGGCGAGCCTTCAATTAGTGATGCCAATAAATGTATTGTGAATGGAATGAGTAAGGTTGGAGATAGTTATAATACGGTGGTTGAAGGGGCTTGTTCTGGAAAGCATAATCCAACTCCTATTATGCTTGGTTCCGGCGAAGGAGTGGATTATTTCAAAAATGTTAATGTGGTGCTTGGTCAAGTAGATGGCAAAAAGGCGAACGAAAATGCTTTTGGACAGATCGGTAAAAGAGTTTTGGTGGTAGAAGGTGGAGACTTGGTAATTAATAAAAATGTTGATGATCCGAATGAAGGAAGTCAATTAGTAATAGTGGTAATGGGAGTCAAGACTGCTGCAGGAGTAGTGGGTGGAGACGTTTATATCGCTGATAATGTAACCACTCTTGCAAATGTGGCTATCGTGGCTGACGGATCTGTTCATCCATTCCCTATACTGGAAGAAGACGAGTCTATTATTTTTGCAAACATAGGAGAAAATGGAGTGCTTAAAGATGTAGTAGATTTTTATAAAGAAGATCATAGAAGCGAGGCGTATCAGCTATTTATTAAGGGAGCTATTTCCGCTAAAACGGTTGCCGGAATTGCTAATACGGTAAAAGAGTTAGATGAAAAAACGTATTATTTGAGAGGGACAAATGAAACAATTACGCTCTCTGCAAATCCAATTTTTGAATCGATGTTTTTTGATTGGAATGCGTTTAGATATTATAAAGGGGGTGATTTCTTTAAGAGTAATAATGGCATGATTTTGGATTTATCTTGTGGAGCATATTTGTCGTATAGCGATCATCTTGCAATTTTTAATGGAGGAGAAATTTGTGGAGAAGTGAAGGACGCGAATCCAATGTATAGCAATTGTACGACATGCGGGACCTTTGCCGACAGATGTAAATGTGATGGAATTCAAGTTGCTGTTAATCCCGGGCTGGGGAGTATCGCGAATTTATCAAGCCTTTAGGCAATATT
>Ga0233420_10000619_pt1 | contig 14639 bp, 19 predicted proteins | sample Watercolumn_Mata_4_FD_183009 | JGI IMG/M metagenome (GOLD analysis project Ga0233420, IMG submission 183009) | Freshwater microbial communities from Lake Matano, South Sulawesi, Indonesia - Watercolumn_Matano_2014_102_MG | ecosystem: Environmental > Aquatic > Freshwater > Lake | place...
TTGAAATAACTGTGAGATTGTTTTGAATTCTTTATAAATAGCCATGAACTCTCCTCTTTAAGTTACCTTTCAAAATAATGCGGTATTATAATAAATGCAATAATTATAGAATGATTATTAAAAATAATTATTGATTATTTTATTTTGACCAGACTTCACCATCAACAACAGGTGTTACACAAATAAGTGGTTTTTCAGGAACCCCGAATTTTTCAAATATGTCTTCAAAAAGTCTGTATTGAAATCCTTGGGATTCCAACTTAGAAAATTTTTTGTAAGGCATGTACTGTCCATGCTTATTTTTAGGAGCATCAAAGTGGAAGGAATTTGAAAGATCAGTTTTCGCTTTTGATTTTAAGAAATCAATTTTATCCTTATCCGATCCTTCCCGTTCATAAGCTTTGGCTTTAAAAGCTGTTACATAATTATTTTCTATGATGAGATAGATATTTAAAATAGTCTCCAACAATATCATTCCAATTTCAATTTGGATTTATTTTTTAAAACAAAGATTGTTAGAAAAGTTGCTAGCACAAAAGCAAGTTTGCATAATAAACTTTCTACTGCTGTTACAAATGTCTGCCAGAAAAGTGCAATTATCATTCCCGGAATAAAAGTAAATATGTAACCAAAAAAGTAATACCTCACTAAAGCTTTTTGTTTGGGGTCGGTTTCACTTCCCCATCGTTTGTTTAATATTATCATTGTTCCGATTATAGGTAAGTAATAAAAGGTTGCATATAATGGACCCAGCGGGTAATTATACATTGCATACAGCACAGTGCATTTTGTAACTGCTAATTTATCTAACACAAGCGGATAATAAATAATGAAAAATAATGCCGGAAGAAAAATATATTTATGATAACTCTTTAGCTTACCGGTATATTGAATTACAGTGTATAATCCCAAAGGAGGCAGCAATGTTATATCTAATAAAGCTAAGTATATAAATATCTGGTTCTGCAGACCCATAAAGCAAATAAAGAATTCAATGAACTGATAACCAAATAAAAGTCCTATTGTTGCTATTAGAAGTTTGTTGGTCAAACTTTTTTCTGCATAGATGAGAATATTAATGATGTAAAGAAGTTCTATACAGGCAATTAGAAGTGAAATTGCACCATCAAGGTTCATAATTGATCCGTCTTTATTTATTTAGCCAATTTGAGTATAGTTCCGGCCTTCGGTCTCTAAAAAATAATTTTTTAGCATGAGAATTATAGCACTTATTTAAATCAACATCACAAAATAAAATTTCTTCTACGCCCAATTCTGCTCGTACAATTACATTTCCATCCGGATTACAAACAAAAGATTCACCGGAAAAAGTTAGACATTCTTCTTTGCCAACTCTGTTACATAACGCAGTAAAATATCCATTTTGAAAAGCGGCAACTCTCATTTCGGCTTCGTACAAACCTTCCGGCCATTCACCAATTGATCCGGCTTGAGGTATAAAAACTATTTCTGTACCATTTAATGCAAGCGCTCGCATATATTCCGGATAGTGCCTGTCATAACAAATTGCAACTCCAATTTTTCCAAATTTGGTTTCATAAACTGATACTCCGTTAGTACCCGGAGTGTAATAACATTTTTCGTGAAAGCATGAATAGTCAGTAATATGCACCATCCTTGTTACACCTAAAATTTTACCGTCTGCATCAATAACTGGAGATGAATCATAAGCATTATCGCCATCCCGTTCGTACAAATTAATTATTATAACAACATTAAGTTCTTTTGCAAGATCACAAAATATTTTTGTTGTAGAACCCGGAATTGTTTCAGTAAGTTCAAATGGTTTTTCTGCTGAAGGTTTTTGAGGAAAAAATGGAATAAAAGAAAGTTCGGCGAAACAAATAATATTTGCACCATTAGCAACAGCTTTTCTAACTGCATCAACCCCGAGTTGAATATTTTTTTCTTTATCTAAAGTAGCTTTCTGTTGGACTAATGCAATCTTCATGATTTATTCTTTCAACTCTTTTATCTCTAAAATTTCAACAATAATCCCCCACATGTGAAAACTTGCCATATCTTTTTTCTCGATATAACGAAACATTACACGCTTACCATCAACTTGAAATTCTTTTGGAAGATTAAGCGGGTCAAGATTTTTTTTAGCATCTGTAACAATACCGTAAAATCCGCCTTCAAAAGAAAGAAATTTAACAGTGCCCTTTGTGTAATTATTTTCTGTCTCTGTTGAAGAACAGTTTATTAAAAAAGCAAAACCAAATAGAAATATTAATAAAATATTTTTCACATATTTCTCTTCAAGTTAGAAAAATCGAGATCACGTCGTCCCGATACTTTGAAAAATTTATATCGGGATTCGTGATGACAAAAAGTTATCTTTTTCCAATCATTTTTTCCGGACGAACAACTTCATCAAATTTTTCGGCTGTTAGTAATCCAAGTTCAAGAGCAGCTTCCTTCAAAGTTTTATTTTCTTTATGCGCTTTCTTAGCAACCTTTGCCGCATTGTCGTAACCTATTACCGGATTCAATGAAGTAACTAACATTAAAGAGTTATCAAGATGTTTTTTAATGTTTGCTTCGTTGGCAGTTATTCCTTCAACACAATTTTCGCTAAAGCTTTCGCATGCATCAGCAAGTAATTTGATTGATTGCAAAATGTTGAATGCCATGACCGGCATGAAAACATTCAATTCAAAATTTCCGCTTGAGCCGGCAATATTTATTGTAACATCATTTCCAAATACTTGAGCACAAACCATCGTCATAGCTTCTGATTGCGTTGGATTAACTTTACCCGGCATGATTGAACTTCCGGGTTCATTTTCCGGGAGAGAAATTTCTCCAATACCACAACGTGGACCGGAACCGAGCCATCGAATATCGTTTGAAATTTTTAATAGCGAAGCGGCAAGAGTTTTTAAAACACCGCTCATTTCAACAAGCGCATCTTTGCCAGCCATTGCTTCGTATTTGTTTGGTGCAGTTTTAAAAGTTTTGCCGGTAATTTCCGAAATCTTTGCGGCTACTTTAACTGCATATTCCGGATGTGCATTTAATCCGGTTCCAACTGCAGTTCCGCCAAGAGGAATTTCATACAATCGTTTTAATGAATCGCTTACTCTTGCTAATCCATAAGTTAATTGTGCTGCGTAGCCTGAAAATTCATCCCCTAATGTTAATGGAGTTGCATCCATCAAATGAGTTCTTCCAATTTTAATAATGTCTTTGAACTCTTTTGCTTTTGCATCAAGCGAATCTCTTAGTTTAGTAACCATAGGAATTAACTTGTTGTGAATCTCTTCAACTGCAGCAACATGAATTGAAGTCGGGAAAGCATCGTTTGTTGATTGAGCTTTATTCACATCATCATTCGGGTGAATAGGTTTTTTACTTCCCATAACTCCGCCGGCAATTTCGATTGCACGGTTGGAAATAACTTCGTTAGCATTCATGTTTGTTTGCGTTCCGCTTCCCGTCTGCCAAACAACAAGAGGAAAATGATCATTCAATTTTCCTTCGATTACTTCATCAGCCGCTTTAAGTATCAAATCTAATTTTTCTTTTTGTAACGAACCCAATTCAAAATTTGTAATTGCTGCAGCTTTTTTCACAATCCCTAATGCTCTAATTAATTCAGCAGGAAATCTTTCTCCGCCAATTTTAAAATTTGTTAACGATCTTGCAGTTTGTGCACCATAATACTTATCAACGGGAACTTTCATTTCTCCCATAGTATCAGTTTCAATTCTGTATTCCATTTTTACTCCAATAGATTTTAGTTTGCACTTTCAAATTAAGGGAATATGATTTTATTAGCAATGAAGATTGTGGTGAGAAATTTTACTAGGAATGTAAAACAACTATTCTGAAATAGTTTCTATTCTTTTAGCACCAACATAACGCTTTTTATAATAATTATCATCAAGCGAAGAAACTGTAACACCAAGCGAGCGGCTGGCATGAACAAATTGATTTTCACCAAGATAAATTCCTACGTGTCCGGGATAAGATCTTTTTGTTGTGTTGAAAAAAACAAGATCACCGAATTTCAATTCATCTTTGCTTTCTATTTTATCGCCTACTTTAAATTGCTGACTACAAGAACGCGGTAGTTCTACCATTAACGAAGATTGGAAAACTTCTTTTGTAAATGCCGAGCAATCAATTCCTTTACCTGAATTACCGCCGTACTTATAAGGTGTTTCTAGAAATTTTATTACTTCAAATAAAACTTTTTCTCTTGGAGTGAGAGCAACATTAAACGTTTTGAGTTTTTCATAATGCGAAACAAAAGCAGATTTATCTATTGGATTTGATTCGGTTGGAATTTCATCAAACTCATCTGTCGTATCCGGAGGAAGGTCGTTTAAAATTATTCTTTCATTCTTTTGTTTTGATGTGGAAGATCTTTTTGTTGTATCAGCTCGCTCAAATCTTGTGGCCGTTGAAGTTTCTCGTTCGTTTTTTGTTTGTTTAAATCTTTGTGAACTTGATGAAGCAGAACATCCGCTAAAAAAAATTATTACAAAAATTCCAAACAAAATTCTGATCGTTATTTGAAGGCTGTAAACCAAATTATTTTCTAACCAAGATATGCTCTTAAATTTTTACTGCGTGAAGCATGGCGCAACCTTCTTATTGCCTTTTCTTTTATTTGTCTCACGCGTTCTCGGGTAAGATTAAATTTTTCTCCTATCTCTTCAAGAGTTAACGAATGTTCCTTACTAAGTCCGAAATAAAGTTTTACAACTTCAGCTTCGCGCTCGGATAAAGTTGAAAGTGCCCGTTCAATTTCATTTCTTAGTGATTCAGACATTAACGTAAAATCCGGCGAAGGCTGCTCATCATTTTCTAAAATATCTAACAACCGGTTTTCATCACCAACTGCAAATGGTGCATCCATTGAAACTGCGCGCCCGGCAATCTTTAATGTATCCGATATTTCACTTACATCCATTTCAAGTTCTTGAGCAAGTTCGTGAGCACTTGGTTCTCGTTCGTATTCTTGCTCAAGATTACTATATGCTTTACCAATTTTATTAAGTGCACCAACTCTGTTCAACGGCAAGCGTACAATTCTTGATTGTTCTGCAAGTGCTTGAAGAATTGATTGACGAATCCACCAAACAGCATAAGAAATAAATTTAAATCCCCGGGTTTCATCAAATCTTTTTGCGGCTTTAATTAATCCTAAGTTGCCTTCATTTATTAAATCGCCAAGAGAAAGCCCTTGATTTTGATATTGTTTAGCAACTGATACAACGAAGCGTAAATTTGCTTTTACTAATTTTTCGAGTGCTATAGAATCATTTTTCCTTATTCGAATTGCAAGTTCAATTTCTTCATCCGGAGTCAGCAAATCAACTTTTCCAATTTCCTGCAGGTATTTATCAAGTGATTGACTTTCGCGGTTAGTAAATTGTTTTATGATTTTCAAAACCAATTCTCCTAATGGGATTCAAGATTAATATAATCTACAATTCCAACTATTGAAGCATCAACAGGTGCCATTTCAACATCAAGAGGAATAACTGCTTCACTTGCAGTTACATAATATATTATTTCACCGGGACCGGCGCCAATTGTATCTAATGCAACAAATGGGTCACCAATTTTTTTTAATTCGGCATTTATGGGTTGAACAAACTGCATCTTATAATTATTAACAGCTTCGTATTTACGAGTAGCCCAAATTGTTCCTATAATTTTACCAAGATGCATCAAACCTCAACGTAATCTTTTTTATTGTCTTTTACCGAGATATCAAGCTTATCAACTATTGCCATAATCACGGCATCAACCGGTTTGTTCTTGGTAAAATTTGTTTGACGCGCAGAACTGCCTTGTGCAACAAGCACAATTTCTCCAACTCCTGCACCAACCGAATCAACTGCAATAACTGTGGAATCCTTTGGTTTATAATCAAGATCGAGCGAGCGGACTATCAAAAATTTAGCTCCAACAAGATTTTCATCTTTACGTGTAGACCAGACTGTTCCAATTACTTTTCCGAGTATCAAATTTACCTCTTAGTCACTTTAGTTAATTCTTGATTTCATGTCATTTGATTGTACAACTTTTTAATTCAACAAGAGTGAATAAATGCTACTCGTGTGGATGCAACTTTATTAAAAATATTTGAAATGTTCAAACGGTAAAAATAATTTTCCGGAGGTTCGATATTCAGTTTTCCAAAAAATATTTTAGATGTCATTCACTTAAAAAACTTGTTCCGCAAAGATTGTTCTTTATATTAAAAAAATCAGCTGCCGTTTGAGCTACATCCGAAAAAGTTTTTCTTGTTCCAAGATTTTTTCCAACAACATTTTTTTTAAAAAAAAGCAACGGAACATACTCTCTTGTGTGGTCTGTGCTAACATCTGTCGGATCATTTCCGTGATCGGCGGTAAAAATAATTTTGTCCGTTTCATCCACGGCATGTAATATATTTGGCAGTTGATTATCAAATTCTTGTAAAGCAATATGAAATCCTTCTGCATCATTACGGTGGCCGTAATACACATCAAAATCAACAAGGTTTGTAAAAATTAAAGAATTATTTGCATTCCGCGCAGTTTCAATTATTCTATTAACTCCTTCAGTATTAGATTTTGTTTTTAGTTGATGTTTGATTCCTTTGTAATTGAAAAGATCGTTTACTTTTCCAATTGCATAAGTTTCAATTCCTGCTTCCAAACAAAAATCTAAAATTGTAGATGATGGAGGATCGAGAGAAAAATCTTTCCTGTTGGTAGTTCGTGTAAAATTTCCTTCTGATCCAATAAATGGCCGTGATATAATTCTTCCTACAGCATCTTTTCCAGTAAAAACTTTTTCCCGGGTAATTTTGCATATCTCATTTAACCTTGTTACCGAAATTACATCTTCATGAACAGCAATTTGGAAAACGGAATCTGCGGAAGTATAAACAATCGGAAATCCGGTGCGAATATGTTCCGAACCAAGTTCTTTAATTATTTCGGTGCCCGAAGCTGCATAGTTTCCGAGAATTCCTTTCAAACCCGTTTCAAATAAAAATTTATCAATAAGTTCTTTTGGAAAACCATTCGGATAAAATGGAAATTCAATTTCAACTTTAAGTCCGCCTAATTCCCAATGCCCTGTAGTAGAATCTTTACCTTGTGAAACTTCAGCAAGTTTACCAAATGAGGCTAAAGGTTTTTCTTGCGGGTTCAATCCGCGAATTGGATAAATATTTCCAAGTCCTAACTTTTCCAGTTGCGGTAAATTTAAGCCGCCGACTTTATCAGCAATATTGGCTAATGTATTTGAGCCTTGATCAGAATAGTTTTTTGCATCCGGCAGTTCACCTACCCCGACACCATCGAGCACTATAATAAAAAAATTATTCACGGATTAAATCTGATTTTAGTTGATACTTTTAACTGTGTTGCCGCCTTTTTCAACAGCTTTCTTTAGAGCAAGTTCTGCATTGTTCATTATTTCATTAATATCGGTTTTGTTTGTTGTTGAAGCAACGCCAATTGAAACTGTAAAAGTTGTTTGTTTGGAAACAATAGCCACTGGTTTACGTGCAATCTTAATTCTAAGTTTTTCAGCCCACAGAAATACATCTTTAGGCGAAGTATTAAAAAAGTAAACTGCAAAAACTTTACTTTTAAGTCTTCCTAATAAATTCAGCGGTGTAATTTCTTCTTTGATGGCATTCGAAACTGCTTTAACAATTTTTGGAAGCGGATCGCTTTCAAATAGTGATTCTTGTTCAAGAAAATCATCTACTTGTATTAATGCAACGGCACCTTGTAAACCAAGCTCCTTACTTCGGACTAAATCAATTGTAAACCGTTCGATAAAGGAATCATGATTTAATGCTTTGGTTTCAACATCAACCGAAAGAAGATTTTTCAAAATATTTATTGTGGAGTATGAATGAAGAATGAATGCAAAAATTTTTGTAGAATTTTTAATAAATGTTACTTCATTGTTGGAATAAACATTTTTCTTCAAGCTTTCAAAACAAAGCACACCAAAGTTTTGATCATCATACACAAGCGGAATTGCAAGAAAAGAACCGTCAAAACTTACATCTTCATTCTTAGCAAATCTTGGAACATCAATTGTAGAAGTATCGTCTATCTTAACCGGAGTAGCACTAAGAATTGATTTACCAACCAAAGTTCCGCCAAGATCAATTTCCAAATTTTCACCTACGTACTTAAGAGAAGTTTTGTTTACAATCTTTGTTGTTTTAAATTTATGTTCGTTAGGAAAGTAAGAGACAAATGTAAATGAATCACAATCAATTAATCCTTGAACGGCGGCTTCTAACGTTCTATATAAATCATTTTCAGATTCAATCTTTTTATCGTGGCTAAGCATATTAAGTAATGCTTTCAACCTTTGCTCGGATTGTGACTCCGTAAATTTTTCTTCAAACAAACCAATAATGATAGAAATGACTCTTACAATTCTTCCTAATGAATAAACTTGTTCAATTCCGAAAGCATCATTCACTTTAGAATCCAAAACCAAAATTCCGGTTAATGATTTTCCGTAATACATCGGAACGCCGACAAAACTTTTTATTCCTTGAGGAACATTGTAGTATCGAATTACATCGGTTTCGGCATTTGATGAAATATCTGTTAATAATTCAGGCTCTTCCTTTTGAACAATTTTTCCGAGTATGTCATCTTCAATATTAAATTTATGCTGGGTAATATTAGATGAGCTTGTAATATATTTTTCTATTGTTAAGCGTTTCCGATTTTTATTATACCAGAAAAATGCTGCGGTGTGAGCCATGTAAGCATCTTTAACAACACTTAAAATTTTTTCAAGTACAAATCCAAATTGTTCATCGTGATTTACATCTTCAGGTAAATCCTCGTGTACAATTTTTTCAAAGTTCTGTTTGAAATCCGGCGGCTTGAATAAATCTTTTCCGTTTCGGTTTATTGAGGATAAATTTTCCGCTGTAATTACTTCAAGGTTTTTTGCAGATGAAACAATTTTAAAATCTTCTCCACGATCAGTTTGAAATGAAAGCTTCTCTTTGGAGCTAGTAGATTCAACTTCTTCTTCAAACTCTTCTGAGGATATTTCAGGTGAGTCGGATTTTATAGAATCTCTTAGAAAAATTATAATACCGGCATAAATCAGTAATACAACACCGGTAATAATGCGTAGAATAAAATCTTCTGTAAAAAAAGGAATGGCAAGTAAAATGGGAATGAACAAGAAAATGAAAATTCTTTTTTTAATTTTTTCAGAAATTCCCATCTATTTTACTTTTGTTTTATTGGTTAGAAAATTTTTCCAATTCGTCGAACCTTCACTTCAATAATAAGAAAGATTTAAGAAACTTTCACATTAGGAATAATGCATTTAGAATTTTCGTGACTTCTTTTTGACCGGTGGTTTTTACTGATGAGTAGAAGAATAAATTCTCGTTAAGTAAAAGTTCAGGAAAGAATTTGATGATTTGCTTTTTAGCTTGTGCAGTTTCTGCTTGATTAAGTTTATCTGCTTTATTTAGTATTACAATGAATGGTATGTTTTGATTATGCAGAAAATTATTTAATTCAACATCCAATGCCATAGGTTCGTGCCGGCTGTCTATCAAATGCACTGCAAGACTAATATTTTTATTCAGCACAAAATATTTTTGAAGCAGTTTTTGCCAGCTATTTCTTTCATCCTTTGAAACTTTAGCATAACCAAAACCTGGCAAATCTACAATGTAAAATTTTTTTTGAATTAGGTAATAATTGATTGACCTTGTTTTACCCGGCAGTGAAGATGTTTTAGCTATCTTAGTATTAAAGAGTGAATTTATAAATGACGACTTGCCAACATTTGACCTGCCGCATAAAACCACAGTTGGTAAACTCAACTTGGGAATTTCATTTAAATCATAAACCGGTTTTATGAATTCGATTTTTTTCATGTGCTAAATTAAATTAAAATATACAATACAAAAAAAATCTAATCTAAAACAAAAGAGGCTTGATAAATCAAGCCTCTACAATAAAATATTTTTATAAGCTTATCCGCCTTTTTTCTGCGGAATTGCTGTCTTTACTTTTTTCTCTTTAGTGCTGGATTTTTCTTTAGCCGGTTTTTCTTTCTTTGGTTTTGGAGCAGATTTCTTTTCAGCTTTACCTGCTTTCTTTTCTTCAGCTTTTACTTCTTCAGCACCTTCCGGTTTGGTTTCGGATTTTTCTTTCTTAGGTGATTTAGGTTTTACGATTCCGCTAAAGTCAACCAATTCAATAATTGCCATTTCAGCGCCATCACCTTTTCTTTGACCTAATCTTACAATTCGGGTATATCCTCCGGCTCTATCTCCAATTTTGGAAATAATATCGGAGAATAAACTTTTTACAACTTGACGGTCTTTAATTTTATCAGAAACATATCTTCTTGCATGAACAGAATCTGTTTTTGCTTTTGTAATCAATGGTTCAACAAAGCCGCGTAACTCTTTTGCTTTTGCTGTGGTAGTTGTAATTTTTTTATGTTTTAATAATGCAGTTGCCAACGCTCTAAATAATGCAATTCTATGGCTGGCGGTTCTTTTTAATTTTCTTCCTTTAACTCTATGTCTCATTCTTAAACCTTGTGGAAATCCTAGTTAGTTTCTGGTTTATCTTTAATGTATTTATCAACGTCCATTCCAAATTCTAAATTAAAATTCTCAACGATCTCAATTAACTCTGCCAAAGATTTTCTGCCGAAGTTACGAAACTTGAGCATTTCACTTTCGTCTTTTTTAACAAGATCAGATAAATTTTTAATGTTCGCAGCTTTCAAACAATTATGAGAACGAACACTTAATTCCAAATCATCAACACTTGTTAATAATATTTTTCTGATTCGTTCTGCTTCAAGATCTTTTTCACTTTCAACTTTCTCTTCTTCAGGTTCAGCATCAAAGTTGATAAACATTTGAACATGATCTTTTAAAATCTTGCCTGAATTAGAAAGTGATTCTTCCGGAGTCATCGAGCCATCGGTTTCAATTTCTAAAGTTAATTTTTCAAAATCGTTCCTTTCGCCAATACGAACGTTTTCAACATCGTAACGAACATTAACAATTGGAGTGTAAATCGAATCAATTGGAATTGTTCCAATTGTCATTTCGGGAATTTTTTGTTCGCTTGAAGGTACATAACCTTTTCCGGTGCCAAACTTTAATTCCATATTAAGTTTAGCTTCGGAGTTGAGCCGTGCGATATATAGATCCGGATTCAATATTTCTATATCGGGACAAGCTTTTTGAATATCGCCGGCAACAAATTCGTGCGAACCGCTTAAACTAATTTCGCAGCCTAAAGTTTTTTTGTTAACAATTCTCATTCTTACTTTTTTCAAGTTCAGAATAATTTCTGTTACATCTTCAACTACACCGGGAATAGTTGAGAACTCATGCAATACGCCTTCAATCTTAATTGCAGTTATTGCGGCTCCGGTTAACGATGATAATAACACTCTTCTTAAAGCATTGCCTAATGTAACTGCAAAACCTCTTTCAAGCGGTTGAATAACAAACTTACCAACGTTTTCTTTGCTCGAAGTATTTTCTAAGGTTACACCTTCCGGCATCTTTATGAATGGATAACTCATTTAGTATCCTCTTTATAATTTTTAATTACTTACTATACAATTCAACTATTAATTGTTCATTGGCATTCAGCGGAATGTCTTCTCTCTCAGGAATATTGAGGAATGTTCCGGATAAAGTTGCTTTATCAATAGAAAGCCATGGATAAACATTATCTTTTGTTCTTCTTAATGAATTATGGATTGCATCAAGCTTTTTACTTTTTTCTCTAACAGAAATTACATCACCAGAGGCTAAGGAAAACGAAGGTATATCAACAGCTTTTCCGTTAACAGTAAAATGACCATGCAAAACTAATTGTCGTGCAGCTTTTCTTGAAGGTGCAAATCCAAGTCTGAATACTGTGTTGTCTAATCTTCTTTCAAGAAGTTTAACAAGATTACCGCCGGTAACACCTTTTTGTCTAATTGCATTACTAAAATAATTATGGAATTGTGTTTCCTGTAATCCATAAATTCTTTTTACTTTTTGTTTTTCTCTAAGCTGAACGCCGTATTCCGAAAATTTAGTTCTGCGTGTTAAACCATGCTGACCCGGCGCGTAGTTCCTCTGTTCGAGCGGACATTTTTCGGATAAGCACTTAGCTCCTTTTAAAAATAATTTTGTCTTTTCCCTTCTGCATAATTTGCAACTTGGGCCTGTGTATCTTGCCATCTAAAATTTCTCCTCTTAAACTCTTCTGCGTTTTGGTGGTCTGCATCCGTTATGCGGAATTGGAGTTTGATCTTTAATAGAAAGAATATCCAATCCGGCTGTATTTAAAGCTCTAATAGCTGCTTCTCTTCCCGATCCCGGTCCCTTAACAAACACATCGATCTTTCTTAATCCTAAATCATAAGCTTCTTTAGCTGCAGCTTCCGCGGTTGTTTGAGCAGCATAAGGGGTATTTTTTCTTGAACCTTTGAAACCGTTTTTTCCGGCCGAAGACCAGGAAATTGTATTTCCGTAAATATCTGTTATTGTAACAATCACGTTATTAAAAGAAGCTTTAATGTGTGCAACACCAACAGCATCAACATGAACTTTCTTTTTAGTTTTTTTAACTACTTTAGCCAATTTTACTCCTAAGTAAAAAAATTAATTACTTCTTAGCCGCAACTTTTTTCTTGCCGGCAACTGTTTTACGTTTTCCTTTACGTGTTCTGGAATTTGTTCTTGTACGTTGTCCTCTTGCAGGAAGACTTCTGCGGTGACGTAAACCGCGATAAGAGCCAACGTCCATTAATCTTTTAATATTTTGTTGAACTTCACTTCTAAGTGAACCTTCTACTTTGTAGTCCGCCGTCATTACCGAACGAATTCTTGCTATTTCTTCTTCGGTTAAGTCGGCAACTTTTTTATCGGGATTTACATTTGCTTTGGTAAGAATATCGTATGATGAAGTTTCACCAATGCCAAATATGTAAGTAAGCCCGATAAAAGCTTTTTTATTTTTTGGTAAATCTATACCTGCTAAACGAGCCAAATCTATAACCTCCTAAGTTTAACCTTGTCTCTGTTTATGTTTTGGGTTTTTACAAATAACACGCACAACCCCTTTCCTTTTTATAATCTTACAGTTCTCACAAATTTTTCGAACAGAAGAGCGCACCTTCATATCAACTCCGTTATTTATATCTATAAGTAATACGACCTTTATTCAAATCATAAGGCGACAGTTCGATTGCAACTTTATCGCCGACTAAAATTTTAATGAAGTGCATTCTCATTTTACCGGAAATATGAGCAAGAATTTCATGACCATTTTCAAGACGAACTTTAAAATGAGCATTTGGTAATGTCTCAGTTACTATTCCATCTACTTTGATCGGTCCTTGTTTTGCCATTTATCAGCACTTCGTTAATATTTCTGGTTTACCGTTAACAATTGCAATTGTATGTTCAAAATGTGCAGAAGGTTTTCCATCTGCTGTTAACACTGTCCAGCCGTCTTTAGCAACATGAACTTTGTAAGAACCAAAATTTATCATCGGTTCAATTGCAAGTGTCATTCCGTTTTTAATTAAAGCACCAGAGTTTTTTTTACCGTAATTAGGAACTTGCGGTTCTTCGTGCAAAAATTTTCCTACTCCGTGCCCGCATAAATCTTTAACAGCAGAAAATCCATTTGCTTCAACATAACTTTGAATTGCATAAGCAATATCGCCGATGCGATTTCCTTCAACTGCCTGCTCAATTCCTAAATATAAAGAGCGCTCGGTAACATCCAACAATTTTTGTTTAGATTCAGAAATTTTTCCAATTGCAGCAGAAATAGCTGCATCTCCAAAGTAACCATTCTTTTCAACACCAACATCGATGGAAAGAATTTCACCTTCTCTTAAAACTCTGTTGCCGGGAATACCGTGAACAACCTCATCATCAATTGAAGAACAAATTGAACCTGGAAAATCAAATGAATCCGCTTGATAATATCCTTTGAATGCCGGTTTAGCATTATTACTTCTAATATATTCCTCAGCAATCCTATCAAGTTCAATAGTAGTTATGCCGGGTTTAACATAACTTTTCAATAATTTAAGAACTTCAGCAACTATAACACAACTTTCGCGTATGTAATCAATCTCTCGTTTGCTTTTTATATATATCACAATGAATGATCGATCGTCAAAAAATTAAAAACGTCTTCCTTTAAGTTTACCGGATTTCATAAATCCATCATAATGTCTCATCAGTAAGTGAGATTCAATCTGCTGTAATGTATCCAGAGCAACACCAACAATAATCAATAAACTTGTTCCGCCAAAGAATGATGAAAAACTTTGTGAAATTCCGAAGTTACTGACAAACACCGGTAGTATTGCAATGATTGCTAAAAATATAGATCCCGGTAAGGTAATTTTTGTTAAAATATTATCTATAAAATCTGCAGTCTGTTTTCCGGGCCGAATTCCAGGTATAAACCCGCCCTGCTTTTTCATGTTCTCTGCAACATCTTGCGGATTGAAAGCTATTGCAGTATAAAAGTAAGTGAAGAAGACTATCAACAATGCTTCCATAAAAGAATAAGTGAACGAACCAAAACTAAAGTAACGGGCAACAG
>Ga0233420_10000621_pt1 | contig 14610 bp, 14 predicted proteins | sample Watercolumn_Mata_4_FD_183009 | JGI IMG/M metagenome (GOLD analysis project Ga0233420, IMG submission 183009) | Freshwater microbial communities from Lake Matano, South Sulawesi, Indonesia - Watercolumn_Matano_2014_102_MG | ecosystem: Environmental > Aquatic > Freshwater > Lake | place...
ATCTTTTCTATCTCTCGAGCCTGGATGATGATATCGGTTTCCTGACCCTGGGCGCCGCCGGACGGCTGGTGAATCATGATGCGGGAATGCGGCAGTGAGGCTCTCTTGCCCTTGGTTCTGCTGGCAAGAAGAAACGCTCCCATGCTGGCCGCCATGCCGACACAGACCGTCGCGATATCCGGCCTTATGTATTGCATGGTATCGTAAATGCCGAGACCGGCCGAAACACTGCCACCCGGAGAATTGACGTAGATATAGATATCTCGCTCGGGATCCTCGGATTCGAGAAAGATCAGCTGCGCCATCACCAGACCCGCGACATGCTCGTCGATGCCGCTGCCGAGAAAGATGATGCGTTCCCTGAGAAGCCTTGAAAAAATATCAAATGCCCGCTCACCCCTTCCCGACGTTTCGATAACCATGGGAACAAGCGTATTCTGGATACCCTGTTCTATCGCACCCGAATAGAGTTTGCGGGCATGGTGGTCAAAACCGAAATTGATATTAGCCATAGGTGGTAATTCGTTTGAAATTTGGCAATGTCACAGGAACTCCTGCAGGCACGGATCGCTCTTTGCCGGCACCGGCTCCCGGAGCAATAAAATAAACACGTAAAATACAGAGAGCTAACAACAAATCAACCGTTCCGGTTCCAATAAGTGAAAAAGAAGACGATAAAACAAGCCGTGACCTGCATGAATAAAGCCGCCTTATCTGTATATTTTCAGCCACATGAACCAAACCACAACTGACTATGCAGGTCCGTCTCATCTCGCTCACCACCCCGCGTTTCGAGGTCGAAAACCGCGCGATCACCGCCGAAGGGCTTATTGCTTACTGCGCAAGGGTTTCCAGCCCGAACCAGGCAAACCTCGATTACGGGAAACTGCTTGCCTATTGCATAGAACACCGGCACTGGAGCATTTTCGAGATGGCGGACATGACCGTCGAAATCGTAACATCACGGGCAATCGCACCGCAGATTCTTCGGCACAGAAGCTTCCAGTTCCAGGAATTTTCACAGCGATATGCAAAAGCACAGGCTATTGAAAAATACCGCCCGCGCAGGCAGGACAGCAAAAACCGCCAGAATTCGCTGGACGATCTGGAAAGGGAAACCGTGACGTGGTTCGAGGACGCACAGGAAGGAATTGCCCGGCTGGCAATGGAAAAATACAACGAAGCCCTTGAAAAGGGCATCGCGAAGGAGTGTGCACGGGTTCTGCTGCCGCTTGGCACGCAGACGAAGCTGTACATGAAAGGTTCGGTGAGAAGCTGGATTCACTACATCGAGGTGCGTACGGACACAAGTACACAGAAGGAACACCGGGATATCGCCGAACAGATAAAAGCGATTTTCTGCGCCGAATTCCCCGTTACGGCAGGCGCCCTTGGATGGATCTGATGCCGGAACTCCCGGTCAGGCACGCAGCAGCCCGGTGAGGCGGACAAGCTGGTTCTTGAGCTCCTTGCGGTGAACGATACCGTCGATAAAACCGTGCTCCAGCAGAAACTCAGCCCTCTGGAACCCTTCGGGAAGATCCCGCTTGATGGTATCCCTGATAACCCTTGGACCGGCAAATCCTATCAGGGCTTTCGGCTCGCTCAGGTTGATATCGCCAAGCATGGCAAATGACGCGGTAATGCCTCCCATGGTCGGGTCCGTCAAGAGCGAGATGAACGGCAACCCCTTCCTGCTGAGCATGGTCAGCCTCGCGGACGTTTTCGCAATCTGCATGAGACTGTAGGCGCCTTCCATCATCCTTGCCCCTCCGGACTGGGAGATCACCAGAAGCGGCGCATTGAGTTCGATAGCCTTGTCGATGGCCCGGGCAATCTTCTCGCCGACTACTGACCCCATCGAACCGCCGATAAAACCGAAATCCATTGCCGAAATCACCAGCGGGTTGCCACCGCAGTTCCCCCAGGCATTCCGGCAGGCCTCGGTCTTGCCGCTTTTCTCGATAATGTCATGCACCCGGTCAGGATAATTTTTCGTGTCGGTGAACCCGAGCGGGTCAGCAGAACGGAGCGTATCGTCAAATTCCTGATAGCTCTCATTGTCGAAGAGCACAGAAAAATAGCGGTATGGCGAAATCCTGAAATGATAGCTGCACTCGGAACAGGTGTAGACATGGTCCTCCAGCTGCTTCTTATGAATCATCGCACCGCACTCCTCGCACTTCCACCAGAGCCCTTCCGGCATATCAAGCCTGTCGGTCGTACGAATCGAAGGCTTTACCCGTTTGAACCACACCATCTTTCCTAATTATTACTAAAGGTTATACATTAGACCTTAAGATATGAAGTCACCGGCAGAACTCAAAAACAGCGCGGCAAGAGTGACAGGAAAACATAGCGTAAAAAAAAAGAATAAAACAGCACGCCGGCCAGGGACATTTTTCATTCCCGCCATAATCCTCACAGGAGGATTGCTCCAGCTTTTGCTGCTTTTCCGGCCGCTTTCGGCAGCCCAGCCCTCGATTGTCCACCCTGATACCCTCTCCATTCCCTTCAGGCGTTATGCTGTCTTGCCGTTCATGAGACCGGCAAGAAAAACCGTGGGGATAGCTCTTTCGGGGGGTGGAGCGAACGGGATCGCACAGATCGGCGTGCTCAAGGCACTCGACGAGGAAGAGATTCCGGTGGATTTTATTGCAGGAACAAGCATGGGTGCCGTCATTGGCGGCCTGTACAGTTGCGGTTACACTCCCGGGGAACTCGAAAAAATAGCAGGCACCCTGCCATGGCAGTCCATCCTGTCCATCCGGGAAGAGTCCCCGAGAGCCGGGACATTTCTCGAACAGCAGCGGATACGAGACCGCTCGACCATCGCGATCAGGTTCAACAAGCTGAAACTCATGGTGCCGAAGTCCCTGAGTTCAGCACAGGCTCTCACCGGCACGCTCGACCTCCTAGTGCTGAACGGCATCTATCACGGCTGGAATGATTTCAACGATCTGCCCGTTCAGTTCAGGGCAGTTTCCACCGATCTCGTCACGGGCAAAAGAATATCACTGGTCTCCGGCTCGCTTTCCGAAGCCATGCGGGCAAGCAGCACGGTCCCGGTACTTTTCGAACCGATTGAACGAAACGGCTATCAGCTTGTGGATGGAGGACTTGTCGCGAACCTGCCGGTTGACGAACTCGATTATTTCGATGCCGACTACAAGGTTGCCATCGATACGCATGGCAGCATGTATTCCAAAAGCGGCGATCTCGATCTTCCCTGGAAAGCCGCTGACCAGGCGATCACCATCCTGACAGGGCTGCAATACCCTGCACAGCTGGAAAAAGCCGATATCGTCATCACCCCCGATCTTGCCACGCACAGCGCGACCGATTTTTCCGATATCAAGGAACTCGTCCTGGCCGGCTATACGAGAGGCAAGGTACTTGCAGGGACGATCAGAAGAGGACTTGAAACAGCACCAGAAAAGGACGTAGCGATCGGGACGTTTTCAAAATCCTTCAGGACATACGGCAAGCAGGACATAAGCAGGGAACATGCCGGCATTGTTTCAGGAATCGTGCGAAACGCCCGGTCTCTTCGCCGGGCACTCAGGGAGCTGCTTGAAACCGATCTGTTCACCCGGGTCCATGCCACACTGGACAGCAGGAGCAAAACGGTTGTCTTCCATCTTTCACCGCTGCCCCGCATCAGGCAGGTCGTGGTCTCCGGTGGTCCCGGACAGATTCCTCCGGCTGAAACAAATGCCTGCTTTGCACCGGTTCTCAACGGGCTCTATACCAACACCGCAGGGACAAAGGCAATTGAAACCCTTGTTCGTCTCTACCGGAATAAAGGATACAGTCTGGTCGAACCTGAACAGATATCCCTCGAGGGGGATACGCTGCGGATCGTCATGTCTTCAGGAAAAGTAGGCAGCATCGAGATCGTGAGGAACAGGAACAAGACCGGGATGACCTCCATCAGGCGAGAAATCAAGATTGACACGACAAAAGCCGTTCAACTCGCAAAAGCTGAAAGATCGACGGCCGGACTCTATGAAACCGGAAGCTTCAACAGGGTGTCCGTTGCTGCCGAAAATTCTCCGTCATATGCACATGGCCAGGAGCGCAGCCTGACCTTCTCGCTTGCGGAAAAACCGTCGTCGGTACTCCGTCTCGGCGTGCGGTACGATGAAACCAGCAATGCACAGTTCCTGCTTGATCTCAGAAACGAAAATCTCGGTGGATCGACAGCATCGCTCGGCGGCTGGATAAAAGCGGGAAACAACAGCAGTGCCGCAAACATCGAATATGGAATGCCACGTATCGGATCGACGCATTTCACGCTGTTCTCGAAACTCTTTTTCGACCAGCATGAATTCGACACCAGGGAACTGCATTTTTCAAAGAAATTCAGCGGATACTCCTCCGAACAGCAGGCTACCTACGGCATCCAGAAATATGGCATCAGCAGCACGTTCGGTACGAGAATCAGAAAAAACGGACGTCTGGCTCTGGATGTAACCCTCCAGAACTCGCAGTCGTACCTGGAAACCGCTCCCCAGACCGGCTCGATCCAGACGGCGAACCTGAACCTCCTTTCCGTGGGCTCTTCGCTCACCATCGATTCCCGAAACAGTGCACAGCTCCCGACATCCGGAAGCTACACCCATCTGAGCTATACGCTCACTCCCGAAATACTGGACAACGACGCCTTCTTCTGGCAGGTTTCAGGAACCCATGAAGAAAACATCTCTCTCAGCGAAAGGACAACACTGCAACTCTCAGGAACTTTTGGAATAAGCAGCAGCTATCTGCCGCTCTCCGAACAGTTTTTTCTCGGAGGCCCGGGAAACATCTACAGCAGAAGATTCATCGGCTTGCAACAAAACGACCTCATCGGCAGCAATATGGCTGTCGCGGGAGTGCAGTTCAGTTACACGCCCCCCTTTGAAATTATTTTTCCTGCATCGTTCATGCTCTACTACAATACCGGCAATGTCTGGAAAAACCGCAGCAACATGTCGCTTTCCCGGCTCATACACGGCATTGGAACGGGAATTGTCTGGGATACTCCTGTCGGACCGGCAAGAGTGACGGTCTCGAAAGCATTCTCTTTTCTTCGTGAGGAAGAGGACAGTGAAACCTCTTCGCTGCGATTTGCCGATACCGTCTGGTATTTCAGTCTCGGACATGATTTTTGAAAAGAACTTTCTTAATTTTACGCGCCGGAGAAAGATCGTTTTCGTGAACAAACCCTGTCCTTGTCGTGACTGAACCGAAAAAACCGCATATCCTTGTCTGCAATGATGACGGCATTGAAGGAGAGGGCCTTTATGTTCTTGCTGCTTCGATGAAAAAAATCGGCCGGGTAACCGTTGTCGCTCCTGCCGAGCCTCACAGCGGCATGAGTCATGCCATGACCCTCGGAGTTCCGTTGAGAATCAGGAGCTACCGAAAAAACAACCGTTTTTTCGGGTATACGGTCTCCGGAACCCCCGTTGACTGTATCAAGGTGGCCCTGAGCCATATTCTCGACGAAAAACCTGATCTTATCGTTTCCGGAATAAATTACGGCAGTAATACCGCAACAAACACCTTGTATTCGGGGACTGTGGCCGCAGCACTGGAAGGCTCGATACAGGGAATAACCTCGCTTGCCTTCTCGCTGACAACCTACGAGCACGCTGATTTCACCTATGCCGGCAAGTTCGCGCGCAAACTCGCCAAAAAAGTGCTTCAGGAAGGATTGCCTCCCGACACCATTCTCTCGGTCAACATTCCAAACCTGCCAGAAGCTGACATAGCGGGGATTCTTGTGACCCGCCAGGGCAGTTCCCGCTGGGAGGAAGATGCCATCGAACGCAACGACATGTACGGAAACCCCTACTACTGGCTCAACGGAACGCTCAAGCTGCTCGACAGTTCCCTCATCCATGACGAGTATGCCGTCAGGCAAAACTATGTTGCCGTCACGCCGATTTCCTGCGACCTGACAAACCATGCCTTTCTGGATGCGCTGAATCAGTGGAACCTGCAAAAATAACCGGGTGAATACCTATCTGCTTGATTACCGGACTGTCCTGACCCCGAAAAAAGGGTTTCCGGCACTTTTCAGGGACTACATTTCGGAGGGAGAAGAGTCGCGCAACCGGCTGGTTTCTGCAAGCTTTCACCTCGACTATCTGAAGGAGAGCGACTACTACCGGCAGCTCAGTCTGCTTGAATCGAGAACCTTCAACCGCAGTCTGCTTGTCGAAATTCTCCGCCGTGAAAACATCAGGTACGGATGTACTGAACTGCACCTCAGGGAAATCGAGAAACTGCGTTCGAACCGCTGCATGGCGATCGTGACCGGCCAGCAGCCGGGACTCTTTACCGGCCCGATTTACACCATCTACAAGGCCCTGAGTGCGATCGTGTTCGCCGAACGACAGAAGACGCTTTTCCCTGAATACGACTTTGTTCCGGTATTCTGGATCGAGGGGGAGGATCACGACTACGAAGAATCCGCACATGCCGCCTTGTTTGCACGTGGCTCCGTCGAACATTTCAGGCCGGAACCATTCAACCGGCTTCCTGACCAGATGGTCGCGGCATCCTGTTTCGGTGAAGACATCAGCTTGATTGTCAACAACTTCCTCGACCAGCTTCAGGATTCGGCTCATAAGCCCCTTGTTGCGGAAATTCTCGGCGAATGCTGTTTCCCCGGCAACACGCTTGAAATGAGTTTTGCCCAGATCATGATGCGGCTGTTCAGGAACCTGCCGCTCATTCTGATTTCAAGTCAGGATCCCGATTTCAAGAGACTTTCCGGACCCGTGTTCCAGAAAGAGCTCGCCACCTGTCCTGCATCGTCATACAACGTCATAGCCCAGAGTTCGATACTCGAACAACTCGGCTATCGAGCCCAGTCAAAACCAAGGGCCGTCAATCTTTTTCATGTAAACCACCTGGGACAGTGGCAGAAAATCGAATATCCCGAAGAAAACCTTTTCATCTTTACGCCGGACAAGGTGCGCCTTACGCGACACCAGATTCTCGAGCTCTCCCAGGATCACCCGGAACGGTTCAGTCCGAATGTTGTACTCCGGCCGATCGTTCAGGATAGCGTGCTGCCGACGTTTGCCTGTATCGCGGGACCGGGAGAAATAAGCTACCTCGCACAATTCCGACGGAACTACGAACACTTCGGCATAACCATGCCATTTATCATACCGAGAGGAAGTTTTACACTCGTCGAACCGAAATTCAGCCGGATACTGGACAAGCTGCTGCGGGTTTCGGGAAAACCGGGCTTTTCAAGAAAACAGATCTATCACACGGTATTCAGCGACCTGCAGGCGCTGAAGCGCAGTGCCGAAGTCATGGCAGACGATCCGGAGCTCGACAGCATGTTCGAGAAAAGCAGGCGCAGCTTGCAGCAGGCGCTCTTGGAACTCGGCCCGGCTCTCGCGAAAATTGATCCGACACTCGAGCCCGTTCTTGCCTCCTCGGTCCAGCAGGTCATGAAAATCGTCGAGACTATCGAACAGAAGGCAAGAAAGGCCGGAAAACGCAAGAACGAGGAGCTGATCGGACAGATACTGAAAGCAGAAACCGCGTTTTTTCCTGAGGGAGCCCCCCAGGAGCGGATGATCAATGTCTTTTACTTCATCAGCAAGTACGGCATGGAGCTGATTGATACCCTGAAAACCCTGCTTGCAGGACATTCGACTGAAACCCACATCGTTGTGGAACTGTAACCATTGGCCATGGAACCCGTTTCAGCCGAAAAACCCGCTTACCCGGCAAGGAGAAGCCCGAGGGGGACAAGCGCAGAAGGAGCGTAAAGGCAATTCGTGAGCATTCCGGGCTCGATGCAATGACGCACCGGTTTTCGGAAAAAACAAGCAGGGGCGACGCCAACCCGTCAGTTGGGCTGGTAACTGTGCACACTGTTCTGTGCCGAAGGCAGGTAATTCACACCAAACCAGCAGACCAGCAGCACCAGAAAAGAGAGTGCGAGATACCACTGCTGGCCGATTCGACCGCTCTTGTTGGCGACAAGATGGAGATAGCCCAGATAGGCAAGCCATGAAATGAATGCCCAGGTCTCTTTCGGATCCCATGTCCAGTAATGACCCCAGGCTTCCTTTGCCCATAGCGCACCAAATACCAGGCCGAAGGTAAGCAGAACGAAACCGAGCAACGCGAGATAGTGCGAAAGAGAGAATCCCCGAAGGTCGCTGCTGGAACGAAGACCGGAAAAAATATTGTGCCACGCGGCTGCAGAAGAGGCCGCAAGCAGCACATAGGCAACAAGATAGACCACGACATGGGGTACGAACCAGACACTCTGCAGTGCAGGCATGAGCGCCTTGTCGAATACATCGGGATGGGCAAGGTTGATCGAAAGAAAAAACGCTGCAAGAGCCATGCAGTAATATTTCAGCCAGGCAATGTTCCATCGGTATTCTACCAGGAAACCCACAGCAGGAATAAGGGCGGCATACCACAACCTCGTTTCACCGAGAGTTCGGAGCGGGGGCCGTTCAAGAGCAAGCCAGTAGGCCGCAATAAACCATGCAAGCAGCAGCGTCCCCGTCACCATGATGCCATAGGATGGCGCCCGCAGGAGGGAATAACGACGGGAGACAAACCGCAACAGTGCGCCGGCAGCCCAGCATACCATGGATGCAGCAGCAATGGCAGGAAAATCACCAAGCGTCATGTCATCTCCCTCTGTTTCATTCCTTTCCAGAAAAACATGGCATTCCCGGCCATGATCATGAAAAAACCGCAATACACAACCGGAAGCCAGGGGTCCCTGACCGCCTCGATCAGACTCAGCTGCGACCATTTTCCGGCGTTTTCGTCGTATCCCATCTGATACAGCTTCCATCCCTCATAAGCAACAGGCTTGTTGACCTCAAGCATGGCGGACCTTTTCCCGCTTCTGCCACTGAGCACGACGCCGGAACGGAATGCCTTGGGAGAACCTGGAAACATGACCAGGTAGAAGCGCCCAAGCCGAACGACACCCGGCCTCACAAAAGGACTGCCGGTGTTCAGCCACGCTTCAAAACGGTTTTCTCCTGCAGCAATCCTGATTTTTGCGTAAGGAATACCTTGAGCACTCGAAACTGCCCGAGGAGTGCCGTTCCTGTCTGGCAGGGCATGCGGAAGATAGTCCATAACGGTAGCACTGATACCCTGCCACGAGACACGGTACCCTTTACCGACTTCCGGTACAGATCCTGTCTGTCCGGAAATGACCCTGTCGTTCTGCGGATCATAAAGCACGATCTGCGGACTGTACTCCTCGATTGAAAAATCTTCAAGATAGACCGAAAACGGCAGCTGCACCATGCGATTCTCCTGGGGGAGATAGGCGCGGCTGTTCTGACGACCCTCGTAAACGGGAACAATCACCCGCTGAAGATCGGTGGCACCCGCAAGGCCGCAGGCAAGCGCAATCCAGAAACCACCGTGAAACAGCATGAACTGCAGGTTCGAGAACCGGAAAGGAAATGTTTTCCAGACAACCGACAGACCCAGATTGCAGAGAAAAAGCAGCACTACCAAAAAAAAGGGCCATCCGGAAAAGATCCGGTTAAGCCCGAACCGGCCGGCCAGAACACCGCCGGCAAGACCATCCTGGGGAATCACCCCCCCGAGCAGGGAAAGCAAGGCAAGCGAGAAAATCAGGCAAAGACCGAGCGGGATGCTTCCAAACCATGCAACCAGGGAATGGTTCCTGAATGCGATCCCCGCCACAACAAGCAGCAGGGCAAAACCACCAACGAAAAACGCATTCGCCGGCCAGAACAGCATCGGGACTCCACGGCCGGAAATGTACTCGATAGCAAACCCGACCATCACCACCAGCACCGCAACCATCGACGGGACACGGAAACTCCGGAAATCACCAAACCATTCTTTCATAACCTTAATGGACAACTTCGTCTTTACGAGCACAGGCCGCCTTCGGCAGCGGAAGTGTTCTCTCCTTCCTTTTTCAGAAGCTGGCAGCACTTGCAGACAATAAAATACAACTCTTCAGTCGAAGCATCCTCACAGATTTTACGAACTGCGGCCTTGATCTCCTGTCGGTAAAGTCTTGTCCTCGACAATTGCAGGCCTCGCTTTTTATGAATATACTGGGACACTGCTGCCGGCGTAACTCCAAGTTTTTTGGCTGCCTGAGACTGAGTCAAGCCGGTTTTCACGAGCTCGATGGCCAGATCGGCACGGATCTGCGGAAGATAGTACCAGACCGCTTTTTCACAGGGAAATATCATAGTTGCCTGTTAATTATTGAAGAAAAAATGAGAGCCTCACCGCTTAAAACCGCTGCCAGCTGGCTGATCATGGCTCTTCTGCTCATCCAGTTCATCCCGCTCAGCCGGAGCAACCCGCCGGAATCATCCCCGCTCATTGCTCCGGAAAAAATTACCGTCATTCTGAAAAAAGCCTGTTTTGACTGCCATTCATTCAAGACAAAATGGCCGCTTCCGGCTTATATCGCTCCGGTATCATGGACGGCATACGCCAAGGTTAACCAAGGACGTCATGCGCTGAATTTTTCACAATGGGGAAACAGCAGCAAAACAGGTGTAGTGCAGAAAATGCAAATCATCAGGAAAACAGTTCTCAACAGCAACAGCCATGAGCCGCTGTACTATGCATTGAACCCACACTCAGGGCTGACCCCCGCTGAACGCACCATCCTGCTGAACTGGATCGACACCTTCCAGAACGAACGGTTTACAGGATTTAAAAATTCAGGGAGTACCCCTCCGGATAAAAACTGCTGATAATCGGCACTACCCGGTTAATAGTATCTTCAAGATAAATAAAATCAAGATCGGAGGCATCAATATAACCGTTCGCTTCGCACATGGTTTCACGGATCCAGCGGTAAAATCCTTCCCAGTATGCCTTTCCGACAAGAATCACGGGAAAACGCGCGCTTTTGCCGGTCTGGATAAGGGTGATCGCCTCAGAAACCTCGTCAAGCGTGCCGAATCCTCCAGGGAGTGCGATAAACGCCTGTGAATATTTCAGGAACATGACTTTCCTGACAAAAAAATACTGGAACGTCACCAGTTTTCCGTTATCGATATAACGGTTCGGCTGTTGCTGGTTCGGAAGCCTGATATTGAATCCTATCGAAACGCCGCCCTCTGCCTGGGCTCCCTTGTTGCACGCCTCCATGACACCCGGGCCACCTCCGGTAATCACAGCAAACCCTTCCCTGGCAAGCAGCATGCCGGTCTTTTCTGCAAGAAGATAACCGGCACTTCCCGGCGTCACCCGGGTCGAGCCGAAAACAGAAACCGCCGGCCCGGTATCGGCCATGGTTTCAAAACCACTGACAAACTCAGCCATGATCTTGAAAACCCTCCAGCCGTCAACCATGAACTCACTCTCACGACCTGGGCCCTGCCGTACGGTTGGCTTTTCGGGAAGATTCCTGTTCATGGCAATTCCCCTGAGTTACAGTTCCAGGAAATTCCGGATAATTTTTTTTCCCTCGCCAGTCATGATCGATTCGGGATGGAACTGCACACCGTAAAGACGAAGTTCCAGGGAGTCCATGCCCATGATAGTTCCATCCTCGGTCCACGCCCTGACTGTCAGCGATGCGGGCAACGTTTCCCGTTCAACAATAAGCGAGTGATAGCGCGTGGCGGTAAACGGATTGTCAACCCCATGAAAAATACCGGTATTGTCATGATAAACCCGGGAGGTTTTCCCGTGCATGATCTGACCAGCCCTGACAACACGGCCTCCGAGAGCTGCACCGATTGACTGATGACCGAGACAAACCCCGAGAAGGGGAATCCTGCCTTGAAGCTCCCTGATGAGCGGAACGGATACACCGGCATCATCGGGTGTGCCCGGACCGGGAGAAATGACGATTTTATCGGGAGCTCGCCGGATAATCTCTTCAACGCTTATTTCATCGTTTCTGAAAACGTCAACAGAGGCACCGGATTCTCCGATATACTGGACAAGGTTATAGGTAAACGAATCATAATTGTCTATGACGAGAATCATGCAGAACCACCGGTTTACTGTTAGAGAAACATCTTTCGTCCATGCTCCATCGCAGCGACAAAACGAAACATCGTTTCATAGGCATCACTCATGGCAACCTGTCTGCGCTCCATGACTTTTCGTGCGGTTTCAACCGCCTTGTCGATCACATAGGGCGCAAAACCGCCCGTGGCGCTCCCCCAGCTGAACGACCCGATCTCCTTCGGAGGAAATCCTCCGCCGAAAATGTTTGCACCGGTCCCCGCAATGGTGCCGGTATTGAACATCGAATTTATGGAACATTTCGCGTGATCGCCCATGAGAAGACCGAGAAACTGCAAACCGGTAGAAACTTCATGCCCATCAACAAGCAGGCTGACGCTGCTGTAGTTATTTTTCAGATCAGACGTATTGGTCCCCGCACCGAGATTACACCACGACGAAATATAGGAATGCCCGAGAAACCCGTCATGCTGCTTGTTGGCAAAAGGCTCGACGATGGAGTCCTCAACCTCTCCTCCCACCTTGGAAGCCTTACCTACAAACACGTTGCTGTACACCCTCGCACCAGCCTTGACCCTTGACCAGGGGGCAAGAAAGACATTGTTCATCAGCACAGCCTGCGGCTCGACCACCGCTCCGGCTCCGATACCGATAAAACCTTCCTCAGCATCGAGTACTGCTCCGGCCTTGACCACCGCTCCAGGAGCAATATAAATATTCGAACGGTTCACAATTGCCACAGAAGGATGGATGTCCCCTTCAAGAATGCCGAATTCAAGCGATACCGCATCCTGCTGCATGGCATCGGCATGAAAGGTTATGACATCCCAGAGATGCTCGATGATCCTGAACCCTTCTGCCTGCTGAACCGAAAGGCCGGCAGCAAGCATCTGCGTATCAAGAAGATCCGGAAGACCCCCGTTCCCGGAAATAACCGGCAACTGGCGACGCCGGATCCGGGCAAAGAGCAGGTTGTCACCCTGCATGAGCGCACTGCCGGAGGAGAGACCACCCTCAATGATCATTCCTGCCACGGCTTCATCGCAGATGAGACGACCATTGATAAGGAAAAGTTCATCGTCATCGATGCGGTTCACCATCCTGTCAGGATGCTGTTCCCGGTAAAACGGGGCGATATACGCCCTGAGATGCCAGGTCAGGTGGATACCGGATGCAACGGTATCCTCAAGTTTTTCAGCAAGGGAACGAAAGCCGGTATACAGCCCGTAAACGGGTTTGAGATTCACCAGCGGTTTCAGACGAGGAACCTTCTCATCTTCAAAAACCAGATACTGCATCGGTTATGGAACTATCGGATTTACAGCCATTGCTTGCCTCTCATGAAATAACCGTCAGTGCCCCCGGAACCGCCGTTATGCGGATACTGCCCGGCAGGCTCTCGAAAACCTCTCCATCCATGTGCATGAACTCGGACACTGGTACAAACACCTCGACCTCGCTTGCCTTGCAGTAAACAACCCGCGGGTCAAGAATCTGGCTGCCGCGCAGATACTTCAGCACATATCTGAAAAACATGAGCTTCGGAATGGATTTCAGGATACACACATCGAGAAAACCGTCTGCAGGATCCGCTTCGGGAGCGATTTGGAACCTGCTGCCCTCCACCTTCCCGTTCGATACCGAAAACGCGAAAACAGGCTCGTGCATTTCAACCACGCTGCCATCCGGAACGGTGATTTTAATATGCATTTTTAACGGCGTATAACCTACGAGCACGCTCAGAAGTGCATGAACGTATCCGAGTTCACCCTTCAGCCATGCGTGACGCTTCACCTTCCCGGCAATTCTTCCGGTAAGTCCGACCCCAAGAGAATTCACGAAAAAACGCCGTTGGTCATGATTGAAAACGACGCTGCCGAGATCAACCTTGCGCTGCGCTCCACCAAGGCAATCCGTGAGAGACTCATGCACATTTCCGGGTCGGCCAATTGTCTTGACAAAATCGTTTGCCGAACCGATCGGCACCACCCCCACGACAATATCACGACCGGCAACGGCATTGACTACCTCGTGCAAGGTTCCATCCCCTCCGCAAGCCACAAGACAGTCACTCTCAAGAGCTGCAACGCGGGCAAGCTCCCCGGCATGCCCGGCGTAACCGGTTGTGAGCAGCGCTGAGTCATCAATACCGGCAATGCTGTGCCTCAGCCAGGACGCTTTCCGGGCAGCCCGACCCTTGTCAGCAGCAGGGTTGAAAATAAAGGTGTAACGGCTTGACTTAGGCATCTCTTTCCCCCCGGACAATGCCGGTTCCGTACTCCGGACGGAAATACCCGGAAAAGCGTGCCGTCAGGTTGTCGAAAATATGTGCGGTCGCCAGAAAAAGATCCTCCATGACCCGAACAAAGTCATGCTGTGTTCCGTAGTATGGATCAGCAATCTCTTCATGTGACCGGCCGGGAACAAACGACATCACAAGACGTACTCTCGGTAACTCGCCGAGACCCGTCAACCGTCCTATGTTCTCATAATTATCATGATCCATCAGTAGTGTCCGGTTAAAAATAAAAAAGGTCTGAAAACACTTGAGAAAGGGCGATATTAAAAGTGACCAAACAATTGATATCAGCCGTATTCAAAGGGAGTTCCAGACCATGAAGCAAGTTACAA
>Ga0233420_10000624_pt1 | contig 14564 bp, 10 predicted proteins | sample Watercolumn_Mata_4_FD_183009 | JGI IMG/M metagenome (GOLD analysis project Ga0233420, IMG submission 183009) | Freshwater microbial communities from Lake Matano, South Sulawesi, Indonesia - Watercolumn_Matano_2014_102_MG | ecosystem: Environmental > Aquatic > Freshwater > Lake | place...
ATACCTCTAGCAGATAACACATTGACAAAGGTACCGGCGCCGGCAAATGGATCAAGAATATCTTGATCTTTTAATTTAGTTTTCAGTACAGGCCAAGCCTTCATTATTTTGTAATACTCTGGTGTCCACTTTTTTGAATCTTCGTCGATGGCAATTTGGCGATCATTCGCCACATAAAATCTCGGAATTTCCTTCATTAATAAAGCAAATACAGAATGTGTTAATAGTGATCGAATGTCCGAACGTACCTGTGTAAGACCGTCAGAATCCTTTATTATCTTTAGTCTTTTGGCGTGATATTTTACTGATTCAAAACTATTTTCAAAATGTTCTTTATCCCGGGGGTCTATTTTTACATTCATACTCAAACTATGCAGTAAATTAAATGTCTCGGCCAAAGCATTAATCTCCCATTCAGGAGCTTCATTTTCCCAGTATTGGTTGCCCGTCAACATCCCGACTATTTCTTCAATCCTAAACCTACTGGTATCAAAAAAGAAACTCTCAACTCTAGGATCTAAAACTTGAGATTTTCCTCTTTCACCTAATTCTTCTATGTGCTTTACCCGTTTTTCTATATTGCGAATAAAATCTAGAATCAGTTGCGGATTTTTGATAATATGATGGGCTACGATACCTTGCCGCTGCATGACCCTTGTTGCGTTGATAACGGTTGGCGCCACTAGATTAATCGCCACAATAGGACGATCGCCATCGATCAATCCTGGCCCGATTTCCGTGGCAATTTTTCCTTCTCTTATGACTAAATCATTAGGAGATAAATTAGAATAAAATGGCCTGTCAAACTCTAAAGGATCTGGTACAGCTTCTAATTTTCCAAACAGTTCTTCCTCGGAACCAACATCTAGTTTGCTTCTGACGTTTTTTCCAATCGAAAGAAGATCGACATTCAGCTGTAGCTTTTCTCTGTAAGCACCAGAAAGCTGTTCTGCTAAAGTAGTTGAACCGCAACCCGGCCTTTTTGCCGATATTAATATTACCGGTAGTTTACGGTTAGAGCCTGACTCTGATCCAATTGCAGTATAAAGTTCTTCTAACATTTTTTTTCCAATAAAAAAACCCGCCTTTCAGCGGGGTAATAAAATTACAATATTAATTACCTCCGCCTACTTATAGCGGTAAAAAGCATTTTAATAATGATATATTGTTTAATCATTTTCATATCTGTTATTATACCATATAAAACCTTATTTTCAAAAGAGAAAAATTAAGAGGAAAAATTATCACCGTAATATACGGTTAACTTTTTCCTTTGGACTTATTAAGCAAGCTCAACGATAATTCTTTTGATTTCATACTTACAATGTTTGCTATTTCATTGATATATTCTTGCACTGTTTGATCTTCTCTTTTGTAAATTTCATAAGGAAATATTAAAAATAATAAAGATAAAGATCTTCTTATTTCATAAAGTTCATGGGCACTACCGTCATATAAGCTAAACTCAGCTTCATAATAATTATCTCCTATTTTAACTGGAACTTTCTCCGTTACTGATTTTCCAATATGTTGTTTTGATGTAATATAACCTTTAACATCGTAGTAAATCAGCTCAATTGGAACTCCTTGATAATATGCAATATACCTTTTCCTTACTGTAGGCATCTGTCCATGATCCGTACTAATTATTTTTTCGGTCAAACTTTCAAAAAAACTGCTGATTTTTTTATGTACCCGTTCTATATCTTTATCTGTTCCATACACAACAACCTGAAATCTCTGCCTATCAAGAAGCAATGGTCTTCCTCCGGGATCAACGCCATACGGATTAAAAACATCTACACCTTTTTCATGGAAATCATTTAAAAGTTTGATAATCTTAGTGCTTCCGCTTTTTTCACCAAAATCAACCTGCACTGGGATTAAGCGACCCCCACTTCTTATCATTCTCATTTCCTCAATTTTCTGAACAGACTGTACTTTTTTTTTCTTTTTTTCTTTTTTAGTGACATGCCTGGCAGCTCCATCACTCGTATATGCGACATGAAATTCTGTTGCTTGACCTGATCCGGCTTGACCTTCAAATAATTTATTATTAAAAAGCTGTTGTAATTCGCTGATTTTTGAATCTGGATGCTCATCTTTTCCTCTTACAGTGTTTCTCAACGCTAAATCTACTAATAAAATCTCACGAAGTTGCTCAAATCTAGATCTTTTGGCCGTTCCCTTTTCAATTACTGAATTAGGTTTTGGATTCAAATAAGCCAATATTCTTCTCAAGGATGGATCTGGAATTTTAACTTCATTTTTTAGTCCAAAGCGGTCAACATCTAATCCATAAACGTCTACTAATTGTAATATTACCTTGGAAGCGGTAGTTTGCGCTTTCAAAAAAGCATCCATTGCACTATGTCTATTTTCAAAACCATATAACCTTTTAACCAGTAACCCCACGTCAAATAGTTCTTGATTAAATCCAAGTAAAGCTAATGCTTTAAAGATTTTGCGTTGAATAAAACTAACCTCTTTTTTACTTCTTACAATCTCATGAAGTTTTTTAATATTTATACCTAAGAAACTCGATGCATATAAACTCATGCTCCTTAATTTAGCTACTCCTGGATTAGGATCAATATAATTAATATGAAAATCCGGTAAATTTCTTTTCATAAAAAAACCCGCCTTTCGGCGGGATAATTACTTACTTTTTTTATCTCCGCCAATAATTTCTGGCAATAAGGTAAAAATTAATAAAATTAGTTATTTCCATATTTATATTATATATTAAAACCCTTATTTTTGAGTAAGAAAATGTGAGTTGTCAAAATATGAAAAAGAATGTATCATAAGAAAATCTTTATGAAAACTCTTTCTATCGAACAAACTGTTGATAAAATCGGAAAATTAATTGAACTTTTCGGCTGGGTGGATAGTAAAAGAGATCACAAAAAAATTGTTTTTATTGATCTTCGGGATCGCACCGGAACAGTCCAAGTTGTAGGTGGGGAAAATTTCAAGGATGTTTCAGTCGAAGACGTGGTTTGGATAAAAGGCTTGGTTAAAAAAAGGCCGGAAAAATTATTCAATCCAAAGTTAAAAACCGGTACAGTTGAGGTAGAAGCTAAAGAACTAAAAATCATCTCTAAAGCAAAAGCGCTTCCCATCCCTGTCCAGGGAGATGGCTATGATATCGATGAGGAAATCCGCCTTAAGTACCGATATCTGGACCTGAGAAGACCGCGGATGTTTAGGAATCTTCTTTTAAAATCCAAGGCAGTCACATTTATCAGAAATTTTCTGACCAAACGCGAATTCCTGGAAATAGAAACGCCAATTCTTACCAAAACCACGCCTGAAGGTGCACGCGACTTTCTCGTTCCCTCCCGGCTCCAGAAAGGAAAGTTCTATGCCCTTCCCCAGTCTCCCCAGCAATACAAACAGCTGCTTATGGTTGCCGGAATTGAAAGGTATTTTCAGCTCGCCCGCTGCTTCAGGGATGAAGATCCGAGAAAAGATCGTGCTTACGGCGAGTTTACCCAGCTTGATCTTGAGATGTCATTTATAGAGCAAAACGACATCCTGATGTTAATAGAGGAGATGTTTTCCGAAATGGTCAAATATCTGTTTCCGGAAAAACGCATATCGTTTTCCCCTTGGCCGCGGCTATCTCACCAAGATGTTATGGAAAAATACGGAACCGACAAACCAGATCTTCGAAAGAACAAAAACGATAAAGACGAACTGGCGTTTTCCTGGACCTTGGACTTTCCTCTTTTTACCGAACAGACTAAAGAAGATTTTTTCTATGGATCGGGCAAAGCCAAATTTGCTCCATCTCACCACATGTTCACCGCTCCTCATCCTGATGATATACCGCTACTTGATAAAAACCCCCTAAAAGTCCGCGGCCTTCAGCATGATTTAGTATTAAACGGCTACGAAGTCGGCGGTGGATCTATAAGAATTCATCAGCCTGAAGTACAGGAAAAAGTCTTTGAACTGATTGGATTTACAGAAGAACAGAAAAAACAGTTTACCCATATGCTTGAAGCTTTCAGTTACGGGGTACCGCCTCATGGCGGTATTGCTCCAGGTATTGACCGCCTGCTTTTTGTCGCACTTGGAGAGCCATCAATTCGTGAAGTTGTAGCTTTCCCGGCTTCATCTGGAGGAAAAATTTCCGTTATGGATGCTCCATCAACAGCCGGTGAAGAGCAATTGAAAGAACTGGGAATTAAAATAAAATGAAACTTCGATTTTACTTATTATTTATTTTTTACGCTTTGCTTTTTCTTTTTTACCCCGGTGATAATTATTACTTTCATTTATTCGCTTACAACCGGCCGTTATTTTCTCAAAAAACTACAAAAATAAAATCAAATCTTAAACCTGTTCCTTATTTAAAAAATCCATTTCTTCTTCCGGAAACTTCGGCCCAAGGTGTTTATGTAGTTGATCTGCCTTCATTTACACCTATCTTGGAAAGAAACAAGCATAATAGATTTCTTCCGGCGTCTACCGTAAAAATATTGACTGGACTAGTCGCTGTTGATGTTTATAATCCAAGCCAGATAATTACTGTTAAACGGGTTGTCAACGTCGGTCAGTTAATGGAACTGCAAGTCGGGGAAAAAATTACTGTTGAAAACCTGCTTTACGGAACTTTGGTTCATTCGGGCAATGACGCCGCCTTTGTTTTAGCTGACAACTACGGATACGAAAAATTTATCGAACTGATAAACAAAAAAGCATCATTGTTAAAGATGAAAAATAGCAAATTCTCCGATCCGGCCGGGCTTGAAGAAACAAGCCAATATACCTCTCCTTATGATCTGGCTTTAGTTGCCAGAGAACTATTAAAAAATCCTTATCTTTCGAAAATTGTTTCCACTAAAGAAATCACCATTTCCGATATTGACTTCAAATACTTTCACCGCCTGACAAATGTCAATAGACTTTTAGGGGAGATATCAGGATTGGGAGGATTGAAAACCGGCTATACCGAAGAAGCCGGCGAAAATCTGGTCTCTTTCTATAAAAAAAACGGCCACCAATTTGTTATTGTCGTTTTAAAAAGTGAGGATCGATTCTTAGACACAAGTAATATTATTAACTGGATCGAGGAAAACATCGACTATATTACTCCGTAAGATAATCGTTGGTCACTGCCGGTAGATAGGCAACAAAATCCTTATCATCATAAAAAACATATATCGGCTGAAGATAGGTTTGGTAGACATCTGGATCATAGTAATAGATTTTCATATTTTTTATCGATATGTTTTTATTTCCTATCCGTGCTGCAACAACTTTAGCTTTACCGTCATTGAGATCCTGCCAGGCCTGTTCTCCTGTCTTAACCGGATATAAACCAACCTGGGTTTCTGATTTCTCGTAAAAAGAAATCTGGCTCTTGATTACCTTAAATCCTTCCTCTTGAAACAGTATGATGACATAGTTTTGGCTGTTAAAAAATCTTGGTGTTGCCACCGGAACACCGTCTTGATCAGGACGGTAAAAATCTATCTCAACCAAATTTGCTTCGGTCTTGTTAGGAACATTTGTATAGTTGTCAAAAGTTGAATTATATTTGAGATAGGTAATTTTCGTCGTACCTTTGGCCAGCTCGTCCGGATAACGACCGATCTTTTTCAAAAAATCAATTGCTTTATTTTCAATGTCTTTTTTTGACGGTATATAAAAACTGGCGCGAGATAACGAACTGCTTTCAGTACTGTTCATCTGGCCTTCGTATTTAAAATTAAAATTGCCGATATCAACGGTCAAATTCTGTTGGCCATCGGAAAAAGTTGCGATATTGCCATTAAGTCTATGTTTTACCGCTTCTGTATCAAAACCAAAATTTTTTGCCATCAAATAGATTTTTTCTCTATAGCCAAAACGGGTAGCTGGTTTAGGAATAAGATAAACCTTAGCAGTGTCAGTTGCGGTTACCGGAATACCTTCAACAGTATCTAAAGTAAAACTAAAACCAGCGCTTGTTGTTGCGTCATTTATTATCGGTTGATCTATCTGCTTAAAAATGGTTTTTGTTAAAATTCCTTTAGGTCTATTTGCCTCTATTAATATAAAAAGAAGTTTGATAGAAAAAAAAAGGATTAGAAAAATTAAACCAAAAAGAACTACAAAAGGCATCATCTTTCTGCTGTAATAAGAAAGTTCTGTTAATGTCATATTCAATCTTCACAACAACTGAACATTTTTTTGAAAAATTTGGCGACTATTTGGAAAAACTTGTTTAAAGCAGCCATAATATATTTATAGCAGATATTTCCAGCCCTGTCATCCTCCGACTTGATCGGAGGATCTAGTATATAAGATATAGATTCCCGCATTCGCGGGAATGACAAAGATTCGCACCAATTTTGTATTTATAGTAAATATTTAGCCACGAAGATAGAGATTGAGATAATCAAAATCGGGACTACCACTCTTTGATATGGGAAAAAAACCTTACCTTTATTTATCTTTCTAGTGAACTTGTCAATTAAATAAGATAGAACAACTGTAATAATCCCAATCGACAGAATATCATTGATGCCTAGTCTTCTCGCAATCAACAAGCCGGCTCCGATAGTCAAAACGCAAGTTGGACACATACATTATGTTATAATCTAATAAATTTATTATAGATTATTTATGATTACAGGACGAATTATTCATAACCTAAATTCTGCTTTTAGATTTAAATTGTCAAAAGCTAAAGAAAGTTATCTATGGGATGATAAGGGAAAAAAATTGATCGACTTCACGAGTGGTTGGAACACTACCAATTTAGGCTGGAATAACCCCGAAATAACAGAATCAATAATAAAACAGGCAAAGAAGAATACTTATGTGCCGATGTGGTCACAAGAAAACATTCAAGAAGAATATTCTGATTATTTTGCCAGTTTGTTGCCAAAAAACCTTGAAGTATTTAGTCGGGAAACAGGAGGAGCCAATGCCAATATAATGGCAATAAAAGCTGCGCGAGCTTTCACCGGTAAGAGAAAGATTGTTGGCTTTTCAGATTCATTTCACGGCTCACTTTACAGCGTCCTTGAAATAGGTTATAAACCAGAATATTTACTATCTAAATCATTATTTCTTAACTATGAAGATTATATTCAGTTAAAATTTCCAGGAATAAAAAGTAATTATCTCAATGACTCAAAATTATTAAACTCTTTTTTAAACACTCTAGAAAAAAACCTATCTAATAATGATGTTGCAGCTGTAATTTGCGAAGCGGGAATAATCACTGGTTGGGGAACAACTGATGTAGCTCCAAACGGATTCTTGACTGAAATTAGAAAAATGACCAAGAAATATAAAGTTTTATTAATACTTGACGAGGTTGGTACAGGATTTTCCAGATGTGGAAGATTATTTGGTATGGAGCTGGAAAATGTTGCACCCGATTTTGCAACTTTTGCAAAAGGCATGTCAAATGGAGCTTTACCCATAGGAACAATGGTAACTAATAAAGAAATTGCTGATAGTGTTTATGCAAAGAGTCAACCACAATCAACATTTGGATGGAATCCTATTGCAGTCGCGGCCGCTTTAAAAACTCTCCAAATTCATAAAAGAGATAAAGTTTGGAGAAAAGCTGAAAAAGATGGAAATCACATTATGAACATTTTGAGAAAAGAACTTACGAACTGTAATTTAATAAAAGACATTAATGGAATTGGAATGGAAATAGGAATCCAACTTAATCTAAATGATAAAAAGAAAACTGTGAAGGATATTATTGATACTACCTACGAGAAAGGTTTACACCTTTGCAAATCAAGCGAAACAGGTCTTCAGATCATGCCTCCACTAATAATAGAGAGAAAAGTTTTAGATCAAGGAATTGATGTTTTAGTTAAAACAATAAAAACCTTCTCTTAATAAGACTTGTCACTTTAATTAATTAAAGTGAATAAACTTAGAAAATTTGGCTTCAGAGATGATATAATTTGTACTGCAGTCGGGGTGGCGGAACTGGCAGACGCGCAAGCTTGAGGGGCTTGTGGCCGCAAGGCTGTGGAGGTTCAAGTCCTCTCCCCGACACTTACTTTCGTTTTATCGTGTAAACGTAAGGATAGTATAAGAAAATAGCCGGCGGATCGTCCAATAAAGTTTTTTGTAAATCAAAGTAATCTTTTTCTCGATCTTCAATATTAATCGTCGACCGGCCTTTCTCGAGAAGCAGGTCGGCCTTAACATTACTATAGCTTCCGATATTGCCGGCTTTCTGAGTGGAATGCCAAAAATAATACTGGTCCGGATCTACCGGTACTTTTAAGAATGCCAAAAACATATCAAAGTTATCCGGTCGGTTAAACGAGGCTACATTTAATTCGGCAGAAAGTCCAGCGGCTTCCATGACTCCGATATATTCATCGGCGACATCATAATAATCAAAAAAAGTAACAAATTTTAATTTGGCCGATTCTGAAGCTGTAATTTCTTTTTCAATTATTTTTTTTGCGTTCTCTAAATCAAATATTGGGCTTTTTAACTCAGGATCGGCTGCCCAGGAATTTGGAGGAATCGGACCTTTGGCTATCTCTCCGCTTTCGGAAAGCTTTTCGGTATTGATTAACATTGAAAACGCGTCTCTCAAATCTTTGCTTTTAAAAATCGGATTGTTGAAGTTGAAAAAAATCGTCAACAACCGCGTATAATCTACGGATTTAGATACTTTGGTATTTTTCCAATTTAAAAATGTATCAGCGATTGATTTTTTCGTCACCGTCATCTCATTGATTTCTCCCCTCTTATAAGCATTCAAGAGCTGCGAATCATTGGCATAAAACCGGTATTTTAAAGGAGCAATATTTTTGGTATTTGGTGTTAAAGATACTTCTTTTAAATATCCATTTTCAGTTTTTATCTTACCTACTTTGTAATAACCGGCTACACCAACCAATGGATATTTTAATAGCGGTTTATTTAAATATGTGGGAAATATTCCTAATGGTTTATTCAAAACAAAATCTATGGTCCTATCATCCACCGGTGTCACAGTTATATCAGCAAATTGATACTTGATATCTTGTGCCGAAAATTTTTTTCCATCGCCCCAAAGCAAATTTTCTTTTAAATGAAAACGATATTCGCGACCGTCTGACATCACTTCCCAAGAATTGGCTACTACCGGAATTATTTCACCTTTCTCACTTACAGTAACCAAACCGTTGGATATTTTTTGGGAAAGCTCGTCTGGTGGATTATTTAGATCATAATTCCCTATTAATCCAACCACTTCCTCTTGAGTTAAGGCAATCTTTATAAAAGGTGATATGGAAAGAAAACCAACGATAGTAATAAAACTTACGAAGAAACTGATTATGATTAATCTAACGTGCTTCTTAAAAAACTCTAAGACTAACCAATAGTAGTAACGAAATGTCTTTTTTTGAAACATAGATTATGCTTATCATTTTACAAATAGATTCACTAGTGAAACGGTAAAAAAAACGATAATCGCAATTGTTGTCAGCCAAATAACGATTTTTTCAATACCTCTTCGTGTTTGGAATTTTTCACCTCCGCCGCCCCAGGCGCTCCCCAATCCAGCACCTCTTCCCTGAATTAAAATAAAAATAACGATGGCAACACTTAAAATTATGTTAATAATTAACAGGGTATTTTTCATAAAAACTTTTCAAGTAAATTTATAATTATTGATATTGAAAAAGCGGATAAGAAAATATTACCAAGTAAGCTTATTGCTATCGGAACTATAATTATACCCCATAATGTCAAACCTGCAAATTTCCAAGCGGTTATTTCGATCAAAGAAAATTTATCTAGGAAAAAATAAAGCGCTAAAGAATAAAAAGCTACCGACACCAAACCAAAAGTAATTAAATTTAAAGGCAGCAAAATCAACTTTGAAATTGGAACAACTAAATAATATATAGCCGCAATAACCAAAGCAGCTTTAAGATACACCATCCAGTCATTTTTTATGATAAATCCTTGATTCCAATAAGCTGTCAAGAAGATCGCAACAGAAGAAAAGACTATCTTACGAAAAACTTTTTTCATTGATTAATTATATCAAAAAATCCCTCTTTCGAAGATAAAGGTGGTATTTCTTAGCAAAGCGATGGGACTCATCACGAATCAATCTTATTAAATTGAAAGACGGATTTGTTTGTGGAAATCTTATGGTTAAAAAAACGTCAGCACCGATAACCAATCTATCCGGATTTTTGGCTATCCCAAGAACAGGTATTTCTTTATGGATAATATTTAAGATTTTTAAAACAACTTTCACCTGGGGTTTGCCGCCGTCAACTATAATCAGATCAGGATCATGCCAATCATTGTTAAAACGCCGAAGTAAAATCTCTTCAAGCCGTTTGAAATCGGATTTCACTCTTGTATTTTTTATCTTGAATTTTCGATATTCTTTTTTATCAATTCTTCCTTTAGTCAACACCACCATTGATCCTGTTTGGTTTTTTTGACTTAAATTACTGATATCATACGCTTCAATTCTGTCAATTTTATTTAAGGAAGGAAAATATTTTTTTAGTTCGGTTAAGAAATCTAGCTGATTCGTTTCGTTTTTAGAAAATAAATCAAGGTTCGATTTTATTTCCGATGTAGGATGATTAATCAATCTTTCTAAGCGAAAAATTTTATCCCTGGTTAAGATAGCCTCCTCATAATTTTTTAATTTTATCTGATTTTTTAATAAACGGTAATTTTCATTTAATATCTCAACTACGCCCCCATTTAGTATTTTTATAATCTTCCGGATATTTTTTCTGTAAATTTTTTTTAGATTTTTTTTCTCTGCTTCATCCTTAACTTGATTTATATCATTAGGACAAGGCTGACAAAGGTTTATTTTTTTGTAAAAACAAGGTGACTTGGATAGATGTTTTTCTATGCAAAAAGGGATTATCCGCCTGATATCTTTAAGAAGTGTTTCTACTACCCTTGATGAAGAAAACGGTCCAAAGAATAATGAGTTTTTATCTAAGTCGGGTTTTCTGGATAAAAGAATCTTGGGGTAATCATCTTTTTTAGTAACTTGAATATATAAATAATTTTTTCCGTCTTTCCAAATAACATTATATTTTGGGTGATTCTTTTTAATAAGATTCGATTCAAGAATTAGTGCCGAAAATTCATTTTCTGTAGTTATTGAGTCAACAAAATCCGAATTCTCTATTATTAGAGATTCTTTTCGATCAAGTTTTGCATTTTCAATATGAGATCTGACTCTGGCTTTAATATTGACAGATTTTCCTATATATAATATTTCATTCCGTTTTTTAAATAAGTAAACACCGGTTTCTGAAGGAAGATTGTCAATTTGTTGCTTAGTGATCATCTTCTCGATTTGATATACTTAACTGTAGAAATTAAAACCAGTAAAATAATCAAACTTCCTGTCGTACTTAAAATAATTAGAAAAATCGATGGTATAACAACTATGGATTCTTCAATAAGTTTTTGACCAAATACGTCAACTGAAAATTTTCCTTTGCTCTTTTGAGGTTGTGACTGGTATTTGAAATTTATTTGCTTTATTTCATATGGAGCTAAAGATAAAATCGATGTCTTGGCGTTATCTATTTTTAGATTGTCGCTATTAATATGAATCGGTACATCTAATAAATAAACGTTGCTATCATTTTTAATAGTGAACTCTCCCTGATATGACCGATTTTCAAAAATTTTAGGAATAATCTTAAGATTTTTTAAGGAAACAGACTTTTTTTCTACCGGTTCTTCGACTGTTGCTTTGATAGATATATCTTTTGAGTCATCTATCTTATACATTCCGGCTGGTAACGGATAGTCTGACTTTTTTCCGTGTATTGCAAAGACGATATGATTCATGTCAAATGAAGTAAAATAGTCTATACCCGAAGTGTTTTCCCAGGTTGGATCGAGAGGAATCCATAATCTCAAGTTTTCGTCATAGTATTCCGGCCAGGCATGAAGGACATCTGACACTAAAGAAAGAGGTTGTAATTTTGGATCGAAAGAAAAACCAAATCCTTCGACTTCCCTAGCCATTATTCCTTTTTCCCTAGATATACCTACAAATAGATCTGTAAATTCCAAACAAACGGCTTGATCCGGATTAATTAATACTTGATTTGCTCCTAATCTAATATTGTTTGCAATAACTTTTTGGTAGTTATATTTCAGATTTTTTACGGTAAAGTCATAGATATCTCGAGGACTTGTTAAATTGACTATTTTATCTAATTTGTCAATCTTCCAATATTTTTGTGAAGTTAAGAGAAAGTTTTTTTGAATTTCAATTTGTTGATTAATGATTGGTTTAATCTCGCTTCTTGCTGACGGAAAAACTTCGACAAATCCTTTATAAGTGATTGTTTTTGTTTCCAAAGGTTTTAGCAAATATTTTCCAAATAAATTACCATCATTATCCTGGTAGGAAGTTGTCGGAGGGGGATTTACAGAGTCAATAAAAGTTTTTTGATAGAGTGTATCTGGTGGAAAAGTTACTTCGGTAACTACCGGGATGACCTCATAGTTTTTTAGATGATAAACTAGTTCGGTTTTATATACTTGATAATCTCCAAATACGGCATAGATAGTTTTTTCCGTTGGATTATCCCAAATGATTTTATTTTCCACTATCGAACTAGGCTTTGGTTTGGCAATAGAAATTTTTCTATCTCCTTTTTCTGGAAGGATTACTACGATTTGGTAATTCCCATCCTGCCGGTTTTCAATGACTGGCAAGACCACTTCCCAGACTTTGCCATTTAATTGAAAAAGATTGGATTGGTCAAAATTAAGATAAAAATTATTTACTGAGTCGCGACCGATATTGGGATTAGAAAACTCCATCTCCACTTTAGTATTAAATTCATCACTGGTGATCTTTGGTTCAATCTGCCCTCTATCATCTGACGACTGTAAGTTAGCTATTGTAAAAGTTTTAGGAAATCCTATGGCAAATTTATTAACGTAGACTTCCGTTTTTAGATTAGTAATCTTAATATTGAATCTGACCTTTGCTGCTAAAGTTTCTTTAAAATCGGTTAAATCATACTGAACTTGGTAGTCCGCTTTAAAATCAGCAGCATGAACTTTGCTTCCCCGTATAATTCCAAGAAGAAGTAAAGCAACGAGGAAGAATCTAACAATTTGAAATTTGAAATCTGAAATTGATTTGTTATTTGTCATTTGGATTTTGGAATTTGGATTTTTCTTAGGTATTCGCCCGTATATGATTCCTTTATTTTCATTATACCTTCTAACTCTCCTTGATAAACGACTTTACCGCCTTTGATTCCACCTTCCGGCCCCAAATCAATAATGTATTGACAGTTTTTTATTACATCCAGGTTGTGTTCAATAACAATTACCGTATTTCCACGGTTGACTAATTCTCGTAAAGCATGAAGTAATTTTTCAATATCATAGAAATGAAGACCGGTAGTTGGTTCATCAAGAATATAAAGAGCTCTGCCTGTATCACGTCGAGAAAGTTCGTTGACCAGCTTTAATCTTTGTGCCTCTCCTCCTGATAAAGTAGGGGCAGGTTGACCAAGTTCAATATATCCAAGGCCGGTTTTTTTTAAAAAATCCAGTTTTGAAAAGATCTTAAAGTGATTGGAAAAAAAGTCGGTAGCTTCATCAACAGTCATTTTTAACACTTCGAATATATTCTTTCCTTTATACTTGATCTCTAAAGTTTCCTTATTATAGCGCTTGCCTTCACAAACATCACAGGTGACATAAACATCGGATAAGAACTGCATTTCGATTTTCAAGACTCCTGCACCCTGACATTTTTCACAACGTCCACCTTTTATATTGAATGAAAATCTTCCTTTTTTGAATCCAGCCATTCTCGCATCGACCGTAGTTGAAAAAATTTCTCTTATTTCATCAAAAAAACCGATGTAAGTAGAAGGATTGGATCGAGGAGTTCTTCCTATAGGAGACTGGTCTACAAGATATACTTTATCTAAATACTGATAACCTTCGATCCTCTCGAAAGCGCCAATTTTATGCTGATAAAAACCATCCAAATAGTATTTGATTGCCGGGTAAATAGTCTCAGAAACTAAAGTAGATTTTCCGCTTCCAGAAACACCTGTTACTGCAATTAAATTACCCAAAGGAATTTTGATATTTATATCTTTTAAGTTATGCTCCTTGGCTCCTTTTATTAATATTTCGCCCTGATGTTTTATGATTTTTTTAATTGGAGAGGAGATCATTCGTTTGCCTGAAAGAAATTGGCCGGTTAAAGATTTAATATCTTTTTTTATTTCAGCAAGAGTTCCGGTAAATACTACTTTACCGCCGTGTTTTCCTGCCTTTGGTCCGAGTTCGATTAAAAAATCACCTGACTCTATGGTCTCCCAATCATGTTCGACAATAATTAAGCTGTTGCCCAAATCACGTAGTTTTTTTAAAGTTGTGATTAACGAAGATACGTCTTTTGGATGGAGACCAATTGACGGCTCATCGAGAACATATAGGACGCCTGTTAGTCCTGTGCCGATCTGTGACGCTAATCTGATCCTTTGCAGTTCGCCACCGGAGAGGGTTTTAGCTGTCCTACTGATTGTTAAATATGATAAACAAAC
>Ga0233420_10000625_pt1 | contig 14529 bp, 6 predicted proteins | sample Watercolumn_Mata_4_FD_183009 | JGI IMG/M metagenome (GOLD analysis project Ga0233420, IMG submission 183009) | Freshwater microbial communities from Lake Matano, South Sulawesi, Indonesia - Watercolumn_Matano_2014_102_MG | ecosystem: Environmental > Aquatic > Freshwater > Lake | place...
CCCGAAGAGAGAAACTCCTCTTCCTTTGGAAAGCGAAGAAAACCTTTCCCAAAGGTTTTCTTAAACAATGGTGGGTCGGGCGGGAATCGAACCCGCGACCATTAGCTTAAAAGGCTACTGCTCTACCGACTGAGCTACCGACCCACGACCACATAATAATCGGCGATTTTTAAAAACCGCCCCCACATTCTATTTATGCGGACGCAGGTATGCAAGGGAATTTTATTATTCTCCTCTTCTTGTTGAATAAAAGCTGTGAACCAAAAAAGCCAAAGCGGGAAGAGAAAACCACAAATAAGTGTAATTCAACATACCTTTAATCAATCTTGATTGCACAGAAAGGTTCCACAAAGCTGAGGTTGTTGTAGTCTCGGAACCACCTCCCACAAAAGAAATTCCGCTTATAAAAACCAAAATTACACTAATAATTAATCCCGCACTCATTATTGCATAAACAACCGATAAAACTAATCTCACAAGTCCTGATCGATCATCTGTTGTATTAACTTCAAAAGCCCCTCTAACGGCAAATAAAATTACTAAAGCTACGAATACCAATACTTTTACAAAAACCATTGCCTCGCTTTCACTTCCCACAGCTGCAAAACTCAAAAGTTGCATAAACATGGGAGAACCCTTGAATGACACTCCAAAAAGACTTCCCGTGGCATCAGCGGCAAGTGCGGCAACATAAGTCCCCAAGATAACTTTCAAAGTGTTATCGCGACCGATAATAAAACTGTACGCCACGATGACGACAAAAAATACTAGTACGAATAAATCCCAAGATAGCTGTATGTTCATAGGAAACGAGGACTATAAATATCACTCCCCACTTTAATACATCCCTTAAAACTTTTCAACGAAAAACTGAAAAAGAAAACTCCCTACCAAAATATCCCACCCTTTTTTACTTCCACTTTTGCTTCCTTTGCAAGTTCTGCATAGAGTTCTTTTTCTTTGCTGGAAAGCTTTGTTGGGATCTTGATGCGGATTTTCACAAGATGATCACCCTTCGCATCACTATTAACTCTAGGAACTCCTTTTTCTTTTAACTTAAAAACTTTGCCATCTTCCGTCCCTGCAGGAATGACGATTTTTTCTTTTCCATGAATAGTTTCAATTTCTATTTCAGCACCTAGAACAGCTTGTACTAAATGTATTTCAGCTTCACTATGAATATCATAACCATCTCTCACGAATTTTTTATGCGGAGTTACTTGTAAGGTAATATACAAATCTCCGCTTGGCCCATTTTTTACTCCGCCTTCTCCTTTACCACTTAAGCGGATAGTAGAGCCATTATCGATACCTGCTGGAATGCGAACTTTTACATTTTCTTTTACGCGAACTCTTGTTGTGCCGTGACATACACTACATTTTTTTTCAGGAACTTTTCCCTCGCCATTACATTCATCGCAAGTACTTGAGGCCGTAATTTGCCCAAGAATTGTATTGCGAACAGCGCGAATTTCTCCGGTCCCCCGACAAGTAGGACAGGTGATTATTGCGCTTCCAGGCTCATTCCCGGCACCTTTACAATTTTTACAAACGTCCGGTTTAGTAATTTCCAATTCTTTTTCGCATCCAAAAACTGCCTCCTCAAAAGGTATTTTTATATTTGCTTCAATATCATTTCCTCTCATTGCTCCACCCTTTTTTCTGCGACCACGCGAACTGGAAGAACTTCCATTAAAAAAACTTTCAAAAATATCTGCAAAGTTTGAAGATCCATCCGAGAATCCTGAAAAATCAAAACCTGCTCCATTAAATCCGCCAAATCCGCCACCATGCCCCCCGCCCCCAAATCCTCCTGATCCCCCGGTCGATCCAAAAGTATCGTATTGTTGGCGTTTTTTCTTATCAGAAAGAATTTCATACGCCATATTTATCTCTTTGAATTTCTGTTCGGCATCTTTATCTCCCTGATGTTTGTCAGGATGCCATTGCAAAGCAAGTTTGCGATAAGCAGTCTTTATTTCGCTATCCGAAGCGTCTTTTTTGACGCCAAGAGTTTCATATAAATCTTTCATAGCTCAGATTTTAGCACTCTAAACAGGAGAGTGCAAGAGGGGGAATTGTTGTAAGAATAAGCTAAAAATGGTAAAATTATACAATACCAAAATATAAAAATAACAAATGTCTCAAGCAGAAAGGAAAGAAAGGGTAGAAGTAGTTCTTGATGTCCCGGAAGACATCAGAATGAATCTTCGAAGAGGAGTTTTTAGAGTGATGGGAGAACTCTCCTTGGGGTCTCCAGAATCTCCAATTTCTGTATTACAAAAAAACATAGATAAAGTAACTGCATTTGTAAAAGGGCAAATTCCTGATGTAGAAATTGTTGACGAGGATGGCCGTAAAATTTTCAGAAAAAAGCCAGAAGAATTAACATTAGAACCAGAGTCAGAAGTAGTCCCGGAACCAGTTGGTAAAAAAGAGCCCGATGGCGTCACTCGTGTTTCATTCTCGTCCCAAGATGGCCCTGTCGGTGAATATTGGCAGCTTCACAGAGAAGCCGATGATCGTAGAAAATATTACATGCAAGTTGCTTTGCCAGAGGCAAAAGCAAGGGCTCTGAAAGCGAGTAAATCACCTGGGAGCAGAAGATGGGTCCCGGAAATAGTTCGTGTTTTTCAGGAAAGATTCCAATACAGGGGAGAAAATACGTCCATCTATGAGGAGGGAACAAAAATAAAAAGTGTCACTGCTATTAGGAAATGGAAAAGGGAAATAGATAAGAGAAAAGGAAGATTGAGAAGATAGAAATTGCTACTTGAATTTTAATAAAGGCAATTTAGATTTTCCAAAATCCCAAATTAAAATAAAAGCTATATACGCTAAATAAGCCAGCAAGGTTCCAATCCAAATTCCATAAATCGGAAACGTAATCATAGCCACACCTGCATACACAGGGAAGCTTAATGCTCCCGGAAAGAACATCGATTTAACTACGGAAGGAATCACTTTTTTACCTTGTAAATAAAAATAAATTATCAAGGTGGAAGAGAAAACAGCTGGAAATGCAGCAAAAATTCCGCCCCAACCATTTCCCAAAGTTTTCGATAAAAATACGCTAGTGGCAATCACAAATCCGCCAAACAAAGATCTAAAAAATACGTGATTAACATTCATTGGAAATTTTTTCAAAGTAGATTCTTGAGGCAATTTTTTTACAATCAAATAACCAATTACAACCGCTGGAAGAGCGAAAATTAATAATGCACTCAGGAAAGTTGATGGAGGGAAAATAATTATTAGGAAAGCAAATATTGTCCAAAAAATTAAGCTCAATCCATAATTTAAAAATAATCTTAATCCACTTAACAAAGCAAAGAGGGTCACGAAAGTATAAGAAGCTCCTTCAGATGCCGGAATAAACAAAGCTGCTTGAGCGGCATCAGCAGGGGATTTTGCCAACCCAATAAAAAGCAAACCAATAGCCATAGTTGAAGGAATGGTCAAAATGACCCCGCGCCATCTCAAAGAAACTCTTTCTCCAATCAGAGTTTGCAGAGCAATAAAAAGACCCCCTACTACAAACGATATTATCAACTGAAGTGCAAACATTTTTCTAAAAAAACAAACTTGGTAGCGCCAAGGGGAATCGAACCCCTATTTGGTCCGTGAGAGGGACCTGTCCTAACCGTTAGACGATGGCGCCATAATGTGAAAAATCTCTAAGCTCGCCAATTCTAACCAATGGTGAATTCGGAATCAATGGGATTTAAAGGAAGTTTTGTTTTAAAAAAAAGGGCCCGCCGCAGGCGGGCCCTTCCTCTTTATTTTTTCTAAACTCTAATTACTTCACAAACTGATATCCTTTGCTCAAAATAATCGAAACTATTTTAGCAACTTCCGCACGAGTCATGAATTTCCCAGGCTTGAAAGAGTTATCATTATATCCGTTCACGATCCCATTCATCGCAGCATAATTTACATAAGGTCCAAACCAAGCAGCTTTTGGTACATCATTAAATGTTCCCTTATAATCTTGCATTTCACTTGCACCTATAGCTTTCATTAAAACCTTAATTGCTTCCGCTCTGGTGATTGCGGCAGTAGGTTTAAAAGTCCCATCGGTATATCCGTTGACTAATCCATTGGTTTTTGCTGCTTCCACATAAGGAGCAAACCAATCAGATGTTTTTACATCGCTGAAAGAAGTTTTTGTTAATCCGGCAGTAGTTTCCAAATTAAACATCTTCACCACAATTTTCACAAATTGAGCTCTAGTCATTACCTCTTGTGGAGTAAAATGAGTTTCGTCAATCCCAACTACAATATGTCTGGAGAATAAATCTTCGATATAAATTTTAGCCCAATGATTTTCGATATCTACAAATTTAGAAGAAATAGGAAGACTCTCTTCACCAGCTTTAGCTAATTTTCTAATTATTCCTCCACTGGAATTATTGTTGTCTCCATCATTTATATCGCCATTATCCTCATCTCCACCCTGAGCGGCAACATGTCCGAAAATTATTGCAAAACTGGATAAGCTATTGATATTAGCATAAAGAGTCCCCCCTGAATGACTACTTTGTTCTTTCTCGTAAGATTGAGTATTCTCATTCCAGTGACCAATATAGAAATCTCCCTCTTCGACACCTTCTGGTAAATCACCGCCACATTGTTCCAATAATGGTTCTATATCTATAGCCATTTGTAAATTATTAACATCCTTTACTGTCCCCGCATCACTCTCGGCCTCAATCACAAAATTCATATTACACAATACCCCATCTGTAGTAGTTTCCGGAGCGTCGGAACCAACTTCAAAAGTGACATTAACATCCCCATCACCGACTCCTGCAAAAGTTCCTTGATCAGCGTAAAGAGTAATTCCTGTATTTGTCGAATCATTTATTATCCCACCATCACTATCGATAGTTTCACTGTAAATTGTTCCTGCAAGATTTTCATCTATTTCAGTATCAAACTCCAAATCAACATTTCCCTCATCTCCAGCTGCAATCGTCACAGGCTCCTCCAATCCGGTTTCTTCGTACTTTGGATTAAATGAAGACAAAGTCCAATTACCATCAATAATCGGCAACGTATAAGTCCCATCACTTTCTATTGGAGTCACAGAAGTAATGCCGGTATCATCATTTGTGGCAACCACATAACCTTCTTTCACTGGGTCACCATTCGGATCATTTACAGTCCCATCAATGCTATATTCAGCTTGTGTCAGCCCATCTTGGTCATCGTTTCCACCAGGGCCAAAAGAATACTCATAAGTAGCTTCAGCAAATTCCACTACCGGAGGCTCTATAGGCATTAAATAGCCATCCTTAAAAGTCCCCATCGTGTAAGGACCGGTCTCTAAAATCATTTCATATTCCCCATTCTCGTCTGTTAAGACACTTTCGGATTTTCCTGTTTCAGCATTTGTAAAGTTTACCATAGCTTGAGGCAAAGGATTACCATCTGAATCATTCACTACTCCAGTTAAAGTGGTAAAACTATAATCAGCCAAATTTATAACAACAGTATCTCCGGTACTTACAGGTGTATCTTCAATATTTTCAAATACTGGTAATCCTTGAATATTCACAAAATAATTGTAGTCCCCTTCCGGAAGACTTATTACCAAGTTCTCATCCAATCCTGTAATATTTTCCCCTTCAATAACACCTGTATCCGTGTTAGTTACTGAAACAAAAGCTGACATTTCAGACAAAATTGCTTCATCACCTACAAATTCAAAAGTTAAATCGGCATTAGTACTTACAATATTAGAAGCACATTCTCCTTCTTCTTCGGAACAAGAAATATCATCTTCTTCAACATTGAGGGTTTCTGAGAATTTACTTTCTCCGACAGGCAAAACAGAAACATCATAAGTAGCATCAGGAGCAACTGAAGCCTCATATACTCCATTTTCATCTGCCTTTGTTTGACGAACAAATCCGTCCGGAACAGGCAAATTGGTTTCTTCATCAACTTCTATAATCGTAATCGATGCATAAGCAGCCGGACTGCCGTCTACTAAAATTTCACCATCAACATTCACGCACTCTACAGCTTCGGGAATAATATTTTGATTAATTTGATTCCCTCCATCAACTATCACTTCCCTTGAGAAATCAGCACAAGAGTCGGTTTTGGAAGGAGGTAGTTGTACAACTAAATCCCAAGTCCCCTCATCAACAAACAAAGTATAATTACCTGATCCGTCGGTGCCGCCATTTGCTAAATCTCCATTATCATTGCTTGCAAAGATTGGAGCATAAGCAACCGCATTACCGTTTTCATCCAAAACTTTCCCGGAAATATAATAAGGAGGTTTTTTTAATTTTATTTCCAAATTTTCAACTTCTGTTCCTCGATAAAAAATCGACGCTGTGTAATCTTCATCATTCGGAGTTTCATCAACCACATTTATACTAATGAATTTTGAAGGCAAGCCTGAACCGGGTTTGGAAGCCCCGATTTCATATGTACCAGCCTCTGGCACCATAATTGAGAAATTCCCATCTCCATCGGTTTTGGTAGACGATGGGGCGGAAAAGCCTTTTCTATGAACCATTACATTAATATTGGAAAGAGTATTGTCATTAGCATCAACCACAGTCCCCTCAATCAGGTACCTCAAGGTCGACAAAGTAATCGTCAAGGTGTATTGATCGGATTCCTCATCATAATCCAGTTCCACGCTTCCCGGCACAATTTTTCCTAACCTAATAGATTCATTATCTTCAACATGGTCATTAAGTCCTTGTACGATGATCTCTACCGGTGGGGGGGGATTTCCTGGCAATGGCTCAAGTAAGTTTTTTGAAGGACCCTTTGGTAACGCCGGTCCAATACCGACACTCCAACGCCCATTTGAAGCCAGAGGGACTTCATATCCTTCCGGATCAATAGACATCGCAGTCAAATCTTCTAAAGTTAACGGAAAGAATCCATTCGGTCCTCCAGCAAAAATATCAACATCCCTTCCCTCAAAATCAAAGGGATCTCCGTCTTCATCAACCATTTTTACAATCAACGACTTTGATTCAACCGAGTCACTCGGTCTTAGATGGACGGTTTTAGTAACAGTTTCTCCATTGCGAAGACAGAAATTAATAGGATCAGCATAAAAACCATAATCTCCAAATTGAATAAATTTTTGCGGATTCACAAAATAACATCCATCTGGCAATGATTCATACGTCAAAATTCCATCCGCCTCTGCTCCATCAATTTCAGAAATTTGTCCGCTCGCTAAAGTAAGTTGATGATCCATAGGTCCTGCCGGACCGCCTCCTGCTATAAACATATTCCCATTCGCTATGCTAGATATAGCTTCGCCACCATCAACTGTCGCGAGTAGTTCAAAAGTATTTGATCCTCCGGCAACAATGGAATATTCACTACTATCCGAATCATAAACAGCTACTCCATCTCTTATCAATTTAATATTTACCTTGTAATTATTTGGGGCGACCGGATTTATAATTCCTCGAAGATCGATAGTTAACGGATTATTAGTTAGAACCGAACCGGTAACGTCTAATGCAATCGTTACTCGTTTAGTAGTCTCATTATGATCAATTCCATCATCTGAAAATCCCGTATCAAAAGTAATTATGCCACTTTGATCAGCATTGAAATCACTTGCAAAAGGTGAAAATTCATCCTTCTTTGCACTACTAACACCTGTTCCCTCGGGGAACGTAATTACAACCCTATCTCCATCCACAACCGCCATATTTGGATTGAATTTAACCTGGAAAACCTGAGAATCAAGTCCAGCAATATTTACGAAAGGACGAGTAGTGCTTCCTCCTCCAAAAACCATTTCGCCCTTATCAAAAGGTCCATTTACACCATTCTCTTGAGATGATTGAGTGCTATCTTTTACCGTCCCCTGAAAATTAAATTGATCACCAATTTCATTCCCAGACATATCGGTTACATTATCCTCATAAACGATGGCAAATTCTATCCCCGGAATAAAGTCAGGATTGGAAATATTAACACCCTTTACAGTGACTGAAAAATTAGTTGGATCATAAGTAATTGGCAAATCATCAACGTCGAGCCCGAAAATTTCTTCTCCATAACCGGTAATATTGAAATTATCAGGATTAACTACACTATCCGGCCAATTAGATCCTCCAAAAGAGCCATGAACCATCGGTTCCGAAAAGAAGAAAGTACAAGCATAGTCATCACATTTGGCATCCTTTAAAATAGGAGCAACATCGTCTACTGTACCTGTTAAAAACGAAAAACTAGGATTTGACTCGCCATTCTGATCAGTCACCGGATTCCCGGCAAGATCTGTCACCGATGAGCTGAAATTAATTGAATAGGAAAGACTATCCAATAACAATTCCTCTGGCATCACAAAAAGAGTATTTGATTTTATATCGTAATTCAAAGACAAAGATACGGAAGAAATTCCCTGACTCATAGAGATATTATCCGTTGATAAAGTCGAAGCATTCATGGGTTCACTAAAAGTAAATTTAAAGACGCCTTGATTTACAGGAATAGACTCGAGATTTCCCAAACTTCCATAAACTTTAGGAGACTGACTATCCGCTACTCCACTGCTCATGAAATTAGTTGTAAAAGCGCTACTCGATGAAGATGCACAATTAACAGGCAATCCAGTAGCACTTGTAAGCCCACCTTTTATCACCAAATTATAATTACCCGCAGGCAATCCGACTAATGGTTCAACAATTATACTTTTCAAAGAAGAATCAAAATCCAAATCGACATCATACGGAGTCCCGGCTGAATTAGTGAGCAGAACATTATCTGTTGTAATTGTATCGGTATCCAATGGGTCACTAAAATTCACCACAATAGAGGAATCAGAAGAGATTTTCATTCCAGGTCCAGGCAAAGTTCCGGTTACAAATGGAGGATTATTTTGTCCACCAGTACCACAAGCTTCCAAATTCTCAACAGTCTCCGGACCTGTTCTGAATATAATTTCTTGTCCTCCAGAAGGAATATTCCCTTGAAGTGATTGCCCATCGGTAGATTTTAACAGATTATTAATAATTAAACTGTATTGCGAAAAAGCATCGAGTGGGGAGTCTGGAATAATAAGCAAAACATTATTGTCATTTGGTTTCAAATAAGTGTTACACCCATAATCAAGATCCCCGGAATTTGAACAAAAAGAAAAAGTTTTTGACACAACCCCCCCCGCCTTATCATTCAAAGCTAAACCACTATCTATAGTAAGAATCTCAACCTCTTCATTAAACCAAATCATCAAAGGAGCCCCAACCGGAAGTTCCTGTCCCATCCTTGGATTTGAGTTGACCACATTAAACATCCCATCATTTACGTTCGGGCAAACCCCTTCAGATAAAATAATATGTTTCTCTACGGTATTATCTTTCACAGATAGTGTAATCTTCTGGTCACAATACCCATCTTTCATCGCCCAGAAATTATAAGATCCGTTTGGTAAATCCTCAAAAGTGACAATTCCATCATTAACATCGGTGTCTACAGTTTGATAGGAAAGGCCGTAATTACTGCTAAAAACTATAGCCTCATCGATTACTTGCCCATTTCCGTCTCTAACATCTATCTCCACAGTCGAACTGCCGGCATTTTTAGGAGAAATTGAAAAAGCAAACTCACTAGCAGCTTCAAAATCATCCTCATTATTATCCGGATTAGTATCAAACCCACCATCTGCGGTAAAAAAACGGAAATTATCATCCATATCGGCTAATCCGATAAAATAATTAACCGAACTTGTAATCCCACCTACTGTAGAAAATTCATAAAGATCTTTAGTACCTGGAACCAAAGTCGCATAAGAAGTGGTTATCGTGGGAGTACCATCATTCAAATATTCGTAATATAAAATCGCATACCCTTGTTCTTCCTCGGGAGTTAACCCTCCCCCAAAATCAGTCGTTTTTTCATCCGTGATACGTCCATACATTTTCATCGAACTTCCGGATTCAAATCCGTTCACTCCATTAGCTAAAATAAAAGGATCTTGGGTATCCTCTTGTCCGTCATCAGAACTTGGAGACAAATCTCCAGAACAATAAACATCGGTAGAAATGGGTGGATTTAAATAAGCAATACATACCTGGTAATCAATTTCATCAAACAGTTGGCCCTCGCTATCGCGTACCACCTTGTTGTTAAACGTATATTCTTCATTTAGTTGAGAAAATTCAAAGGGAAACAACATATCTCTTACTATACAATTCATAGGGTCTCCTAAAGGATCCTCACATCCGCTAACTGCACAAGTAAAATTTTTACCTACAAAAGGATCTTTGCATATAGCACCCGGAGTAAATTCAATATTTCGTTCCGAAGGAACAATAAAAAATAAAAATCTAGAACTACCAATATTTGGAATCTCTCCATTATTAACCCATGAGATCCCAAAATCGGCCCCATTTAGACCATAACCGGTAGCGTCAGTGTCATTGACGCTATCAAGTTCGATGCTAAACCCGTCTCCACCACCACCATCGACCAATTCCAAGCCCACATCAGTCGGACCAGCACCAGATATATTAATTGGCCCCACATGATCAGATTCAAGATCTGGAGATGTTTGCATATCTCCATCATCCCACCAAACCGCTTTCACCATAACTTGAGTTTCCACAGAATGAGGCACATAAACAGGAACATTATCTGCTGGACCGCCATTAAGAATCACAAATCCATCCGGAGAACCAATAACTTCAGTTCCATACCAAACCGTAATTGCAATCGGCTGCTCTACCCAATCTGCCCACGCTACATCAACCGAAAGTTGATGATCATCACCACTCGGAGCACTCCAATCATCTGGGGAATCCGGCCCTTCAGGAATTCCTTCTAAAACGAGCTTACTTCCCCAGTCCGGACGTGCCACTTTTACCCAAAATGAATCACCAGCATTAATGGGGGAAGAAAAAGACAAATTAACATCGAGATTATTTACATCCTTAGATACCGTCACTGGATTGGTGGGAAAAGCTGGATCAGTGCCAGAATAATTAGTAGACATACTTGCCCCAAAAGTATCCCAAAGATTCTGTATTCCAAGAGTTCCCGGATCAAGATCAGCTGTAAGATCTATAGGACTCCCTGCCCCAGGAGCGCCCTCCGGAAACAAAAATCTCACTTTTACATCCGTATTTGTAGTCCCTGAAGCCAATTGAACATAGGGAACAGGTGGCACACCTGCGGCATATACCGTCGGCGTTATTGCCAAATTAAAAGTTATAGTTACCATCAGCGCCAATAAATTTAATGCACTAAAAAAAACTTTCATACTCTTCATTAGACTAGAATAAGTAGATTCTTTCATAGAAATAAAATTAGAGGATTTTGGCCAAAATCCCACCAAAATATCGCTTGTTTAAGCGACATTTTGAGTAGTCAATCGGCCCTGTAATGTATATATTAAACGGATTCACTCCTTTTAGAATCCGCTGTGATTGTATAAATTTTTAATACAAAAAACTAGCCTTTTCTATCGACAAATTTTTAAAAAGACTTCTAATTTAGAAGGTGCTATGACCTCCTCGGCCTTTTATTTTCGAAGCCACTTTCTTTGTCTTTTGCAAAAGTTTCCTCAAAAACTTCTTTACTCCATTCATTCGTAAATATTTAAAAGCGCCGCGAGCCTTCACCAAAAAGCTCGCACATCCGAATTTAGAGCCAATTTCTACTCGTATTCCTCTGTCCGGAGCCGGTCTAGGATTTTCCAGCCACTTAAGTAAAGGTTTCAACAAATATTCATAATTGCATTTCTCTTTAATATATTTACGGCCATTTTCGCCATATTCTTTTAATTTATGGCCATGATGATCTTTCCAATCGCTATACAGGTGAGCGATCGCTTCAGCTATTTCTTCATGTTTGCCGTTTTTTAAAGCTACTCCGGTACCATTCTTTTCGACTTCATATGAAATTTCACTACCAAGAGTTGTAATTACAGGTACACCAAATTTCATCATTTCATTGATGCGATTTCTGGCTCCGGTATAAGTCTCGGTGCATTTTCGATCGATATTAAGTCCTGCATTTGCTCTGACATAAATATAAGGAATGTCAGTAGTTTTCACCCAACCCAAAAACGCAAAGCGATCTTTATATTCAGATTCATCCACCATCTTTTTAAATTTCTCAAAAGTACTGCCATCAAGTCCCTGAATTTGGCCTCCCGTAGAAACAAAATAAAGGTTTTTGCATTTATCCATCGCCTCGAAAACACTCCTATATAGAGTAATTTCATCTACCCAAGTGTTGTATCCACCCATCCATAGGAGGACAAAAGCATCTTCTGGGACTGATGTGCCAAAAATTTCTTTCACTTTTGCGAAAGTGGAAGCCCGTTTTTCATGATCAAAAATAGCTCCTTCTCCTTCGAAAATTTCAGTCCCGTTAGGGATAGAATATGTGAATTTGTAGCCAAAAGTTTCCTGACAAAGTCTTCCAAAAGTTGCAAGTTCGCCAAGCACCGCAAATTTCTGAGGATCTGATACACACGAAATTTTATCCGCTCTTTTCAAAACATCTTTTTCCATCCCAAAATAATGCGAAAGGAAATCGTTTGATCCCATTTTATAGGCTTGGGCCTGAGCTTCTGCCATAATCCAACCATTTAAATCCGCCCATAGGGGAGCGGCACTTTTTAGCCCGGAAGCCACATAAGAAGAAAGTGTATTTACAGCCACGATTGCGTCAGGAATAAATTCATCATGTATTCTTTGAATGGCTGTAAAAAGCTCTGGATCATTTTTTGAAATTGAAAAATGTCGATAATTTTCACTATAGGTAAGATCTTTTTGACCGGGCTCTTCTTCGTAACATTCCGGAAGGGCAATTGTCACCAGGCAAACTTTAAAATTTAGCCTTTGTTTAGAGGCAAATGCATTTTCGGCCTTATCAATCACAGTTCCTCCCTCTTGAATCAAAGGTTTTAGGAATTGATACGTGCGAAGTCCCGCAGCAGGACGCGATTTTGTGTTTTCTGTAGGCAGTGGTGAATTGCCGATTAGAAGTATTCTCTTCATGTTTGCAAAATATAACCACTTTATATAAAAACACAAACGATTTTCAATTTGTAAATAGCCAAAGGAGCAAAATTTCAAAATATATTTCCACTCAAAAGTCAAACTGCATACCCAAGAATTTTAGCAACTATTTCCCAAAACATCGCGTAAAAATGGAAAATCACTCAAAATAACCGCGGCAAACTCAAGGCTATCAGCCAAATCCGCCATTTCAGCCAAAATTATAAAAATTTATCTAAATGAGCCACCTATCCATTTTTCAAATTACAACACCAAAAATTCCAAAACAAAATCCCTCAAGTCAAGCTTTCCCAAGCCAATCGAGAGTCGACACATTTTTTCATTTTGTCATCTTCTTTTTTGAAACAAAACCCCCTGATTCAAGTTTACTATAGCGAGTATGAATTCAAGTTTGGGGCGCATGCCGTAGAGGAAAAGGTGCGAAAAGGCACCTCGGGAGGTGATCGAACTTAGCTAGTCAAAGGTGGAGAATTCCTATCTTTAAGGCGTAAAATCGATTGACCACCACTTGGCACTTTGATAAATTACCTGCGATCGAAAGATTGATTTCAGAATCGATAAGGCCAAGAAAAGTTGCTTTACAAGCCGCAAACCGGAGAACGCGTCAGCGTTTCTTTGTAACATTGCATACGGTTACCTTTATATATACAGACTATCATTACTGCCTAATCAACAATTCTTCCAGGGGGGACGGCAATGGATAGTCAAAAACTCCTTTGATCCTTAAAAACTAGGTAATATACGAGTAGGCTCTCGTGCACGAGCACGTGGGTACATGAAATATGATGTGAAATATAAGTAGGACAATAATTTGCTTTGCACTTTGGGAGGGCGATCTCCTGAAGAAAAAGCTTTACATATATAAAAACAAACAACGCTTTATCTATTTCTATTTATTAATATCTAACCACAAAGATTATGCGAAACTTTCGCAAAATGATTGCTGCCTTCTCAATGGTTGCAATCCTATCTACTTTCGTGGTGTCAACAGCATTTGCTGGAACATACACAGACGTTCCTGCAGATTCTGATTACTACGCTGCCGTAGAAGCTCTAGCTGCTGCTGGAGTTTTAGACACTACAAAAACAACTTTTAAAGGAACTGAGGAATTAGTTAGATCAGAAGCTGCAAAACTAGTTGTGCTAGCTGCAGGATTTGATCTAGAAAATCCAGCTACATCAACATTTGCCGATGTTGCAAAAACAGCTTGGTATTATGATGATGTTGAGACAGCTGTTGCTCACGAAGTACTAACTGGCTATACAAATGCTGCTGGTACTCCAACTGGAAAATTTGGTCCTACGGACAAATTGACCAGAGCTCAATATGCTAAGATGCTTGTAAATGGGCTTGGTCTTACAGAATACACACCAGACGAGCCAACATTTACAGATGTTCCAGCTTCACATTGGGCATATTCATATGTTGAAACAGCTTATCACTGGTCAGTTGTAGGAGGATTCGGAGATGGTTCTTTCAAACCTGGAAATTCAGTTACAAGAT
>Ga0233420_10000627_pt1 | contig 14518 bp, 13 predicted proteins | sample Watercolumn_Mata_4_FD_183009 | JGI IMG/M metagenome (GOLD analysis project Ga0233420, IMG submission 183009) | Freshwater microbial communities from Lake Matano, South Sulawesi, Indonesia - Watercolumn_Matano_2014_102_MG | ecosystem: Environmental > Aquatic > Freshwater > Lake | place...
AGAATCCGCGAAATGGTTTGGTAACACGTAAGCCAAGGTCTCCGAGGAGACAGGGAAAAATAATACAGGGAGAAATTGGCCTCCACTGGCTTGACAAAGGGAAGGCTCATAGAAGGCTGGGTTGAGGAACGAAACCCAGCGAATTGCCGGCATCGCTGGGTTTCCGCTGCGCTCCAACCCAGCCTACGGGCTGTACGGCGACCGGCTTGAGCGCGTCGTCTTGTACGGCTTGCGGGCGCGGGGCGACGCACGGCCAGATTCCGATTACGACGTGGCCATGTTCCTGAAAGACCTCGACGACCGCTGGGAAGAGATCGGTAAGCTCGTTGAAATCGAAACGGACATCCTCTGCGAGATGGGGCAGTCATCAACGCCCCCTGCCTTTCCAGGCGGAGGCCTACCGGGAGCGCACGCCTTTGATGCATGAGATTCGACGGGAAGGGCGCGATTTGTGATGCCGGAACCCCAGTATTATCTTGAAAAGACCAGGAAATCCTTGCGGGAAGCAACCGCCGAAGTTTGATACTAAAAAAAGCAGTTGGACAGGAATCTACAGGATAAACAGGATGATGCGTTGATCGATAGGGGTCGGGGAGAGCGTTCGCTCTTCCCGACCCCTATCCTGCCTGCCGGTAGGCAGGCGATAAATCGCAACATCCTGTTTATCCTGTAGATTCCTGCCAGCCTGCCGGCAGGCAGGTCCAACTGCTTTTTCTAGGTTAATTCATATTTTCGGCGGCCAATGGTGCGTTTCATCCTGGCAGTGCTTGCACCAGGCGTAAAGCGCGTCGTAAACGACCATGCCCTGTTCGAGCATTTCGTGGTCGTCGGCGAAGTTATGCGACAAACCCAGGGAAACCGCATATAAGCCCGCCGATTCAGGCGTTAGGTTCGGCCGTGAAGTATCCGCGCCGCGCACAATAACAGCGAGTTGCTGTAAGGCAGGCTCGGTAAGCTGGTACTTCTTCAAGAAGGCGTCAAAACTGCAAAGATCGCCCTCATGGGAAAGCTCGGCGCCGGGAATGTCGTAAGGGATGGCCCCGATGTCTTCCGCGATGCGGAAGACATCGGCAGAAGGCACATAAAGAAACTCGGATTGTTGGTCGATGAACCTTGCAATCAGCCAAGGGCAGGCGATGCGGTCGATCTTGGGACGCTCACGGGTAATCCATTTCATCGTACAGTCCCCGTCGCCAGCAGCGCCCGCGCCCTCATGGCATGTTCCAAACGCGCCGAAACCGTTTCCCAATGGATATTGCGGAAAAAGGCATCCACATAGGCCGGCGCGGCGGCGCCGTAATCCATCTGGTAGGAATGCTCGTACATGTCCATGACCAGAACAGGCAGCGTGGCGCTGGGCGCGTGCAGATGATCCCATTGCCAGTAGTTTTCCAACAAGCCATAGTGCAGGTTGTAACCGAGCGTCACCCAACCGGAGCCACCGCTTAAGCCCGCGCCCATGCGCCGGAATTCCTTTTCCCAGGTCTCGACCGAGCCGAACGCCCCGCTCAGCGCCTTGCGCAAGGCGTCGTCGGCTTTGCCGGTTCCGCCCAGATTGCCGAAATACAATTCGTGCAAGACCACCGATCCGGCGCGCATCAGGTGCTCGCGCTTGAGGTCGTTATACATGTAGGGAGGCAAATCCTTGTCCTCCAGAAAAGCGGCTAGTTTTTGCTTGACGGCGTTGAGTGCCTTCACCGATCCGCCGTAGTTGTTTTCCCAGTGGGAACGGATCAGCTTTTCGGACAGGCCGTCCAGCTTGGCGGGATCGAAGGACAAAGGCTTGGCTTCATGCGAAGCCGCGAAAGCGGAAGGGATGGGCGACATGGTCGGGGACTCCTGTTTGGGTGTTGCGGAAAGAGCTTCGGACGACAGCGCGGTCAGGGTCGCGCCAGCCGTTGCGGCGGCGAGAAATTCGCGGCGGGTTAGGTCGGACATAACATGTTCCTCCTATGGTTGGTCGGTTTACCCTTGACCAGGCCCGGAAGCCCTGCAAGAGGCGGTTATATGTTGGCATTTCTTTTCCATGCGCTGGGTGACGGCAAGGCAAACCAGGATCGTCGCGAACCATCCGCCCATCAGCGCCGTGAACGGCACAACGCCATTGGCGAGCGGCTTCGCCACACCAAGGAACGCGCCATAAATCCAGCACGAGACATTGACGGCGGCGGCCAGCAGCATGGGTGTCCGAAACCCTGCCACGAGTTTTGCGACGGCGTAATAACGCATGGTCAGCGTCGAAATGAACCAGACGGTAATTAACAGTGCCTTGGTCCAGAGTTTCGGGTTATCCATGTAGCGGTCAAACCCGGAAAGCGCTATCCCAAGCCCGATGATCGCCAAGCCGGAAAGCCAAAGCTGCCCATCCGCGGCGCGGATGATCCGCGTCCACCCGGAGTCGTAACCGCCCCGGAACAGGGAAAAGTAAGCGTGGAAGACATAAACGCCGCCCGCGGCAAAGGCGAGGACATGCCAAAACGCGGCGAACGTCGTCAACACGTTCAACACGAGGCTTACGTCCATAAACGCTTTCGCCATACCGAAAACGCCGCTTGCCAGAATGACGGGAATGACCCCGATTTTGAAACGGAATAGGGCCGTAAGCGCGGCCAGCGCGATGGCAACGGAAAACCCATCAAGCCGCCCAGAGAAACCGTCCGGCCAGAAGACGTGGTAGGCGAAAAACAGGGCGAGATTGAGGATCACGCCGACCACGGCGGCGGTGATGCCGGTCAAGGGCGCGGTGAATTTCAGGTTGCCGTGGGTGGACTCCACCAGCGGCCCGCCCGCCAAAATGAAAACGAAGCTGGGCAGAAAGGTGAAGTAGGTCACGGTCGCTGCGGCAATCGCCCCCGCCGCAAACAGGCGGTCCGGGCCGAACAACTCCTGCGTCCAACCCGCCACGAAGCCGACAAAGGTCACGACCATAATCAGCGGCCCCGGCGTGGTCTCGCCCAAGGCCAGCCCGTCGATCATTTGCGGCGGGGTGAGCCAGTGGAAATGTTCCACCGCGCCCTGATAGACATAAGGCAACACCGCGTAAGCGCCGCCGAAGGTCAGCAAGGCCGCCTTGGTGAAAAACCAGCCCATCTGCGTCAGCGCCCCGTCCCAGCCATAACGCCAGGCGAGCCCGCCCAATACGCCGCCCCACAACAGCAAGCCCACCACGATGACTTTGGCCAGCCGCACCCAGCGGAAACGGGCATGTTCCGGCGTCGGCGTGTCGTCGTCGATCAGCGCGGCGCCATAGCGGATCCTGGCCGCGCCATGTCCGCCGCCGACCGCGAATTTTTGCGGGGCCAGTTCGCCGCCGATGCCGCCCAGAATGGCGGCCACCAGCACGATGAGCGGGAAAGGCGCGTCCAGCGTGAAGATCGCCAGAAACGACAAGGCGGCCATTGCCCACAGCAACCCGTTCTTCAAGGCCCGCGTGCCGATGCGGTAGGCCGCGAACAACACGATGGCGGTCACGGCGGGTTTGATGCCATAGAGCACGCCCGCGACGGCAGGCACATGACCGAAAGCCAGATAAATCCAACTCAAGCCGATCAACACCAACAAGGAAGGCAAGACGAACAGCCCTCCGGCCATGATCCCGCCAAGACTCCGGTGCATGAGCCAGCCGATATAGGTCGCCAATTGCTGGGCCTCCGGCCCCGGCAACACCATGCAGTAATTCAGCGCATGGAGATAGCGCCGCTCGGAAATCCAGCGTTTTTTCTCCACCAAATCCTGGTGCATAATGGCGATCTGTCCGGCAGGTCCGCCGAAGCTGATAAACCCTAGCTTGAGCCAATACCAAAAGGCTTGCCCCAAGGTGACGGGCTGGGGACGTTCCTGTATCGGTCCGGGTGGTTTCATGCGTCGTTTCCTGAAAAGGCGAGGTAGAAGGCGTCGAAAACCTTGGTGGCTTCGGTCAAAAGTTCGTCGTCATCGGCCAGGCGTTGCCGCATTCCCCGGATCATCGCTTCCAGGCCCGCCGCTTCCGGCGCCGGGATGCCGCCCGCATCGAGGTAATGCACCAGGCCGCCCAGCCGGTCGAGGGCGGCGTCTTTCGTCAAGCCGAAGCTGGCCAGCAGCACTTCAAACGTGACCTTGGCATCCACATGGGTGAATTCCGCGCCGTCGAAATCGAAACCCAAGGCATCGGCGGGACAGTCCGCGGGCGCGGCCAGCCAGAGAAAACGGGCGTTCGGGTCGATGAACCGAACGATCAGCCAAGCGCTGGCGAGGCGGTCGATCCATGGCCGTTGACGGGTCGCCCACAGCCGCCACTGATAATCCCTGACCTGGAGCCGCTTGATCCGGCGTTTAACGGCATGGGGTTCGTCCGGCGAGAGCAAATCCCCCGCCGCCTGTTCGAGGTCTTCCAACGCGGCCACAGCCTGTTCCCGCGCCGCCCCCGGAAAATAATCCACAGCCACGACCGCCTCGAATTCCTTGCGCAGCCGGTTGATCCGCCGCCGTACCCCCGCGTGGTCTTCCGCCGAAAGCCCGCTGGCTGTGCGGCGGATGGCCTCGACCAGCTTGGCGTACTCGGCGGAGCGGTCGAACCAATCCTCGAAGCTTTTCTGTTGTTCCTGGTTCTCGCTGTCCAGAACCAGCACATGGGCCGTTCCCCCCGCCGCACCCACATCGTCGGCCTGTGTCCGAAGGGTTTGCCGAAACCCCGGACGGTTCGGCAGCAAATAAGCGCCGTCGCGCAGCACGCCACAGCCCAACGCCTTGAGTGCCCGCCAGACGCGCATACGACCGGCGGCATTGCGGGTCGGTAAACTGACGATGAGGACGAGCCAGGAGGAAAGCATTGCTATTGTTGTTGTTCTTATTTTACTAAAGTGTTGACTACTCTACTACATCAGAGCGGATAGTCGTCAATGGAAATCCTTGCCGTCGCGGTTCACCGAAATGCCAAGTGCGTGGAATTCGTGCTGGAAAAGTCCGAGGGCAAGACGCCATACGAGATGGAATACAAGGAGGAAGGCAAGGAATACGAGCTTTTGTATGGGACCGATGGTTCGCTGCTCCAAAAAGATGAGGAAATCGAAATCCAAGCGCTGCCCACCCTGACTGGTCAGCCCGTAGGCTGGGTTGGAGCGCAGCGGAAACCCAGCGATGCCGGCAATTCGCTGGGTTTCGTTCCTCAACCCAGCCTTCTACGGGCTGCAAATACCAAACGCCGCTTAGTCTTCATGCCATTTGAGAAGCGGTCAACAGAGGAATCTAGGTTGAATTCCAAAGAGCGTGGATAGGCCGATGCCCGTATCGACTCCGTCCCCCGCCGTGTATCATTGAGGGCATGAAAAATCGAAACCATAAACGGAAGCAAGCAAGAGTCCAAACGGATCGGCGGAGCAAGTGCTTCCAACCCGGCGTCTTGACCGCCCTCGCGGCGGCTTTGTTGTTTGGCATCGGCACGCCACTCGCCAAGGTCTTGCTGGCCGAGACGAGTCCCTGGTTGGTTGCGGCCTTGCTGTACCTGGGGTCAGGGCTGGGGTTGAGCTTGTATCGCGGGCTGCGCCGTTCTTCGCGAGCGAGGCTGGACCCCGGAGAGTGGCCCTGGTTGGTGGGCGCTATTCTCGCGGGAGGTGTGGTCGGCCCAGTGTTGTTGATGCTTGGCCTGACGGGTATGCACGCTTCGGATGCCTCCTTGCTGCTGAATGCGGAAGGCGTGTTCACCGCGCTGCTGGCATGGTTCGCCTTCCGGGAGAACTTCGACCGGCGCATCGCGCTGGGCATGGCCTTGATTGTCGCCGGCGCGGTCGTGCTGAGTTCGCCGGGGGAAGCCCGCTTCTCCGGGCCATGGCCCGCCTTGGCCGTGCTGGGCGCCTGCCTCGCCTGGGGAATCGACAACAACCTGACCCGCAAGGTGTCGCTGGCCGACGCATCGTGGATTGCTTCGGTCAAGGGCTTGGCGGCGGGTAGCGTTAATCTGGGGCTGGCCTTCCTGCTCGGAGCGGACTGGCCGTCCCCGCCGGAAATTATCGGCGCCTTGCTGGTCGGCTGGCTAGCCTACGGCGTGAGCCTGAGCCTGTTCGTGGTGAGCCTTCGTCACCTGGGCACCGCACGGACGGGAGCTTACTTCTCGGTAGCCCCTTTCCTAGGTGCCGCGCTTTCGATCCCGCTCCTCGATGAACAGGCCGACGGGCGGCTGCTGACGGCTGGAACGCTCATGGTCCTGGGCGTCTGGATGCACCTGACCGAGCGGCACCATCACGATCACACCCATGAGGCACTTGAACATGAGCATGAGCACGAGCATGACGACCACCATCGGCATGAGCACCAAGAGTCGTTCTTTCTTATGGGCAATAAACACACGCATTGGCACCGGCATGAGCCGATAACCCACGCCCACGCTCATTTTCCTGATTCACACCATCGGCATCCCCATTAGGCATGGCTCGCGGTCAATAACGGTAGGGAACGCCCGCGCCCGAAGGGATGACCCGGCCTCGTTCCCGCACGGTTCGCAAGCTGACGCCGAAGTATTGCGCGAACTGGCTTTGGCTAAGGTTTATTTTTCGCGGATGCGGGCGATACCGATTTCAGCCATCGCGACCCGCGGTGAACTGGCCGGGTTCTTGATCATCCCAACATCGGCAACCGCCGAAGTTTGACCAATTTCGGTCAAGACTTGGCTGATAAGCGGCTAAATCTGCTTCATCCGGATATTGAGCTGTTTGACGCGATAGGCGATCTGGCGTGGGGTCATGTTGAGCAGGCGGGCGGCCTTGGCCTGCACCCAGCCGGCTTGTTCCAGCGCGGCGATGACCTGTTCCCTCTCGTCCATTCCCTCGGTGTTGAAGTCGAGTTTGGCGCTGGCCGGCGATGACAAGGCTATCTCATCCTCCAGGCCGGTCATGATGATGACATCCCGGTCGATGACGCCGTCCTCGCTCATGATGGCGGCCCTTTCCAGACAATTTTCCAGCTCCCGGACATTGCCGGGCCAGTCATGGCGCATCAGCATGCGGATGGCGCTTTCCTTGAGTTCCAGGGGACGCCCGCCCTGATTGCGGGAAATGCGCGCCATGAGAAACTGGGCCAGTTCCGGCAGGTCCTCGAGCCGGTCGCGGAGAGGCGGCATGATGATGGGCATGACGTTCAGGCGATAGTACAGGTCCTCGCGGAACCGGCCGGCCTCTACCTCATCCTCGAGATTCTTGTTGGTGGCGGCGATGATTCGGACCTGCACCTTCAGGGTCTGAATCGCCCCGACCCGCTCGAATTCGCCCTCCTGAAGCACGCGCAACAACTTGGCCTGGAAAGCCAGGGAAATCTCGCCGATCTCGTCCAGGAACAGGGTACCGTGGTTCGCCAGTTCGAAGCGGCCCTTGCGCTGGCTGATGGCGCCGGTGAAGGCGCCTTTTTCATGCCCGAACAGTTCCGATTCCAGGAGGTTGTCCGGCAGCGCGGCGCAGTTGAGCTTGATGAAGGGGCCGCTGGCGCAGGGCGACTGATAATGGATGGCGTTGGCGATAGCCTCCTTGCCGGTACCCGATTCGCCGCGGATCAATACCGTGGTGTTCCACTTGGCCACCTGATACACGCGCTCGAACACCCGGATCATGGCGGGTGTGTGGCCGATGATGTTCTCGAAGCCGAAATTCTTGCGCAGGGTCTGCTTCAGCCGATCGCGTTCGTTGACCAGTTCGCGACGCTGTTCCTCCATGGCGCGCAGCAGGCTGACGCTCTGGGCGACGAGATTGGCGACCATTTCCATGAAACGCGAGCGTTCCCCCAGCCATTCGGAATCGGTCGGCTGCGCGGCCAGCACGCCGATCAGATCATCCTTGCCGACACGGATGGGCGCACCGATAAAGGGCAAGGCGGGATCATAGAGCCCCAGCCGGCCCAGAAAACGCGGTTCGTCGGCGATCCGTTCGACGGCGATCGTGTAGCCCGCGTCGAGAACCAGCCCCATGATGCCTTCGCCCGACTCGTAGCGTACGGGCACCTCGATCGGCTGATTGTCCTTGCCCCTGATGGCGGCCACCACCAAGGCGTCGCTTTCCAGTTCGCGCAGGGCTACCATGCCGGAGCGCATGCCGGCCCGCTCGTGCAGCGTGCCGAGAATCCCCTGGAGCTTGTCCTGCAGATCGTCCTGGCTGTTCAGTATCTGGCTGACCTGATAGAGCGCGTCCAGTTCCTGTTCGACGAGTTGGGTGCGTTCAACCATAGAGCGCGGGTCTCAATCGAAACTGCTGGCTGCCGCTGGTCGGAAGCTGAATGAGCACACGGCAACCCTCGCGGTAGTCGGGGTCGATGCTCAGAAAGCCTTGATGCCGCGTCACGACCTCCTGCGCAATGGACAGACCGATGCCGGCATGGCGGCGGTTGCCGATATGCTTGGTGGAAAAGAAGGGCTCGAACACCTTCACGCGCATGTCGTCGGTGATTCCGGGACCGGTATCCTCGATGCCGATGGTGATGAATTCTCCCTGGATATCCGTGGTGATGCGGATTTCGCGCCGAGACAGACCGGGTTGGTTCAGCGCCTCGATGGCGTTTTCCATCAGGTGCTTGAGCATGGACCGGAGGGTGCGTTCCATGCCGTTGGTCTTGGGCAACACCGGCGCGGGCTTCCAATCGACCACGATGCCCTCCCTGAGTAATCGGTCACGCAACAGGATGATGGTTTCGTGGATGAGCTGGTTCAAGTTGATGGAGCTGACTTCATCGAGCTGGACCGGGGGGATGCTGGCCTTGAGTTTCGTTACGGACCTATCGCAGGCGCACACGACTTGATCAAGAATGTCCAGCAGCGCGGTGTCGTGGTCCTCGGAACGCCGTTCCAGCAAGGTCCTCGCCGCGGAGAGCAGGTTGTGGAGCGATTCTATGTGATGGATCGCCCCCAGAAACGCCTCGCGCACGCCCTGGGATTTCTCTTCCTCGGCCATCAGCGCCTTCAGGGCATTGATCCTTTGCGATTCCTCCAGCGAACGGCGCTGGGTGATGTCATTGACCGTCAGCAGCAGATAGGTGTGCTGAGCCTCCTGGAAGAAGTGGTAGGCATCGCCTCCGCCATGATTGAACCAGCTTCCGGAACAGGTGAACCAGCGTGGCGCGAGCTGCCCTCCCCTTTCGATGCGCAATTCGACATTGCGAAATGTCTGCCGTGTCAGCCGCATCGAATGCCATTGCTCGCCCAATTCCTTGACCAGCAAGTCGATGAACAGCGCGGCGGGCTCGTCGGACCGCACATGGCCGATCAGCTCGACGTACATCTGATTGCTGAGCACGATTCGACCACCCTCGTCCAGCAGCGCCGCCGCGACGGGCATCAGGTCGACAACGGTCTCGATGAGGACATTCTGGTTCTTGACCTGCTGTTCCAGATGGAACATGGCGGTAATGTCACGGTGCATCCCGATGAAATGCGTGATTTCGCCGGCCTCGTCGAGGATGGGCGAGATGGTGAGATGGGCCAGGTAGGACGTTCCCTCCCGGTGCCGGTTGATCAGCGTACCTTGCCAGGTGGCGCGGGACTGGATCGTTCGCCACATCTCCACGTAGACCTGCCGAGGGGTTCGCTTATCGGACAGCATGGACTCGTTCCGCCCCAGGCATTCCGCCGGCGGATAACCCGTCACCTCCGTGAAATTTTGGTTCACATAGAGGATCTTGCCGGTGGTGTCCGTGATCGAGATGGCTATCGGCGCTTGCGCAACCGTTTTCGCGATGAGTCCAAACGGCAGCGAAGCCGTGTCGAGGTCCGCTTTCGGGGGATCTGGGCTGGTGCCGTGCATTGCCTGATGACTCCGTGGAGGATTGGGTTCGAAGTTGGAACCGCTCTCCTGCCTGTTGACGGATTCCACGTTATTTCATGCAAGGAAAATGCCGCATTCGATGATGGCGTACGGAAAGTGGAGAGCCATGCATGAAGCCAGCCTCCCGTACGGATTGGTTCGGCGCATCTCGTCACGTTCTTGCCAGACAGGATGAAATCCGCCGAGTCTTTGTCGTGAATCCGACAAAGCGGTCCCGGCGGCAGCGGGTAAGCGAACGTATCCGACAAGGCCCGGGCCGGCATGCGGAATCCCAAAAGCCGTACGGCTGGGCGCTTGGCGCCTATTGGGTTTCAGTGGCACGAGCTATGCATCGTTCTCGGCAAAGCCAGGAGGTCACACCGATGAACGATTACTTGCTGCTGGTGCTGGGAACCGCGTTGGCCAATAACGTGGTGTTGGTCAAGTTCCTGGGGCTGTGTCCTTTCATGGGCGTGTCCAGAAAGCTGGATTCGGCCACCGGGATGGGCCTCGCCACCACCTTCGTGCTGACTCTGACGGCGGTGCTCACCTGGTTGATCGAGCACTTCATCCTGGCGCCGCTGGGCATCGGTTTTCTGCGAATACTGACCTTCATCCTGGTCATCGCCGTGGTCGTGCAATTCACCGAGATGGTCATTCGCAAGACCAGTCCGGTGCTTTACCAGGTGCTCGGCATCTTCCTGCCTCTGATCACGACCAATTGCGCGGTCCTGGGCGTGGCCCTGCTGAACCTGCAGCAAGACAGCACCCTGGCGCAGAGCGCCTGGTTCGGCTTTGGTTCGGCGCTTGGATTCACGCTGGTCATGGTGATTTTCGCCGGCATGCGCGAGCGACTGGCGCTGATGAATGTCCCGGAGTCCTTCGCGGGGGCTCCGATCGGATTCATCACCGCCGGCATTTTGTCGCTGGCTTTCATGGGCTTCGCGGGACTGAACCCGCATTAAACCTAGATTCCTCTGTTGACCGCTTCTCAAATGGCATGAAGACTACGCGGCACTTGGTATGTGCAGTATTACGGGCTCCCGCCTTTTGGGTGAGAGCGCTACGCGCCCGATGGCACGGCCCAAAAGCCGCCTGGCGGCGTGGCTCCTCCTTCCAGGGGATGGCCCTGCTGCGTCGTCGCGCCTTGCCAGCCAGCTTTTGGGCCGCACACTCGGGTGCGTCCAACAGAGGAATCTAGGTTAAAGGGAGGCCTCATCCATCATGTATCTGATCTACGCCTTATTCAGCCTGACCCTGATGGGGATGGCGTTTGGTTATCTGCTGGGACTCGCCGCCCGCTACTTCAAGGTCGAGGATAACCCGTTGGCCGAGAAGATCGAGGCGCTGATGCCGGGTTCGCAATGCGGGCAATGCGGCTACCCGGGTTGCCGTCCCGCCGCCGAGGCGCTCGTTACCGGCCAAGCGCCGCCAACCTTGTGCCCCCCGGGCGGCCGGGCCCTGGCCGAGCAACTGGCCAATCTGCTATCCCTGGAGCTCGATCTGTCGGGCGTCGCCGATCACGTGCCCATGGTGGCGCAGGTGGACGAAACCCTGTGCATCGGTTGCTGCCGCTGCTACAAGGTTTGCCCCACCGATGCCCTGGTCGGCGCCTCCAAGATGATACATGCCGTGGTGGCGGATGCCTGCATCGCGTGCGGCAAGTGCGTGGATGTCTGCCCGACGGAATGCCTGAAGCTGCATCCGGTGCGCCCGAACCTTAAAACCTGGCGCTGGCCCAAGCCGCGCTCGCTGCCGGTGGGGGCCTAAGCCATGTGGAAACCCTATCTATCCCTAATGTTCAAGCCCGGCACGATTCGTGGCGGAGTCCACCCCGAGCCGCGCAAGGAAGCCACCGCGAAAGAGGCCATCGAGACGGCATTTCCGCTGCCGCCCATGCTCTATTTGGCCCTGCAACAGCATGTGGGCAAGCCCGCCGAGCCCGTGGTGCGGGTGGGAGACCGCGTGCTCAAGGGCCAATTGATCGCGGCCGGTCAGGGCCATGTTTCGGCTCCGCTGCATGCGCCGACCTCGGGGATCGTCTACGACATCATGGATTATCCGTCCGCGCATCCTTCCGCCTTGCCGACCCCGACGATCCTCTTGGAGCCGGACGGACTGGACGAGTGGCGCGACGGCATCCATGAAATCGATCCCTACAGCCTATCGGCCGAGGCCATCGGCACGCTGGTGGGGATGGCGGGCGTCGTCGGCATGGGCGGCGCGGCGTTTCCCTCGCGCGTCAAGCTGAACCTCGGCCGTCAGCGCCGGATCGAGACGCTCATCATCAATGGCGGCGAGTGCGAGCCGTACCTGACCTGCGACGACCGGCTGATGCGGGAACGATCCGAGGCCATCGTCGACGGGATTCGCATCATGATGCGGGGCCTGGAATGCCGGCGGTCCATCATCGGCATTGAAGACAACAAGTCTGACGCCATTGCCGCCATAGAGCGGGCGGTCGCGCCCTGGGCCGACCGGATTGCCGTGGCGGTGTTGCCGTCGCTTTATCCCATGGGCTGGGACCGGCAGATGATCCGTTACCTCACCGGCCTCGAGATACCGGCGGGCGGACGCGCCACGGATATCGGGGTGCTGATGCATAACGTGGGCACGGCTTACGCCGTGCAGCAGGCGATCCGTTACCAGAAACCGCTGATCGGCCGCGTGATCACCATCGGCGGCGGGGCGGTCGAAAGGCCCCGCAATGTGGAAGCGCCGCTGGGCACGCCCCTTTCGGCGCTCCTGGAGTTCTGTGGTTATCGACCGGACCGCAAGGCGCGGCTGGTCATGGGCGGCCCGATGATGGGCGAAGCCCTGCCGCATGCCAATGTGCCGCTGGTCAAGGGAACGTCGGGCATTCTCGCCCTGAGCGCCGATGAGGTGGCGGCCACGGAAGCCAAGTCCTGCATACGCTGCTCGCGATGCGTGACGGCCTGTCCCGTCGGTCTGCTGCCTTTGGAGATGATGTCACGCATCCGGGCCGGGCAACTGGAAGCGGCCCTGAAATTCGGACTGAAGGACTGCATCAATTGCGGCTCCTGCGCCTATGTCTGTCCGTCCGAGATACCGCTGGTCCATTACTTCAAGTACGCCAATGGCGAACTGATGGCGCAACAACAGGCCAAGCACAAGAGCGAACAAACCCGCAAGCTGGCGGAAGAGCGCCAAGCCCGAATGGATCGCATTCGCCAGGAAGCGGCGGCCCAGGCCGCCGCGCGCAAGGCTCAGGCGCTGGCTCAGGCCGAGGCCCGCAAAGCCGCCAAGGCGGCTCAAACCGCGCGGTCCGCCGAATCCCAATCCGTTGAGGAAGCGACATGAAGCCCTTGCTTTCCGCTCCCTTCAAGACCGCCTCCGACGGCCACGGCGTCATCATGGACAAGGTGATGCTGGCGCTGACGCCGGCCACGGCGATAGGTCTGTTCATCTTCGGCTGGCCTGCGCTGTTCCTGTTCTCGATCACCCTCGTGTCCGCCTTTGGCTGGGAAGCCCTGTGCCTGCGCGTGGCGGGCAAACCCGTGCGCGCGACCCTCGCCGATCACTCGGCCCTCCTGACCGGCTGGTTGGTGGCCCTGAGTCTGCCGCCCTGGGCGCCCTGGTGGATCGGCGTACTCGGCGGCTTCATCGCCATCGTCGTGGGCAAGCAGGTCTATGGCGGCCTGGGGCAAAACCTGTTCAACCCGGCCATGCTGGCGCGGGTCGCGCTGCTGGTCTCGTTCCCGCTGGAAATGACGGCCTGGCCGATTCCCGGCACTCCTATCGGATCCAGCCTGCCGGGGTTGGGCGAATCCTGGGGCATCTTCCTGGGTCAGCCGATCGCCGACGGTTACACCGGGGCGACCTCCATCGGTTATCTGAAAACCGAGTTGTCGCGGGGAAAATTGCTGCCCGCCATAGCCGACGAGTGGGACTACAGCCTGTGGGCCGACCTGGCCGGCTTCCTGCGGGGTGGCAGCCTGGGCGAAACCTCGGCCATCGCCCTGCTGCTGGGAGGGCTGTGGCTGCTCCGCGAAAAGGTGATTACTTGGGAAGTTCCGAGCTCATTGCTGCTGACGGTAGCCCTGCTCGCGGGCGCGGCAGGCATCCTGGATCCCATGCATCAACCCGGCCTCTGGTTCCACCTGAGCAGCGGTGGAGTGGTTCTCCTGGCTTTCTTCATCGCCACCGATTACGTCACTTCGCCCAACAGCCGCATGGGGCAGATCGTCTTCGGCGCCGGCTGCGGGGCGCTGGTATTCATCATCCGAAGCTGGGGGGCCTATCCCGAGGGTGTGGCCTTCGCGGTGCTGCTGATGAATTCGCTCACGCCATTGATCGATCACTATATTCAGCCCCGCATCTATGGCCGTGACTTCAAGGGCCACCCGCTGGAACTGGAGGGCAAGCCATGAACCCGGAAGTTCGCCATGCCGTGAAATCGGCCTGCCAGAATTGCTGGTACGGCATACTGCGCGAGTTCGATGACCTGGACGAACGGCGCAAGACGCTGGACTACCAGACCAAGATTCTGGCCGCGGCCGCCTTGGTGGCCAGCCTGGTGCTGGGCATCGTGGACCTGGCCACGTCGGGGGCCATTGCCCGGCGTCAGGCGGAGGATATGCAGGCGACCTTATCCGAAGTCATCCCGCCGGGCTCGTATGACAACGATCTCATGAGCAGCTCGATGACTATCAGGGATGACAAGGCCCATGGGGGCGAAGTCCGCGTTTATGTGGCGAGGCGACAGGCAGTGGCTACCGGCGTGGCCTTTGCCTGGGTGGCCATGG
>Ga0233420_10000628_pt1 | contig 14483 bp, 11 predicted proteins | sample Watercolumn_Mata_4_FD_183009 | JGI IMG/M metagenome (GOLD analysis project Ga0233420, IMG submission 183009) | Freshwater microbial communities from Lake Matano, South Sulawesi, Indonesia - Watercolumn_Matano_2014_102_MG | ecosystem: Environmental > Aquatic > Freshwater > Lake | place...
GCTTTATACTCGGCATAATATTTTTTCTTACTTCCTTCATAGCTGTCAATTTTAACAAGCACACCTTCAAGTTTTCCATTTACCAACGGAATTCTTTTTGAAGTTTTTAATCCTATTGATTTTCTCAGAACCGGATCTCCCATATATATGAATGCCGTTGTTCCTTTACACTTTTGTTTTAGAAAATCACCAAGTTCAGTGTAAAGACTTTTTGCTTCTTCTAATTCTCCCATACGTATACCGTAAGGAGGATTTGTTATAAGAGTTCCATTTTCAAATTGCTTAACATGTTGAAACGGATGACAAGAAATATCAACGGCATCAGAGAACGGAAGTCTTGAAAGATTTTCTTTAGCAACCTCAATTACTCTTTGAGATTTATCACTGCCGCTTATTAATCCTTTTGGTAATGGTCTAATTTTCTGATCGCAACCGGATTTAACTTTTTCCCAAATACTTTTATCAAATCCGGGCAAATAAAAAAATCCAAAATTCTTACGAAGATATTGTGCCGGTATTCTGCAATAATGCATCAACGCTTCGCAGATTATAGTTCCGGATCCACACATACAATCCCACAAAGGATTTTGTCCATCCCATTTACTTATTCTCAATATCATAGCGGCAAGAGTTTCCTGCATCGGCGCTTCACCTGCTAATAATCTGTAACCTCTTTTATGAAGTGATTCACCCGATGTATCTAAACTAATTACTGCTTCATCTTTTTCTATATGAAGATTTATTCTAACATCCGGACTTACGGTATTTACATTTGGGCGAATACCATTGCTGACTTTTCTAAAATAATCGGCAATTCCATCTTTTAAGCATTGAGAAGCATATAACGAATTGGTTATTTGACTTTTAGCTACCGAAGCTGATATTGCAAAAGTTTTATCAACGGAAAATATTTTTTCCCATTTAACTTTTTCTGCATTCTTAATTAGAGTATTTGTATTGGGACAATGAAAAGTTATTAATGGTGCTAATACGCGCGAAATCAAACGAGATGTATAATTAATCCTATAAAGTGATTCCAAATCAGCTTCAAAGTAAACACCTCTGTAAGAGATCTCAGTATTTTTTGCACCAAGCTCTTTCAATTCTTCTTCACAAAATGCTTCCATCATACCGGGCACTTGCGCAAAGAACTTATTGTTTTTTTGATATGCGTACATTTATTTCAGTCTAATTAATTATTCTATTTGAAAATTACGAATATAATTCACAATAAATATTCCGTCTTGTCATCGCGCCAAAAAGATAACGGAATGACAAAGCGTGTTTTTCTTTTTGTCTTTACGATGTATTTGTATATTTGTTTTGAAAATATTTGTGAATCTACTCAGGAGATCAACCAATGTTCAAAAAGCTAACTCAAATTGCATTAATCTCATTATTTACAGTAACTATTTTATCGGCACAAGAATCAAAACCTCAACTTGCGGATAATATTCTGACTGCTGCATTAAAAGAATCAAAATCCACAAACAAAAATGTCTTTCTAATTTTTCATGCTTCTTGGTGCGGATGGTGCAAAAGATTAGATAAAGCAATGCAAAGCGATGAACTAAAAAAAATTTTTGAAGATAATTACATTATCACTATTTAGATGTTTTGGAATCAAAGGATAAAATTGAAACTCTCGAAAATCCCGGCGGTAAAGAAATTTTAGCAAAACTTGGCGGTGAAAAATCCGGTTTGCCTTTCTATGCTTTTCTTGATGCCGCTGGAAATAAAGTTGCAGATTCCAATGTGATGCCTACTAAAAATCCTAACATTGGTTATCCGGGAAGTGCGGAAGAGATTGAAGCATTTGGAAAATTATTGAAAGCCTCTGCGAAAAAGCTAAACGAAGAAGATTTTAATACAGTTATTAATTATTTAAAAACTAACGCACCCAAGTGAGTTTAGCTTAAAGCTTAGCGCTAAAAGCTATTAAAAAATACCTCTCAGAAAATGACTAATGGTTTATCTTCGATGAATAGTAGATAATTAAATTTGTTTTATGGATCAAAAATATTATTTTTCAAAAAGAGATCTGAGTACAAAAATGAATAAAGCTAAGAAAAAAATATCCTATCCGGTTATTTATGAAGCTGCTGAAGATGGTGGATTTATTGCTTACGTTCCAGCTCTTCCAGGATGTCACACTCAAGGTGACACTTTTGAAGAATCAGAACAAAATATTAATGAGGCCATAGAATTATACTTAGAAACATCAAAAATCAATAATCTGCCAATTCCACTACCTAGAAATATTTATCAAGGAAGAATTGAAATAGCAGTTTAAATTATGAATAACCTCCCATCACTCAAATCTTCTGAAGTTATCAAAGTTCTTTCAAAGCTCGGTTTCAAAAAGTTAAGACAAAAAGGAAGCCATGTTATTTTATATAACTCAAAGCTGAATAAACTTACAGTTGTACCTTTTCATAAAGGTAAAGAAATCAAAAAATCTCTTCTTAGAAAAATAATTATTGAAGATTGTGGATTGACTATAGAAGAATTCCTTAATATTAAATTTTGAATATTCATCAAGAATTCACTACAAAAAAAATATTTATTCTAATATAATTTAGAAAGTGAGTTTAGCTAATAGCCTATAGCAAAAAACAATTAGCTATAAAAAAAACCTCTCCGGAGAGGGCTACGGTAATACTCCGGAGAGGCGGGGTTGTATGAAAAAGACTAACCATGCATCGAAAGTAATTACCAACCTAAATGGTTAACCTTTTTTTATTTTTAATATTTTTACCGTAGAGACGCATGGCTATGCGTCTCTACAGTTATTTTTATTATTTACTTGCCAACTCTATCATTGTCGATAAATTTTCTACTGCTACATCGCCGGTTTCAACGCCAACGACGTTAAATTTAATGTTGCCGTCTTTACCTATAATAAACTTTGTCGGTATTGCGCTGACTTTATAATCCGCAACAACTTTGTTCTCAACATCTAACAAAACATGGAACGTGTACTTTGTTTCTTTTATAAAATCTTCCGCGTTTTTCTTTTTATCTATTTCTGTCTGCCATGTATTAACAAACAAAAAGACAACATCTTTATTATCCTTGTATTTGTTTACAGTTTGCTGCATTGCGGGGAAAGACACTTTACATGGTCCGCACCATGTTGCCCAGAAATCAACAACTACTACCTTTCCTTTGTAACCCGAAAGTGAAACTTGTTTACCCTCTAAATCTGTAAGTGTAAATTGAGGCGCAGGCTGGTTTATCATCTGCTTTTTCTTTTTTTCTAATCTTACTGCTTTTCCCTTTTGATTCAAATTACCGTAATACTCTTCAAATCCGGCATCACTTCCCTTTATACTTACATAAGAATTTTTAAGGGCGTCTTTCATTCCATCATATTGGTATCCCAATATTATTGCTTCTTTAATAATTGGTTCAGCAGCTTGGTATTCTTTAACTTCATTCAAAAACTTTATATAAGCCAACACTTCCTCATCTATAAAAAGTTTTAGCGGGCATAATGAAAAAGCGATTTTATATTTCGCCAGGGCTTCTTCTTTTTTATTAAAGATATTTAATATCTTCGCATGAGTCAGGTAGAGAAACGATTCATGTTTTCCATTCATATTTCTATTTTCATATTCAGATACGATGTTAGCCTTTATAATCGTTCCATTTGCTTTTGCTTCTTTCCATGCATTCTCTCCCTGTTCACAAATTTCTATCGTAACATCCAAACCGATTTTTTCACCCAACATTTGGTAAGCAATATACCCGTAACTCACTAAGCTCGACCAACTTTTATCTTTTATAAATTCCCACCAGTCCCTCAACATCACGGAATCTTTTTTATCAGCAATATTCTGCAAGACTTGTCCATAAGGACGGGATTCATATTCTCCAAATTCAGTAATCTCTTTATGAAACGTAATTGCCATTTCCTTTTGCTTATTCAAATCTTTCTCAGCTTCAAGTTTTTTCCACAATTCTTGTTGATAAGCCTTTCCCTTAGGGTATTTACTTATGGCTCTTTTAATTAATTCTGATTCCTTTTCGGGCATTTTTAAGTTCTTGTAATTATAGATTAGAGTGCTGTAATCTGCCTCCGTCAACTCATTGCTTTTTTCAAATTCAGCCAATTCTTTTTTTAACAATTCCGGTTTCTCTTTATCGGGAGTAACTTTCTTTAGCACATTTAGATAAGGATCAAGACTTTTCACTTTTAATTCAGGATGCTGTTTAAACAATTCCTTCATCAATTCAATTGATTTCGCTTGATCTCTTGCTACAAACTGCATGAATGTTGCCCATGAACTAAATGCAGTTGCATACGCAAGAACCGATTCTATCTTTTCATTGCCGGTGCCGTCATACATTCTGATAAAATAACCGGAACCTTCATTATTGTCTGATACTGGATAATCACCGCCGTCGCTAAATTTTACGGCAATACAATCCGTATTTGCCGAAGTATTTATTTTAACTGTCCAGGTATCACCGGACTTTGTCATCGCATAATTATGTGTTTCTGCAATGTGACCATATTCACTGCTCTTTAATGAATAAATTGAGAAAACAACTTCAACATTTTTTACACCGGACATAACTGTATTAGCGGGATTATAAATAATTGTTATTTCATCCCCCGCTTTTGGTTTTTCCGGAATTGTCTTAACCGAATTCTCTTTTGCGTTAAGCAAATTAAATATTAACAGCAATACAACTACGCTAATTAGAAATTTTATCTTTTTCATTTCTTATCCGATTGTTGATTTTTTTGTAGAGACGGGATATCAGCCTCGGCGAGACTGAGTCTCGACGGGCATCCCGTCTCGCTTTTAATTGAGACGCCATATATGGCGTCTCTACAAAAACAATTTATTTATTTGTAGAGACGCATCGGTGATGCGTCTCTTTTTACATTTTAGGAGACGTCCTCCGCCAGAAAACAGCGGATAAACATCGGGACGCCCGCTTCGACTCGCGTCTTTAGCGAGGCGAGTCTCTACAATAATGTGTGCAAGAATTAATAAGTATAATTAAAACCAAAACTAATGTTACGCCCTGCAAGAGGACCAAACCAACCGGCTACTAAATCCTGGTTATTCAACAAATTCTTTACATCAACAAAAAGTATCAGATTATTAATTACCGGATGATCTAAACGCAACCCTACTAATGAATATCCATCCCACTCTCTGTAAGTCGTAGCTGGATACGTGCCGGTAGCAGCATACGCCTTATAATAAGCTTCATAATCGTTATATCTTTCTTTGCCGGTGAAACGGTAATCAACACTTATTCTTCCACCTTTATTCACCCAGGAGAAGAGAGAAGGAATATCATAAGTTAATTTTACATAAAAAATGCTGTAAGGTATTTGCAAAATCCTTGAACCTTCTGCATTATAGGCAAGAGCGTTTGTTGTAAATCCGGCGCCATATGTACTGTTTGTAAATGTAGCGGCTAAGTCCAAAGTAAAGCGGTCGTATATTGCTTTTCCGCTAAATTCAAATCCTTTATTATATGCGTCTGAAATATTAAAATATTTCAGTGTGAAAGGTGCATATGAAAGTATTTGTGAAGATACTAAGTTTTCAATTTTTTGATCATAATATGTAACGCCGATAGAATAATTATTTGTAAAATAAATATCGGTTCCTATTTCATAACCTTTTTGTGTCTGCGGTTGTAAATCCGGATTTGGAAGAATTTGAGCAAAAGTGCCTAACCAGCCGCCGGTTCTAAACAATGAACTTACTCCCTGTGTTGATTTACCCCAAGCAAATCTTGGTTTGAATGTAAAATCTCCTAACGAAGTCACATATGTTAAACCGATCCTTGGTATTGAATACCAGCCGATATCCCCGTATGATGTATTTTGTTCAGTTCTAAATCCGGTGGTCAGAAACAGATCATTCCATAAACCCCAAACTGCTTCTGCAAATAAGCCTTTTGTTTGAACACGATACTTAATTGAGCTAGCTGAATAAGCACCGTTTACATTTTGTGTAATGTTATAATCAAACGGCTCTTTGAAATTCATTGTGTTCACTATAGCTATTTGATCTAAATAATCAAATCCTGCAGTTGCATCAATCTTAAATTCATCTGTTATTTTTTGATTAAGATTTAAGAAATATTTCACATTTTTTGAAGTATGATTATATCCCCATAACTGATAAGCTCCGGATTTTGAATTTAAATAATCATTATTATAATAATAGTTTGCTATGGGCACTCTGCTGGATATGCCGAGTGATAAATTGTGATAAATGTTGTCTGTAATTGCATGCCGTAAGTTCAAACTTGCATTTTGGTTAGAATGCTCTTCTCTGAAATCCCACTGAGTACTTGAAGGAGCGAGCCGTGTCAGGTCTCCGGGCCATCCATATTTAAGTGCTGCTTTATAATAGCCACTATAAGGGCTGTTTCCATACATGCCGTAACTGTACTCATATCTTAAATCAACTTTTACATTCGAGATCATCGCGTTTATAGCCGCATTAATTGACCAGTCGTTTTCATCTATCGGTGATGCATTTTTTCCCCAGCGTGAGCTTGGAATAGTTACATAATCAAAACCAATATTGTAACCGAAATTACCTTCACCACCTTTGATATTGAGAGTATATTCCGTATTCAACGGTGTTGATTCCTGTACATAACTTTCCTGAGATGTGAACATAGTTCTAAAACTAACTTTTAGATCACCCTGCCCTTTCTTTGTAAATAAATGAATAACTCCACCTGTAGAACCGGCACCGTAAAGAGTTGTTGACATAGGACCGCGGCTAATTTCAATCTTTTCAATTTGATTTGCGTCTAACAAATTAAGAACAGCATAATCAAAAACTTCAACCCCGTCCATTATAAATTTTGTAGCTCCGGATGTAAATCCTAGAGGTTGTGGAGAAAAACCTCTAATATTAAGGAATAAATATTGACCGTTGCGTAGACGTGATCCATCTCCCAATTGGTCTCCTGTTGAAGATGGGATAATACCTGGAACCTCTTGCAAAACCGATTTTAATGAAGTAAGATTTCTATTTTCCAATTGTTTTGGTGTAATTATACTTATTGGGTTTGCACTTTCTCTGTAGCTTCTTTCTGCTAAAGAACCTGTTACAGTTACTTCATTAAGGTTTACTGCACTCTGCCCTAATGCAAAATTTACATCAACTGTTTGATTTGCATTTATTGTAACTGCTTTTATTGTAGCTGTGTAACCGACATAAGAAACTGCAACAGTGTAATTACCCGGCTTAACATTACTGATTTCAAAATTTCCTTTGCTATCTGTGTAACTGCCAAGTGTTGTTCCTTTAAGAACAACAGAAGCGCCGTATAAAGGCTCTTTAGTTACAGCATCAGTTACTTTTCCTTTAATAGTTCCGTTTTCAACAGCGGTAATTAAATTTTCTGTTTGCTCTAAATTTTTACGTATAACTATTTGATCGTTGATGCGGTTAAAGGTTAGACCATAATCTCTTGCAAAAACTTCGAGTATGTTGTAAAGAGATTCTTCTTCAACAACCATTGTTGCTTTTTCATTTAGTGGAATTTCTTCTTTTACATAAAAGAATTTAAAATTTGTTTTCTGTTCAATTAATTGCAGGGCTTGTTCAAGAGTAACATCAACTGCTTTAACAGTAACTTTAACATCACGAAGGTTTTGCCCTTCCGCTGGAGTAATAGCTAATAAAATGTTTACAAGAAGACCTTGTAAAACCAACCCCAAGAATGAATAGTATGCTGTCATTTTGACTATCCGTAAAATATTTTTTTTCATATCTTTAATCCGTCGGTTGTTAAACAATTGTTATTTATTTACCCGGCACATGCCGGGGATTGTTTGACTACTTAGCAGTGGCAATCTCGAACATTGTCACGCTTGCCCCTACTCCGATAATTCGGTAGTGGGGGCTTATTTTATCCGCTCACGGCGGTAAAAACTCTCATAAGATTTTTCTCCTCTTTTGGACCACCCCCTGTGTCTCCCTCCTAACTTAGAAGGGGGATTAAGAGGGAGGTCAATTGTTATTTGTAGAACACGATCTTTTTTGTTTCGTTGTTCTCTTTAATTGATTTGTATTTCAGACCAGTTGCTTTTTTAATTACTTCGGTAATAGTCCATAGAGAAGCATTCTTAAAATTGCCTTTAATCTTTTTGCTGTTAAAAGATTTATCCGTTAATTCAAATTGTACTCCAAAAGTTCTTTGCAATTTTATAAGTACTTTTTCCAAAGGTTCGTTATCGAAAACAAGAATATTATCTTTCCAACCTACAGCAGATTGTTCTTCAAAAGATTTCACTTTATTAGTTTCATTTTCTTTGTTATAAATTAACTGTTGCATAGGTTCAAGAACAATATCTCCTTTTTGCGAACCGGAATTATTTGTAGAAATTTTAACAGAACCTTCAACAAGTGAAACTTCAATGTTTCTTTCTTCAGGGAATGCATTGATGTTAAATTGAGTACCGATATCTATAGTGGAAATGTCTCCAGAATGAACTATAAACGGTTTGTTAGCATCGTGCTGGACATCAAAGAATGCTTCACCCTCTAAATAAACTTCTCTCGACTTTCTACTGAAAGGTACCGGGTATTTTAATTTGCTGTCTGCATTTAATGTTATTTTTGTTCCATCAAATAGAGTTAGGACATACTTCTCTCCCATCTTTGTAGTTTTTTCGTTCCATGCGATTGATTCTGATTTTTTATCAAGTAAACCCGAGAAGTAAAGTGTCCCTGTTGTGATAAGAATAAAAAATATTATCGAGGCAGCATATTTTAAAAGTCTTGGATTAAAGAAAAATACTTTAGCTTGTTTTTCATCTTCATGCTTAAATGAGAATTCAGGTTCTACAGTTCTAATTTTTTGCGATAATTTTTGTAAGCCGTTTTCAACATTGAAATTCAGTTCATAAGAACTTGAATCTGTTTTTTCCCATTCACTTTTTAAGTTGTTAAAGAGATTATAATATTCTTCTTTCTCAAGATAATTATAGAAGCTTGCTCTCTCTTCGTTGGATGCTTCATTGCTTAAGTATTTTGTGGCTAATTCTAAAAACCTTTCTTCTGACATGATTTTCACTATTTTGTGATTATTTTGGATTCTTAATTATAAGACAAGAAAAAGAGAGGATACCTACTACTCACTTAAAAAAATATGGTTTGATAAACTGTTAAAACAGTTCAATAAATCTATATGATTTTGAATAACACCGTGATTAATCACTGTGTTATAACACTAAAAAACTAACCAACGGATTTATCCATGAAGTAATTATTACAATTAATTTTAGAAAAGCTTTCTTATGCGGGGCAATTGATCAGAAATAAACTTTATAGCTTTCACCATCTGGTTTTGAACAGTGTTGACTGATATTGATAAGATATCTGCAATTTCTTTGTAGCTTAATCCGTCAATACGATTCATTCTAAAAATCAATCCCCTCTTTTCCGGCAGTTCCTTGATGAGTAAATCAATTTTTTCTTCTAAGTTTTGCAGTAGTAATTGCTGGTCGGTTGTTTGATCAGAAATTATTAGATGAAGATTGCCCGATTCAGTGCTTTGAGAAATTCTTTTTTCTTTTCTTAAATAATTAATTGATTGATTTTTTACTGCAGTATATAAATATGTTTTAAGGTTACCTTTAATATCGAGTGTTTTACGCTTAAGCCAGATGTTGGTGAAAACATCAGATACACTTTCTTCACTCAACTCAACAGATTTAACTATTTGAAAAGAGAAATAACATAACTGTTGAAAATATTTTTCGAAAAGAATTTTTAAAGCATGTGACTTATCAATTTTAATTTGGCGGAGTAATTCTAAATCATCCGAATTGTTACTCTGAATCATAACTTCAAACACTGTTTAAGTTGAATGTAAAATACAAAAAAAGGGAAGAAAATTTCTTTTCTTCCCTTTAATAGTTTTACTTCAATAGAAATGAATAAATTTATTCCGTTACTTCAAAATCACCACTTTCGCGTTTACTTTGCCAAACTGCCCAGCCAATTGCAATAGCACAAGCAACCACTACAATAACTCCAACTGTAATGCTGCCAATTTTCGGTGCAATTAAATTATAATTTAGTACTAAGCCAAGTGTAAGTAAACTAACCATGTTCATAACTTTGATTAACGGGTTGATTGCAGGTCCAGCAGTATCTTTCAATGGATCGCCAACAGTATCACCGGTAACAGAAGCTTTATGAGCCTCAGAGCCTTTGCCGCCGTAAATTCCGTCTTCAATCATTTTTTTTGCATTATCCCATGCACCGCCGGCATTAGCCATAAATACTGCAAGTAATTGTCCAACTAAAATCATTCCTGCTAAAAATCCGCCAAGCGCATAAGGACCTAAAATGAATCCGACAAATATTGGAGTCATGATTGCGAGGAATCCTGGACCGATTAATTCTTTTTGAGCTGTTGTAGTACAAATATTTACAACGCGACCATAATCAGGTTTTTTTGTTCCAGCCCAAATATCTTTATCGCGAAATTGAATTCGGCATTCTTTAACAATGTAATAAGCCGCGCGTCCAACTGCTCTAATTAGCATTGAGCTAAATAAAAATGGCACTGCCCCGCCAATTAAGAATCCGATAAATACGGTTGGATCTGCAACAGTTATTTTTCCCGCTTCTTCTAAATATTGAGAGACAGTCATCAAATTAATTTTTTCTTCGCTTCCAACTGCAATTATTGCAATGAAACTTGCAAACAACGACACTGCCGCAATTACAGCAGAACCAATTGCAATTCCTTTAGTTTCTGCTTTAGTTGTATTACCAACAGCATCAAGATCAGCTAGAATTTGTCTTGCTCGTTTGTAACTACCTGGTTGTTCTTTTTCCATTTCATCTTTGTCATAACCCATTTCGCCAATTCCGTTTGCATTATCCGCAACAGGTCCAAATACATCCATCGAAATTGTATTGCCGGTTAAAGTCAGCATTCCAATACCGGTCATTGCAACACCGTAAGCAATAAATAATGGCGGTGTTCCGGCATAAACTAATACAGAAAGAAGAATAGCAATTGCAATTACAACTATTGCGCTAACAGTACTTTCGTAACCAACTGCAAATCCTTGAATGATGTTTGTTGCGTGACCGGTTTGGCAAGATTTTGCAAGTGATTTAACCGGAGAGTGGCTTGTATGTGTATAATAACTTGTTAATTTATTTAATGCGATTGCAAGAAAAACTCCAATTAAACATGTTAATGCAGGCCGGAGATCTAATCCTTGAACTCCGAAGTTTGCAAAGAATCCTAAACTGTTTGGATCACCATTTGGAAATCCAGCTTTAACCATAGGATTGTTTGCAAGATAATCAGCATCAAAATGCAGGTAACCAAAACCAAGAATGAAAAAACCGACAACACTTATAATAGATCCAATCCAGAAACCGCGATGAACACTTTTTAATGCTGTATCGGAGGTATCATTAGCACCAGCTTTAACAGTGTAAGTACTAATGATTGAACCAAGAACTCCTATACCACGTACCAACAACGGAAAGATAACACCTTTATGCCCAAAGGTTGACATACCAAGAATCATCGCTGCTACTATTGTAACTTCATAGCTTTCAAAAATATCTGCAGCCATACCGGCGCAGTCACCAACATTATCACCAACATTATCAGCAATTGTAGCGGCATTGCGTGGATCATCTTCAGGAATATCTTTTTCAACTTTTCCAACTAAATCTGCACCAACGTCAGCAGCTTTTGTATAAATTCCACCGCCAACCCGCATGAATAAAGCTAAAAGAGTCCCGCCAAAACCAAAACCCAGTAACGCTTCGTAAGCAAGATCGCCAAAAAGTAAGAATATCATTGTACCGCCTAATAAACCTAAACCATCAGTTAACATACCGGTGATTGTACCCGTTCTGTAACCCAGCTGCATCGCCTCACCATAACTTCTTTTAGCTGCAGCAGCAACACGAAGATTTCCAGCCGTAGCTAAACGCATTCCAACAAATCCAACAAGCCAGCTAAAAATAGAGCCTATTAAGAATGCACCGGAGCGGCCCCATCGGAAAGCGGCTTCGGAGCCTGTATATGTTAAAAATAAAAGAATTGTAATTATGATGATGAGCGGACCAATTTTTTTGAATTGAGCAGCAAGATATGCGTTGGCTCCTTCACGAACAGCTGCTGCAATATCCTGCATCTTTTTGGTGCCGCTATCAGCCTTCAAAACTTGCTTAACGAGCATTAAAGCGTATAACAATCCTGCAATTGCAATAACTAAAACTGTAAGCAAAGCAAAAATTTCGATTGGAAGGTATTTTGGATCAGAAAATAATGAGAACGGAACAAAATGCTTGGCTTCTTCAACTACTTGTGATGTTGTTTGTGTTGTTCCTGGTGACCAAATAAACCCAGCAGCAAAAACAAACATCATGAAAAGAAGATAATACCTCCTTACTTTTCTCGAACGGAAAAGTTTTTTTATTCTTTCCATAAAACTCCTAATAATTTATTTACATTAATAAATTTAAGTTAATTAAATATTAAGTGATTGAATCAAAGAATGAAATTCCTTGAATCCGAAAGTCGTTTCGATTGGTTCGAAAGACTGTATTGCCCTAATACTGGTTTTTTTAATGGCACAAATCTATCATTTATAACTCTAAAAACAAAAATTTGAAGAGTATTTCATAAATTTGGCTTACAAAAAACTTTTTATTGATTGATTTATTCTAAAACTTGTTAAGGGAGTTATAATGGATTTACTCAACGATCTTAGTTCAAACAGAACTGTCTTTTTCAATTTTATGAAAGAAAAATACCGTGTTTTTGAAAACTCAAATATTTTTCTGCGTGATCTTCAGTACGCAATTAAAAGTTACTATGAAAAAAAGGGGAAGAAATTAAAATACTCCCAGGCAGAAAAACTTGCTATAGATTTTACAACCCAACTGAGCAAGGAAAACCAGTTAAAAAAAATTTCTCAAAATGCATGGAAAGTGAATTTTTTTCAAACTAAATCTGTTTAGTTATTAGTTTTAAGAAATTCAATATTTTGAAAGGAGTCTAAGTTGAGTGAACAATCAAATGCTCAATCAACAATAGCAATTGAGAAATCAGAAATTGAAATCTCTGAAAAAGCATTAAAACAAGTTCTTCGAATTAAAGAAGAAAATAATATTCCCGAAGAGCATTCTTTAAGAATTGGTGTTAAAGGTGGCGGTTGTTCAGGTTTAACCTATCAATTGGGGTTTGATGGTGAAATAAAATCGGATGATACAGTGATAATCAAAGATAGTTTGAAAATTGTTGTTGATGGAAAAAGTTTATTCTATTTGAGCGGAACAACATTAGATTTCAGTGACGGTTTGAATGGGAAAGGATTTATATTCAACAATCCTAATGCTGCCAAGTCCTGCGGTTGCGGTGAATCTTTTGGTGTTTAATGAATAGAAAGAAATTTTTAACGTCACTTGGATTGCTGACTATTTCCAGCAGTATTAAAAAAGCTGAAGCAATAACACAAAATTTTAATCAATCAATAATTAGGAGTAATACAATGAGTAAATTTGAACTGGCGCCGCTTCCATATGCATTTAACGCACTGGAACCTCATATTGACGCTAGAACTATGGAGATTCACCACGATAAGCATCATGCTGCTTATGTAAATAATTTAAATAAAGCATTAGAAGGCAATTCAGATTTAACCGGAAAACCGCTTGAAGAAATTTTCAAATCTATTTCAAAACTTCCTGCTGCAATTAGAAATAACGGCGGCGGTCATTACAATCATGAAATGTTTTGGAATATTATGGGTCCAAATAAAGGCGGGTTACCAACAGGACCATTGGCTGATGCAATCAACAGTACCTTCACTTCATTTGATAAGTTTAAAGAATTAATGAACAATGCCGGAGTAACAAGATTTGGTTCCGGCTGGGCTTGGTTAGTTTTGTCAGATGGAAGATTAGTTGTATCATCTACACCAAATCAAGATAACCCTTTAATGGATGTTGCAGATGTAAAAGGTTATCCAATTTTTGGGATTGATGTATGGGAACATGCATATTATTTGAACTATCAAAACCGCAGACCGGATTATTTAAATGCTTGGTGGAATGTTGTTGATTGGGATGTAGTAGCAAAGAGATTTGCTGAAAAAAAATAAAACTCATACCTGTTCCTGCCTGTCCGGCAGGCAGGCCTTCCCAAAATGAAGGGTAAATCCCTATTTGTTAAAATTGAAAATCCCAACAAGTGTTGGGATTTTTAATTACAAAACTAAATCTAATGAAAATTAATTTACAGAAACTTTTGCAAACTTAAGTCTATTTAATGCTCTGTTTAATGAAAGTTCAGCACGAACAAAATCAACATCGCTTTTTCTATTTGCTAATCTTTCTTTTGCTCGCTGATATGATTTTTTTGCACGTTCAACATCTAACTCATCTAATGTTTCAATACTATCGGCTAAAATCAAAATTTTATTTTCTTTAACTTCA
>Ga0233420_10000629_pt1 | contig 14455 bp, 17 predicted proteins | sample Watercolumn_Mata_4_FD_183009 | JGI IMG/M metagenome (GOLD analysis project Ga0233420, IMG submission 183009) | Freshwater microbial communities from Lake Matano, South Sulawesi, Indonesia - Watercolumn_Matano_2014_102_MG | ecosystem: Environmental > Aquatic > Freshwater > Lake | place...
ATTGTAAATCCGCCATGCCCATGATATACGATGCAATTTTTAATCAATACATTTTCTGTTGGTCTTCCGCGTTTGCGTCCTTCCTCATCTTTGCCGGATTTTATACATATAGCATCATCCCCAACATTAAATTTGCAATTATAGATTAAAGCATTCCTGCAAGATTCTAAATCTATTCCATCACCGTTTTGTGAATACCATGGATTGCGTACAATTAAATTAGTTACTATTACATTTTCGCAAAGCAGCGGGTGTAAATTCCATGCGGGAGAATTTTGAAATGTAACCCCATCAAGCCAAACATTTTTACATTCAATAAAACTTAATAAGACCGGACGGAAAAACACTTTATATTTTTCTGCTTCCTGACGAGTAATTTTTCTTTTTTCATTTTTTAATTTTTCTGCAAACTGTAAGTAATCCAATGATTCTTTTTTGGGGTACCATGTTTCACCCTTTTCATCTACAACTCCACCGGAGGCAATAAGTTCTTTCCATTGATTTGCGTTTAGTTTGAATTTCTTAACCATCCGCCAAAACTCTCCGCTTCCATCAATAATACCATTTCCTGTAATTGCAATGTTGGTTTTATTTCTTGCTTATAAGTTACAAGTAGAAGAATCTATTCATAGCGCACTTGCTAACATGGATTTTTCCTTAGTTGGCGGACAGTACGAAAAGGAACATTTGAGCAATTAATAAACTTCGGTACTGGCAGAAAGTTTTTGGTTTTAAAAGTTAACCAAAGCAAAGCCCGAACCTTTACGCGCTTATATAAATGCATTGGATATCTCGATTGAAATATTACGCTACCGAGATTTGTTAAGGTAAATACATAAAAGAATTCCTTTGCATTCAATTTAGTTGCTTATATTTTTCGGACAATTTTATGTACGATTAATTATATTGGTTTAGTTTTAATGAGACTAGTCCTAATTATTCTGTTTTGGAAAAATTGCAGGAACAAAGTTCATGGAAATAATAAAGAATTACTTAAATCCTTCAAGTTGGGTAAAAATTTATGGCGATTCACTTTATCGTTTTACTTGCCTGCGTATAAACGATAAAGAATTTGCTAAAGACCTTGTTCAAGAAACTTTTCTTGCCGCATTAAAGAATTCAGAAACTTATAAAGGAGAAATTTCAGAGAAGAATTGGCTGTTTACCATTCTAAAGAACAAGATAATTGACCACTACCGTAAAAAATCTTCCGTTTTGATTGAGGAAATAGAAGAGCATTGCCCAAGCAAGAATCAATTTTTTGATGAGAACGATCATTGGAAGCAAGAATCCGTTCCAAAAGAATGGAGTGCGGATAATTCATCACAGGTTGAAAGTAATGAATTCTTCGAGATTTTAAATAGATGCATGAACCGGCTTTCTGAATTATTGAAGATAGTTTTCACTATGAAATATCTTGATGAGAAGGACTCAGACGAGATATGTAAGGAATTAGCAATCACTACGTCTAACTACTGGGTAATACTACACCGGGCTAAATTAAATTTAAGAGTTTGCCTAGAAAAGAGTTGGTTTAGCAAATAATGATTAATAAATTAATGATAACTTGCAGCGATGCTACTAATTATGTCTCAAAGAGAGAAGAAGGTAAGCTTTCTTTAAAGCTTAGATTTAGGCTCTTTTTACATTTTTTGATTTGCAAGTATTGCCACCTTTTTGCAAGGCAGAATAAACTAATTACCAACAAAGTCAAACATCTTCATACCACAAATAGCTTAACTGAATTTGAAAAAGAGCAAATTCAAGCTAAAATCGACCAAAATAATTCTTTAAAATAATTTTTCAACAGCTTGTAAGGTTTTAACACCTCTTCCGTCTTTATAGAGGACATTCAATCCATTAATCAAATAGAAAGTAGAAAGGATATACAAATGAAAAACTCAAATAAAAGCATTGCAAAACACATTTTCTTAACCGGTTCTATCGTTGCAGGTTCCGTTTTGGCAATGGCTCCAAAAACCTTAAATGCCGAAACACTTTTCAATTATAGAACCCTTGGCTCTGGATCAGATTTGCGGGCTTCGTTATTAGATACTTCACCAAAACGCAATTTAGAAATGAAATGTGGCAATAAAAGTGAGTCAAAAGAAAAGAGCAAAACTTCTTCCGACTCAAAAGCTAAAGATGGTAAATGCGGCGAAGGAAAGTGTGGAGATAAAAAAGCCGACAGCAAAGTAAAAGATGGTAAATGCGGCGAAGGAAAATGCGGAGATAAAAAAGCCGACAGCAAAGTAAAAGATGGTAAATGCGGCGAAGGAAAATGCGGAGATAAAAAAGCCGACAGTAAAGTAAAAGATGGTAAATGCGGCGAAGGAAAATGCGGTGCTGATAAGAAGAAAGAAATGAAGAACACAAAAGCTCAAGAAAAGAAAGAAGCTGCAAAAAAATAATATTTTGTTATCAGTGAGACCTCTAATAATTGGAGGTCTCCACATTTTACGTAGAGAATTAAACATGAAGAACAGCATAAAACATATAGGCATTGGTTTCCGTAAAGATTTTGCAGAAGAGTTTATAGAAGGAACCAAGCTAACACCATCATTCGTTGAAGTAGCTCCGGAAAATTGGATGGGAATTGGGGGTTATTGGAAAAAAGTCTTTAACAAAGTCGCAGAAGAATACCCGGTCTATTCTCATGGATTATCACTTTCAATTGGTAGTCCAGAAGAATTGGATTTTGTCTTCCTTAAAAAAGTTAAGGAGTTTCTGAGTGAGTATAATGTCGGCATTTACTCAGAGCATTTAAGCTATTCCAAGTGCAACAATGCGCATTTGTATGACTTATTGCCTATTCCATTCCGGTGGGATGCTGTTCAACATATTTCCCAAAGGATAAGAACTGTACAAGATATTTTGGAAAGAAAGATTGCCATCGAAATTGTTTCCTATTACACGCCAGTTGCGGCAGAAATGAGCGAAGTTGAATTCATCAACTCAATCGTTAAAGAAGCTGGTTGCAATTTACTGTTAGATGTAAATAACATCTATGTAAATGCTTTCAACCATAATTATAATTCAAGAGAATTTATTGAACAGTTACCTCTGGATAAAGTGGAATACATTCATATGGCAGGACACGAGCAAGTAGCACCTGATTTAATAATTGATACTCACGGAGAGCCAATAATTGATCCGGTTTATCAATTGTTTGAATATACTGTTGAAAGACTATCCAATCCGGTTCCAGTTCTGCTTGAACGTGATTTTAATATTCCCGAATTGCATGAACTTCAGTACGAATTAAATAAACTTGATACAATTTGTAAAAAGGTCTGGACACATGAAAAATCATTTGCTTGAAGATACAATTGTTCAGCAAAGCAGGTTGGCAAATTACTGCCGCACCGGTGTGCTAGAGCCAATTCAAGGTCTAACTGAAAATAGAGTTGGCACCTACAGAAGGTTAGTCTATAATGTTATAGATGACACACTTCAAACAGCATTTCCATTGACCAAAAATTTGTTAACGGAAGAATTGTGGGATGAAACTGTAAATCAGTTTTTTTGCAATCACGCATGCCAATCCACTTCCGTTTGGAAAATGCCATACGAGTTTTATCAGTATATTGAAAAAAACGATATCTCGCTTAAAGAAATTTATCCCTTTTTAACCGAGCTGCTATTGTTTGAGTGGATGGAAATAGAGTTATACATGATGGAGGATATGCAATTTCCAGAAGTACAAAGTTTTGACGATTTTGAAAATAAAGCTATTCTATTCAATCCCGAGTTTAAGTTAATGCGTCTTACCTATCCTGTACATCAGAAAAACCCAAAGGAAATTATTGAAGAAGATAAGTGGGAATACTTTTTATTAATGTTCAGAGATAAATTGAGCGGCGCAATTCAATTTGTAAATCTATCACTGTTCTTCGCATGGTTGGTAGAAAAAATTCATGCATCACAAGATTCTCTAAAAAACATTTTAACAGAAGGCACAAATTTATTTGGATTAGATTACCCGACATTGCTTAACAATTCTATTCCATTTTTAAGAGAATTGAAAACAAAATCATTTATTATAGGATGTAAAAAATGAACAAAATCTTGAAGATATATTCATCAATTACCGGCAAACTTTTAGCAGGATTTGACTTAACACTGTTACTAATTAGAATAGTACTGGCTTATGGCTTTTATTCCACGGCAGTTATGAAGTGGAATAATATTACCGGTGTTGCCGAATGGTTTGGATCGCTTGGTATTCCTATGCCTACTTTAAACGCTTATTTAGCAGCATCTACAGAATCAGTAGGAGTTGTCTTACTTTCATTAGGATTGGCTACTAGGCTAATATCAATTCCACTAATTATTGTAATGATTGTTGCAATTGTAACGGTTCATTGGGCAAACGGATTTGAGGCTGGTAACAACGGCTATGAAATCCCTCTTTATTACCTTCTTATGCTGCTAACTTTACTGATTAAAGGTGCTGGTAAAATAAGTCTCGACAGAATTTTTAAAAAATGGCTTATGGGTAAAAGCGAATAAACTTTCTGGAATTTTTTTTAAGTTTGCTTCACTCCATTCTATCAAAAAATCCACATTTTATTAGTGGATTTTTTCAATCAACGTAGTTAAGGATTCAATCCCAAATAGATTTAGAAGAGGTAAAGAAAGCTTTCGAAATAATGCCAGTATTGGTGCATTAAAATCTATTGGCAAAGTATATTACATGATATAATGTTAGGATAGCAGGCAATAGAGAATATTGATAAATTTCTTGATATGCAGGACATCTTTAGAGAATGCTTAAAATCAATCCATTTTGAAATAGTGCAAAATTTTTAAATTTCTCTTAAATAAATTTTACCTCGCTTTAATGCAATAATTCCCTCATTATTTAAATCATTCAACAAACTATTTACTGTCTGTCGAGTAGATCCAATCAGATCAGCAATATCTCTTTGAGTGTACGGATGTTTAATAATTACAACACCATCTTTCTTAACACCAAATTCTTCTTTCATCTCATGAAGAAATTCCATCAGTCGAGTTTTAACATCCTTGAATAAAATTAAATCAAGACGTCGCTCAACTTTCTTTAAACGGAACCCGATTAGTTTATAAATCTTCAGCGAGAAATTTTCATTCTTAAACATCACTGATTTTAATACTTCTACCGACATAGGACATAAGATTGTGTTATTATCAATCACCCTGGCAAATTCGTTTCTCTGATTCTCGCCTAGAAAAGCCAGCTCACCAAATATTTCACCTTTGCGCAATATGGCTTTAAGAACTTCTTGGCCATGTTCATTATAGTATCCGAGCCTAATTTTACCATTAGCGATTAAAAATATATTTTCTGCCGAATCGCCTTCCAAATACACATAGTCGTTTTTTTGATATGGCTTAAAATTATGTTTGTCTTTGTATTGGGCAAATAAGTGAGGGCAGAGAATATTAAATAAGTTAACATCCTCAATAAACCAGAATCTAGACATCGTTTTTAATCCAATTAATTTCGAATTAAAAATAAATATCCTCAAAAATTTTTCAACGAAGATTAAGTTAAGAATGACAAGTTTATCATTCCTAAAAAGAAATTGATTGTCAAAAATTTATCTTGATAAAATCATTTTTCTTGTTTCATAAAAATTTCCAGCATCTATCCTATAAAAATATATACCGCTGTTTAGAGGTTCCCCATTTCTAGATTTTGAATTGAATTTAACATTATATGTTCCACTTAATTGCCACTGATCAACGAGTGTGGCCAATTCTCTTCCAAGAATATCATATACCTTCAGCTTCACATATCCTGGAGAAGCAAGCTGATAACCGATTATGGTTTCCGGATTAAACGGATTTGGATAATTCTGAGCGAGGAAGCTTTCAGTTGGAATATTATCGTTCTGGTCATGTATATCAGTGGCATTGAGTAAAGTATACGGAATGAACTCAGAATTAATTATTGTTTTAGATTGCTGATTTTGAATAAACACAACAAAGCCAAGTTGCGAGGAATTCCAAAGCTGATTCAATTTGATCTGTTCAGTGATTTGTACTTCTTGATTTGTTGTTAAGGAAATGCTTTTCCCATTGGAACTGGGAGATATTAACCTAACAACATTTTTGTGAAATTAAATTCCATTTCTACCTGTATAATTCACATTCTCGACAGCTAGAAAATACACCGATAGATTTGAAAAAGTTCCGGAAGAAGCGGTTTTCAATTTTACTACCACATTTGCGTTTCCGCTACTTATGCTTCCACTGAGTCCAATATCAATGGTAGGGCTTTGCGTTGCTATACCATCGATTACATTTCCCCACGATGAGTAATTGGTTCCTTGCAATTGTCCATCAAATAATGCCTTGGGAGTTGAGGAGAATGGTCCATAAAAAGTGTTTCTTGCTGAGGGATCCACTGTATTATGTAGATTCAATATATCGTCAGGATATGGAAAAGACGTGTGATAATAAATTGGGATAATATTTGCTTTGTTAATTCCACTTTGCAAATAATTATCAATAGTTGAATGTGCAGCAGGGCAAAGCACACAATGTGAATTCGTAAATACTTCTATTAAAACCTTTTTTCCACCTGCTGTTAAAATAGAAGTAGTAAATAATAAGATCAAAAATAATTTATTCATTTTCATTTTTACCTCACTAAAGATTTGTAAGTATTTGAAGTCTTAGACCGTTGAATGGAATTATATATCTGCAAACACCGTTAGAACAAATTTGGCCTCCTCTTTCACTTCCATAAGCAATAACAAAAGAAATATTTTGATTAACTCTACCTCCAACCTCAACCGCAGACCACACCCTTTTTTTTGATACTTCATAATTATTTGTAGTAAATTCATATCTAAATGTTAAAGTGTAGTCTTGCACAAATATGCCAATTAAACTAAACAGTTGATTATTAAATTTTTGTTGAGACGTATTGTAATTATCATTTACAAATTCAATCTGGTAATCAGTTTCAAACGAAAGCCAAGAATTAATTTTTTTCTTGAGTTGAAACGGTAAGATAGTAGAATGAATTACATGATCGTTACTTCCTGGAGAAAATTCATTGGCCAATATTTTCGATCTTTTAGCCGCGGCAATTTTACAAGAAGTGTTATCACTAAATTCATATTCAAGTTCTGCAAACATCTCATAGTAGGGCGAGTATGCATTTGAAAAGCCCGGGATAATTTTTCTTTCATCCATTTTTTTGAACTCAAAACCATTCATTAATTCCCAACGGGAATGTCTGCTGGCAAAACTTGCGTTCATTGTTAAAAAGGAGTTTTCAGAAGGTGTCAGAAAAACCTCAAGCTGAAATCCAAGTTCATCGTTAAAATCTACTTCGTGGATGGCACGAGTAAATAATGTATATGAGTGTTCCTTCAAAACTATTGGCGGATTTTGAAATGGCAGCATTCTAGATGGTCTTGTAAAATCATTCCTTTCAAATGGGTCGCGTTCATCAAAAGCATAGTTTTTATAGTCAAGCGTTATCCCTATTCCAGGCTGAGTGTAACTTATTGAGGTATAAATTCCTCTCCCTTTTGAATATACATTGTCATTTAACTGTCTGGAATCTTTAAATGAATAATCAAAAAGGAATGAAATATTTTTAGAATCATAAGAGAGGTAGAATGAAGGAGTGTTAGCAGTAATTTCTATACCTTTAGGCAAAACATTGAATAATGCTTTTGAATAGATGTAAGCCAACCCTAATTTAATATTTGATAACGGATTATACTCAATGCCGCCACCAAAAATTGTGTAATCTTCCTTCCTCTTGATTTCAATAGAGTCTTTAAAATTCAACTTTCCGGCAATTGCAGAAAAATTAAAATTATCAAATGAATATTTTCCCCTCACACCGTCCATCCATGTATCATATCCCAGACTTCTATTTTCAAATAAATTTAGCGCCAATCCGCGTCCATACAATTCAGAAAAATTTCCGAGTCGGATCAAATAATTATCGCTTGAAAGTTCGATGAACCTCCGTTTTAAACCTTTATCAACAAAACCTATCTCTGGCGGATTATCATAAAGTGCACGGGCGCCAATTGTTATTTTGTATGGCAACGATAGACGAATATCTGTAAGATTTTCAAAGTAGCGAAATTCTCCTTTCGTGGTTCCAATTGCTCTTTCTCCATTTCCATAACGCAAGGTGTTCGAAATGTTATATGAAATTTGAGCAAGATGAATTCCAGACATGAATAACGAAAGCAGTAATATGTTAAAAAGCCTTAGTCTCATGTTCAAAGTATTTTCAGAATTTCTTCTTCAAGTTTTTTTTCATCCCCAGGATTATAGCCTGTATGCCGGTAGATTATTTTTCCTTGTTTATTAATCAAGAGTGAATAAGGTATAACTTGCCCGTTGACTTTATTAAATATTTCAAAATTAGTATCAAGTACAATGGGGAATTCTATTTTTTGTGCAGAGACAAATGACTTAACTTTTGCTACACTCTTTTGTGAATCCTGGTTAATTCCAACTATTCTAAGCCCATTATTCTTATACTTTGCATATAGTTCATTTAAATAAGGAATTTCGGCTTTACAAGGTTGGCACCATGTTGCCCAAAAATTAACTAACAAAGCACCATTTGCATAAAGTTCTTTTGTATCAAGCACTTCACTATCAAGACTCTTGAGCTTCAAATTGAATTCATCTTGAGCTAGCAAACCAGTTGATAAAAATAGAAGAACAAAAAATATTTTCATTTTCTCACCATAATTAATTTAATAGTAATCTTATTCCAGATTGAATAGTATATGCTCGTTTGGTTCCATCGGAATTCTCTTCTCTTTTAAGTATGGGTAATGCAGTTGAAATATTGATAAGTAAATTCTCATTAATCATATATTCTGCACCAACGCCGATGTTTAGCTGAAAAAAATCACTCTTTGGAATGGATTGTAATGATTGAGAAGGATTTCCAATTATCATATACTTTGATTCAGCTAATCTTTTTATTGCTAAAACTTGAGCGTTAAAATTTAGCTTGTCTAATTTATGGTAGTAATTGAGATTTAAGCTCAGATCAGCTCCACGATTAAACTTTTGCATTTCATCCTCATATTCTGTTAGCGGAATTTGAATAACTGCTGCTGCAGATAAAAACGGCAACCGATATTCAAATCCCGAAATCAAATCAAATGTGCCATAGCCATTCAGATATGTAAAATTCTTTTTATCAATATTAGCTGTTGGAAGTTTTAAGGCGCCTATAAACGAAAAAGGATTTTGGTTGATGGAGTAAATTGAGGCGTTAAGAGATATAATAGCATCTCCCAATCCGCTGCTTGATAGATTTGCAACTGAATTTGATTGGATTAAAAAGGGAATATGAATTGCAAAATTAATTTTCTCATTAAGCTCAAGTGCCCCTTTAATACTAATTAGATGATAAGTAATATTTTTCGGTTTGCCGCTTCCAGCTAAAGAATAATTCAATCCAAAAGTGTAATAATTTTTCTCTTTTTTTTCATCGTTGAATGAATGAGTACCAATTGAGCAGGCGCCTGCATCAGAGCATTGGGCCATTATTGGTGAGCCAAATAACCACAATACTATAAATGCTGTTATAATTCCGTATTTCATTTTTATTCCTCTTTATTTATAACCAAAACAAGGATATGGACACTGTAGTTCAACAGAATATGTCGGCCAGATGACATATTGAAGTTTTTATTTTAAACAACTGGGTAACTTTTATTCAGAAGAAAAGGGATTTTACTAAGATGGATTAGAAGTTGTAAGCTTATAATTCTCAACAGCAGAGGTTTGACAGAAAGCATCTTTTTGGTGAGAATGACATTGTGCCTAACCAAAACTCCATCCGGATTAGAAATGACGATTATAAGCTGACATCACTATTTTTGCTCTCCTAAAATCAAAACACCAGAACCGTATATGTTCACTTTTCTTATTGACCAGCCTAAAGTTATTTCCATTTTCAACAATACACGTCCGGCAAGAAATGAATTTTTTGAAATCGTGTCCATAATCAACTAGTATTTTAAGTCACTCGGCAAATAATAACTTCGGAGAATCCAATTAACATGTTAATTTTTATTGAGGATTGAGTAATAAATAGGCACAATGTAAAAGAGTGTAATTGTATAGATTAGATAATAAGAAAAAAGCCCGAAATCGTAAGACTCTGAGCTTTTATAAAAGGGGCGGAGAGTCAGCGATTCTCCGCAGTCATAGGAAATGTTACGATTTCAATTCATTTTCACATTATTCAAATAGTTGATGTCCTAAAAGTGTCCAAGTTTTTATTTCATCAAAACCATTTTCTTTGTCTTGATATATTTTCCAGCATTGAGTTGATAGAAATATATTCCGCTGGGTAATTGAGAACCTTGCCTACCGGTGGGCAGGTTTTGAATTGAGAATTATAATTCCCTTCCTGTTTGAATTCATTGACTAAGGTTGTTACTTCTCTTCCTAGAACATCAAACACTTTTAACGTTACATATACTGCTTGAGGAATTAAATATGAAATGGAACTCGTTGGATTGAAAGGATTAGAATAATTTTGCAAAAGTGGAACCTCTTTTGTTTGATACATCAAAATCTCAGTTAACTTGCTTTCTGGAACTGTTTAAAGAATTGTAATCTTTTGGCAGCCGAGCCATTCGTTTGAATGGTGGTGGTTCGTACCGTGACATTAACATTTATTAAAGAATTGTAATCTCTTGCGGATCCACTAGGACAGAAACCGGTTTATTTTAACTATTTTAATGTACCGTAACATTAACATGTATTAAAGAATTGTAATCACAGTAATTATAATCCGACAAAAGGTCATGGCGGTGGTACCGTGAATTATTGAAAGAACAGACAGAATTGGAAATGAATATGGTATTAAAAATATGATATCAGTGGTTAAAAATAATATATGTAGAAGTCCTCAAGAAATATTAGATGAGCTTTTTTTATCTTCTAGTAATTTCAGTCCTTCTACTAAATGGGAAGATGATGCAACACTCATTATTGTTAAGAAGGATTAAATTTATTTATGAAGAATTTTATACTTAGCATTAAGTCGGTGAATATTTTTATTTGGGGTTATATATTTTATTTGATGATTGGTTTATTGACAATGCTTTTTTTCACAAAAGAAAATTTACATCTTTTTATAAATCATCAACATAATTTTTTATGTGATTACTTTTTCAAATATATTACCTTTTTAGGAGATGGTATTACCGCTGCTATAATATCAATTTTATTGATAATGATCAGTGTAAGGTTTTTTTTAGTTTTTGGATTAACCAATATTTTAGCAGGTTTTTTTTCACAGATTCTTAAAAGATATATATTTCCTCATGCACTTCGTCCAAAAGCTTACTTCCAAAATTTAGTTCCTCTTTATTTTGTGCCGGGAGTAGAAATCTTCTCATTTAATAGTTTTCCATCAGGGCATTCAGCAACAGCCTTTTTAATTTCTATTTTTTTTGCCTCTTTATCTCAGAAAAAATCATGGCAAATCGGAATGTTGATATGCGCCGTTTTAATATCATTATCGCGTGTATATCTTTCCCAGCATTTTTTTGAAGACACAATTGCCGGTTCAATTATCGGCGTTGTTTTTGGGTTAACTGCTATAATTTTATCCAAATCTTATGAGTGTATTGGTCTATCAGAAATTATATTCAAAAGAGTTAATTATTTACTGTCTAAAGTTAAAAGGTTGCTCTTTGGAATAAAAAATTCAGCGTAAATCGGAAAATGATCTGAAACTACAATTGACAATTTCTTTGCATTCTTAGCAATAACACCATTCATACTATAAATGTAATCAATTCGCAATGTTGGAAAAGATGTTCTAAAGGTTGGAGCCCCAAATAAATTTGATTCAAGTACCGCATCTTTTGAAATCGCATTTAATTCCCTAATCACTTTTGATCCAGCCGGTGCATTTAAATCTCCACCATAAATAATTGGTCCTTCCAGTTTTGAAAGATAAGATTTGAAAAACCTGACCTCTTCAATTTGAGTCTCTAATAAATATTTTCCCCATTTAATATTTTCTTGAAATGTTTTATCCTTTGGTCTTCCAGCAATAAAGCGGATAGAGATCATATTTAGTTTTGTACCATTAATAGATACTATAGCATGTACAAAAGAACGGTGGGGATTTTTTAGAATTTCATTTATATCATTACCTCCAGATAAAGAGGCTTCATGACTGGGTAATTCAATTTCTTTAACATCAATAAAAGGATATTTAGAAATGATTGCCGTACTATTTGCATGCCCCATAAATAATTGATTTGGTGCTATTTTCTTTTTTACCAAATCATACTGTTCATCATTAAGAACATTTTCGGAAATAATTGAAAAATCAGCATTAATATTTTTCAAAGTATCAATTACTCTTTCCAATCCTCCTGAATAATATTGAACATTTAATGCAACAACAGAGACTTTTTCGTAAGAAGATTCATTTATATTTTTTTTAAATAAACTAGCTAGAGATAAATCTCCAAAAAAGAAAAAGAATAGAAGAAATATTATAGCAGAATAGAATGAAGTTTTCTTATATCCTAATAATAATAAAGCCACCAAGGGGATTATTGAGGAAACAATTAACCACGTTGCAGGCAGAAAATCTATCCCATAGAAAAAAGAATCCGTAGGAATAAAATTTAAGTGGTCCATCATATTCAGAAATGTTAAAAAAAGAATAATTATGTAAAGGAAAAATGCTAACCCAATTAAAATTTTCTTTAAAGCTTTTAAAACCATTTCTTATTCAAAATTTATTTTTACAAATCTAAAATATTAGTGTATTAGTCCATATTAACAAATTATTAATTTTTTGTTGAGTTAGATTCAGACTGGCCCAACAATCTTTGGGTTTTAATAATTTGCAGTACATATTCTTGAAGGGAGTGTGAAATATGATTTTATAATTTTTATGATTGAAGATAAATATATAAAGGGAATTTTTATTAAAGATAATTCAGAATTAAAACTTTGATACAATTATTAAATTCTTTTTAATTATTTTACTAATGAGGAACGACATTATGAATAAATTCATAATTACTTTATTTGTATTCTTATTAATTATTTCTAACGGCCAACTGATAGCCCAGCCCGGCCGAAATGAATCGCTATTAAAAAATTGGCCCAAACTTCAAGCTTTTGCACTATCAGACATGATAAGAAAAAATGCTAATAAAACTCCCGCAGAGTTTGCAGTTTTTGATGCTGACGGCACCATCTGGAAAAATGATATTGAAGAATCTCTTCTATCGTTCATGGAAATGAAAAGAATTATAACGAAGAATAAATTGACAAAAGATTTAATTTTCTTCCCTTTCAAAAAAGATGAAAGTTTGTTCTCATATTATAAACGGTTATGTTCATTTGATATAAAATTAGGATATTCTTGGATTGCACAAATATTTTCCGGTTTTACTTTATATGAATTAAAAAATCAAGTTGATAGCTTATATGCTTATGATAGACCAATCAAAGTAAAATTGTGGAATGAAGACAATATATGTGAATCAGAAGTATCCCCTCCTTCTATCTTTCCGGCTCAAAGAGAATTAATAAATGTTTTACAAAATAATGGAATAGATGTTTACATTGTTACAGCGTCGCTTGAAGAATTAGTTAGAATGATTGTATCAGACCCAAAATATGGTTATAACATCAACCCAAAGAATGTTATAGGTGTAACTTGTTTATTGAATGATCCGAAAACAAATTTTTATACTACTGCAAGAAAGCAAATTGAGATGGGGCATTTTTATGATGAGACATATACTAAAAACTATCATTATTCTCTAAGCTTAACTTCGTTTCTATGGACACCGGCTACATGGTATATCGGTAAATTAGCTGCAATAAAAGAATATATTGATCCGGTAAGAAGACCAATTTTAGTTGCAGGTGATTCGCCGAATGATTATTGGATGCTTTTTTATTCAAATGTAGAAAACAGTGGAGTACGAGTGTGGGTAAATCGAAATGATGAAAACATGAAAAGAACGGAAAGAGCAATAATAAATAGGGAGAAGGAAGAAAAAGAAAATGGAATTACTCCTACTGCTAACTTAGGATGGATCTATGTAACACCTGAAGAATTGGAGAAATAGGATAATATTTCAGGTAATAAATTATTTATATATTCCAGATGCTATTCTTCAGTTAATATTTTTACAAAAATGATTGATGCGTTCTTATTTATTATGCTTCCTTGGATATTAAATCAATTTCCGGTAGACAACGTTTTAATAAAAAGTAGATCAGAATTTGTTAATGAGATTTCCTAAATTTTAAAAGGATGACTTCAACTTTGGCAAGTAATTTATTTTACTAATGTTTAAATGGAAAATAAACTTTTCTCCGACTATCTTAAGATATTAAATGTTTCGATTAAAAAACCGAGCATGAACGCTCTTAGCGAGCTAATTAAAAGTCATCTATTTAATATTCC
>Ga0233420_10000632_pt1 | contig 14423 bp, 12 predicted proteins | sample Watercolumn_Mata_4_FD_183009 | JGI IMG/M metagenome (GOLD analysis project Ga0233420, IMG submission 183009) | Freshwater microbial communities from Lake Matano, South Sulawesi, Indonesia - Watercolumn_Matano_2014_102_MG | ecosystem: Environmental > Aquatic > Freshwater > Lake | place...
TTATTCATCTCGAGACTGGGCTACTGACTCGGATTATATCGCTCAAAACTTTTCTAAACCTTCTGCGAGTTCCCTTGGGATTTGCCAATGCATTTCGCATCATACAGAAAGAGCAGCCCGACGCCATATTTTCTTTTGGAGGATACATTGCGCTTCCAATTGTTTTTTGGGCATACTGTTTTCGGATTCCTGTATATACCCACGAGCAAACAATCCATCCGGGACTTGCAAATAGAATTATCGGAAAGCTCGCGACAAAAGTATTCGTGGCATTTAGAGAAGCTGAGCCATATTTTGATCAGCGAAAAGTAATAAGAGTGGGAAATTTAGTGAGAGACTCTATTGCAAGAACGATACGAAAACCGTTTAGTATTCAAAAAGATAAACCTGTTTTGTATGTTACCGGCGGTTCATTGGGTTCTCACAGCATCAATGTCCATGTTTTCTCTCTGCTCCCAAAATTATTAAAAAAATATATCGTGATTCATCAGATTGGGGATACAAAAGAATACGAAGACTATGACGAAGCGATTCGTATTAAGAAATCACTTCCCGGTTCCCTAAAACCGAATTATTATCCAAGAAAACATTTTTTTGAAAACGAAATCGGATACATTTATTCGCTTACCGATCTTGTGATAGGAAGAGCCGGCGCGAATACATTTTTTGAACTCGTAACGTTACAAAAACCCGCGCTATTCATTCCGCTTCCGTGGGCTGCATATAATGAACAAGAAAAACACGCAGAAATTTTTAAACGATTCAGGACCGGCGAAATATTTCACCAGTCGGATACGAGCAGAAATTTATTTCAGCTTATTGAAAAAATGATGAAAAGACTCGAGATATACAAAAAAAATTTTTCATCGTTACAACATCTATACAAAAAAAATGCAGCAGCTTGTATCGTCAAAGAAATTCCTGAGCTTCGTTAAAAAAACCGTCGTATTGTTTGGTGCAATCTTTCTTGCACTTGTTTTTTTATTCGGGATATATTTTTTGCTTCAGATAAAAAAAATAATAGTTAAAGAATATACTGATTCTATTCCGCTCCGAGGACTTCGCTCCTTCGCACAGAAAAATTTGCTTCTTGTTTCTCCAGACGATGTAAAAAAAATCATTCTCACAGAAAACCCTACCATACGTTCTGTTGCGGTGCAAAAAGCTTTCCCAAACACACTTATCATTACGGTTGAGTCACAGCCTTTCATTGCGATTTTTGAGATGAATAGCGGATATGTGTATCTTTCTGAAAACGGGAAAATCATACAAAAAAGCAAAGAAAAAAAGGAAGATATTCCCCTCATCAAGTATTACCAAAAAATGAATTACGCATCGTATAATCCAGGAGAGAGTTTGGAATATAATGACATTCTTACCGCGCTTCATTTTTTAAAGACAGCTACAGAGGTAGGTTTGCAGACCGATACCGTTGATATTAACGGATTTGATATGTTACTATTTAGCGTAGGCGATAAAAAACTTTTTTTTACAACTGAAAAAAAGAAAGAGACGCAGGATTATGAATTAAGACAAATCATAAAACAGTTTAAAATAGAAGGAAGAGATTTTAAAAGCCTGGATTTGAGATTTGAAAAACCGATAATTGTATTTTAGTATTTAAATCTATCATCTAAGATCTAGAATCTATAATCTAAATTATGGCTGACAAAATCGTTTGCGGGATAGACATCGGAAGTTCCAAAATTGCAACCGTCGTTGGTGTTGAGCCTCCGGATAGACAAGAACTGAAGATAATCGGATTTAATACAACTGTTTCACGGGGAGTTCGAAAAGGATTAATTGTTGATATAAAGGAAGTTACCGATGCGGTTGAGGAAGGGGTTGAAAAAGCGGAGCGGATGGCGGGACACAAGATTAACAACGCGCTTGTTTCCGTCGGTGGACCACACATATCTTCTTTGAATTCTCACGGTATCGTCGCGGTTTCAAATCCTCACGCCGAAATAGAAGAAGGAGATGTTGAACGCGTTGTAGAGGCGGCGCGCGCAATCTCACTTTCTACTACGAGACAGATCATTGAAGTTTCTCCTCGCGATTATATCGTCGATGGCCAGTCGGGAATACGAAATCCCGTGGGAATGAGCGGCGTCCGTCTCGAAGTCGAAACACACATCATCACTGCGTCGCAGACGAATCTTAAAAATATTGAAAGCTGTCTTAATGATTTGGGGATTGAAAATGAAGGATTTGTGTTTGCGGGACTCGCGTCTGCCGAATCGGTATTGACCGATACAGAAAAAGAATTAGGAGTCGTTATGGTTGATATTGGCGGCGGAAAGATTGACGTGTGCATTTATGTTGAGGGCGCGTTGTCATATTCTTCTTCAATTCCGATAGGAGCGCGTCATATTACGAACGACATTGCGGTTGGATTGCGCGTTTCATTAGATTCTGCCGAAAAAATAAAACTGTTTTTGAGCAAAAGCATTTATAACCAATCAGGAACAAAGAAGAAAATGCCGCAGTTAAATCTTAACGAACTACAACTTCCTGAAAATATTACCGAGGTTTCATTAAAAACATTGGTTGACGGCATCATCGCCCCGCGGCTTGAAGAAATATTTAAACTCATATTCGACGAAATTGAAAAAAGCGGTTTTGGACAGTCGATCCCTTCGGGCCTGGTTATTACCGGAGGAGGCGCTCTCACCGTAGGAATGCTTGAAACAGGAAGGAGAGTCATAGGACTTCCCATAAGACTCGGAAGGCCGGAAAAAGTGACGGGTTTAGTTGATGAAGTTCTCGACCCGCAGTATGCGACGACAATAGGATTGATTTTGTACGGCGGAAAAAATATAATGGTCGAAAGAATTGGTTTCAAAAACTTTAACAAGATTCTGAAAGATTTTTCGCTCGGAAGTTCTGTAACCAAACTAAGGGATTTTTTCAAACAATTTATTCCCTAATATGTTAATCAAACCTCGAGCAGGACAGGCGGCACGGATTAAAGTAGTCGGAGTAGGCGGAGGCGGCGGAAATGCTATTGCCTCGATGATTGCCGAAGGAGGAATATCCGGAGTAGATTTCGTTGCAGTAAATACAGACGCACAAGCGCTCTTGAATAATAAGGCTTCAATTAAAATCCAGATTGGAGAGAATCTCACGAAAGGACTCGGGAGTGGAGGAGATCCTGAGATTGGAAGACAGGCCGCGGAAGAGTCGCGGGATCGATTAAAAGAAGAGCTGTCAGGAGTTGACATGGTGTTCATCACCTGTGGAGAAGGTGGAGGAACAGGCACCGGAGGAGCGCCGATTGTTGCAGAAGTTGCAAAAGAAACCGGAGCGCTCACCGTCGCAGTAGTAACAAAACCATTTGATTTTGAGGGAACGAAACGCAAACTTACTTCTGACGATGGAATCCAAAAACTGAAAGAAAAAGTTGATACTCTTATCATTGTGCCGAATCAAAAAATTCTCACCATTATCGACAAAAAAACTCCGATACTCGAGGCATTTAAAAAAATTGATTCCGTACTTCATCAGGGAGTAAAGGGAATTGCAGAACTCATTACGACGCCCGGCCTTATTAATGTTGATTTTGCAGACGTGAAAACCGTTATGAGTAATGCGGGAACGGCTCTCATGGGAATGGGAATTGGGAGCGGTGATAAGCGTGCATTGGTAGCTATTAAGCAAGCGGTTTCGTCTCCGCTTCTTGACATATCAATTGAGGGTGCAAAAGGAGTGCTCTTTAATGTTGTTGGCGGTCCGGATCTTACCATGGCGGAAATTGACGAAGCAGCCTCAATTATTGCAAAGAGCGTTGATCCCGATGCTGACATTATTTTTGGAGCAGTCATTGATGAACGGATGATGGATACGATAAAAATTACCCTGATTGCAACAAAGTTTGATGAGGGCAGATTAAAATTATTCCGCTTCAATAAAGCTCCTCAAGAAGAGGTTGATAGAAATATAAAGAGAGAAGAAAAAATTGAGAAGCTGGAGACAAAAGAAAATGAAGAAGAACTTCTCGATGACACCGAAGAATTTTTTGACGACCAGAACGAATTCGATATCCCTGCCTTTTTAAGAAAAAAATAAATCTGCTATAATTTTCTTCTATGTTCAAACAGATTGACAATAATATCAATTTTCCCGAAATGGAAAAAAAGTGGTTGAAGCATTGGTATGAAAAAGGAATCGTAAAAAAATACCTGAAAAAAAATGCCAAATCCAAAAAATATTTCTCCTTTTTGGATGGGCCGATCACCTCAAATAATCCGATGGGAGTGCATCACGCGTGGGGACGAACGTATAAAGATTTATGGCCGCGTTTTTATAATCTTCTTGGATATAAACAGCGATTTCAAAACGGGTTTGATTGTCAGGGATTATGGGTTGAGGTTGAGGTAGAAAAAGAACTCAAGCTCAAGTCAAAAAAAGACATTGAGAATCTTGTCCCTGGAAATAAAAAAGCTTCGATTGCGAAATTCGTCCAGCTTTGCAAGGATCGCGTGATGAAATTTTCTGCGATTCAGACAGAGCAGTCAAAACGATTAGGATATTTTGCCGACTGGGATCATTCCTATTTCACGATGAGCGACGAAAATAACTATATGATTTGGCGCTTTCTGAAAGTATGTTACGATAATGGCTGGATATATAAAGGACACGAATCAGTTCCTTGGTGTCCACGATGCGAGACCGCAATTTCGCAACACGAGATGTTGACGGAAGATTATAAAGAGCTTGTTCATGAATCCGTTTATTTTAGGTTGCCTGTTGTCGACAAAGAAAACGAATTTCTTTTGGTTTGGACCACGACTCCTTGGACCATTCCTGCCAATATCGCGGTTGCCGTTGATGAAACATTTGATTATGTTCTTGTTGAAGCAAAAGATAAAAAAAATTATTGGGTGGTTAAAGAGCTTGCGGAAGCAATCTTTGAAAAAGATTTGGTGAAAATAATAAAGACAACAAAAGGAAAAGAGCTAATTGGATTGAAATATAAAGCCGCGTTTGATGATTTAGATGTGGTGTCAAAGGTCGCAAAAGAAAATAAGAAATTCCATACGGTGATTCCCACAGACGAAACTATCTTGCCGATTTCTGTTACCGAAGGAACGGGATTGGTGCATACGGCAGTATCAGCTGGAACAGAGGATTTTAAGCTGGGAAAAAAACTTGGACTTCCCATGATTCCGGTCATCGCTGATAATGCGGATTATTTACCGGGATTAGGTTTCTTGTCCGGTAGGAATGCAAAAAAAAATCCCCGCTTGGTTCTTGATTATCTTGAACAAAACGGGTGGGCGTACAAGATTCATAACTATAAACACCGCTATCCTGCATGCTGGCGATGTAAAACGGAATTAGTATGGAAAGTGGCTGATGAGTGGTACATTGCAATGGACAGAAGTCCATTGCAAAGTCAAAAGTCAAAAGTCAAAAGTCAAAAGGAAAACAAAGATTCTACAAACTACAAACTACAAACTACAACCTTGCGAGAGAGAATGATTGAAGTTGCGAAAAAAATCAAATGGATGCCGGAGTTTGGATTGGAGCGTGAACTCGATTGGCTCAAAAACATGCACGACTGGCTCATCAGTAAGAAAAACAGATACTGGGGTTTGGCTCTTCCTATCTATGAGTGTCAAAAATGCAACACGTTTGAAGTAATTGGTTCTAAAGAGGAGCTAAAAAAGAAAGCAATAAAGGGTTGGAAACAGTTTGAAGGACATAGTCCTCACAAACCGTTTATTGACGAAATAAAAATTAAATGCAAAAAATGTGGAAAAGAAATAAGTCGCGTTGACGATGTGGGAAATCCATGGCTTGACGCGGGTATTGTTTCCTATTCTACGATTACCGAAAATAATCAAGGAGAACCGTTATACACGAAGAATAAAAAAGAATGGAAGAAATGGTTTCCGGCGGACTTTATTACCGAATCATTCCCCGGTCAGTTCAAGAATTGGTTTTACGCATTGATAGCAGAATCAACAGTACTTGAAAATACGAATCCATTCAAAAGAGTCCTCGGATTTGCGACGATGCTCGGCGAAGACGGCAGGCCGATGCACAAAAGCTGGGGAAACATGGTTGAATTTCACGACGGCGCTGAAAAAATCGGTGTCGACGTCATGCGATGGATGTTTTGTCGGCATAATCCTGCAGACAATATGCTTTTTGGCTACAAGAAAGCTGACGAAGTCAGGCGCCAATTTTATTTAATGCTGTGGAATGTGTATAAATTTTTTGTGGAATATGCAAATTTAGATAACTTTAAACATCAAACATCAAACGTTAAACGTTTAAAGCTAGAAGCTAGAAGTTTGACGAATATTCTGGATAAATGGATTCTGAGCAGATTTACAAATCTTATGTTGTTTGTTGAAAAGTCGATGAAAGAATATGACTCCAAAGATGCCGCGCTTCAAATAGAAGAATTTGTAAGCGACCTTTCGACTTGGTATATACGTCGAAGCAGAGATAGAATATGGCTGAATTCGGATGATGAGGACGATAAGCACCATTTTTATCAGACGCTGTATTATGTTTTAAGTAATCTCTCGGTTATTCTTTCGCCTTTTATTCCCTTTGTTTCGGAGGAAATGTATACGAATTTAGTACGTTTAGAATCAGTTCATTTCACATCCTGGCCAAAAGCAGACAGAAAATTAATCAATGTTTCTTTGGAAAAAGAGATGATCCTAGCAAGAAGAATCGTCGAAACAGGACACGCTATAAGAAAGTCACGAAATATTAAAGTGCGGGTGCCGCTGGCAAAACTTGAAGTTAATGTTGACGATAAGATTGAAACAATATCTTCAAAGGTTTGGGACACTGTTCTTAAAGAACTGAATGTTAAAAACATCGCTGTCAATAAAACGACAAAGTATCCGAAACAAGAAATAAAAGTTACTGATGAAGAGCTAAAAAAAGAAGGAGAATTGAGGGAGCTTATGAGAACGATTCAGGCGAAGCGGAAAGAGCTTGGACTGAAGCCAACCGATAGCATAAGGATTACTATTCCGAAAGAGTTTAGAGAAGAAATACAGTTCTTAAAAAAGAAATTATTGGCGAGAGAAATTGAACTAGGAAAAGAACTCAAAATCGAACTATGATGCTGATACTCATTCCTTCTTTATTCCTTTCCTTATTCGGGATATTCACCGTATTTGGTATCAGACAGAATCTTCTGTTAAATCAGCTGGTATATTTCGGCCTCGCATTTGGCGCATATTTTATTTTTAAAAAAATTGGTTCTCATTTTTTTCGGCTAAATGCTCGGTTCATTTACTTGGTTTTTATCGCGATTCTACTTGTTACATTTATCATAGGACTTGAGGTAAAAGGTTCAAAGCGTTGGATTGATTTTTATTTCTATAAATTCCAGGCTTCGGAGTTTCTTAAGATTTTTTTTATTCTATTTCTTTCAGAGATTCTTGCCTTCAAGAATATTCATATCAACAAGCTCTCAGCATTTCTAAAGGCCTTTCTCTATTTCATCATTCCCACATTTATTATCTTTAAACAGCCTGATTTAGGGAATGCTCTGGTATATTCATTCATTTTTTTCAGCATGGTATTTTTTTCGGACTTTCCCAAAAAATATCTTTTCTATCTTATTGGTTCGTTAATAGCCGCACTACCGCTTGGATGGTTTTTTCTTAAGGGATATCAGAGAGACAGGATACTGAGCTTTTTTGCTCCCCATCTTGACACGCAGGGAACAGCGTATAACATGATTCAGGCAGTAATTACGGTTGGGTCAGGAAAATTCTTAGGGAGAGGGCTTGGTCTCGGAACGCAGTCAAGACTGTTTTTTCTTCCGGAAAATCACACGGATTTTGCGTTTTCCTCGCTCATAGAGCAGTTTGGATTTATTGGCGGAATTCTTGTGCTGATTTGTTACGGAGTACTTGTGTATTATCTTTGCAGAAAGCTCATAAAGTTTTACTTCCAAAGATCAGAGGAGGGAAAAAAGAATTTCTTATATGTGGTGGGATTGACGTCGTACTTTGTGTTTCAGATTGTAGTGAATATCAGTATGAATATGGGTCTTTTGCCTGTTGCGGGGATTGTTCTGCCGTTTATTTCCTATGGAGGATCTTCGGTACTTACGCTCATGATAGGATTTGCGCTGATTCCCTGAAATTTTTTAGATTCTGCCGCTCATGAGTACTCTTCCCGCTGCTGAGGCTCGTCTGTCTACTCCAGACATCCGCTTCTCGCGGGCACCCTTCTCATTTCGTGCCACCTAAAAAATTATTACAAAAATCCATTGCAGATATACTCTATTTTAGCTATAATACTAACTTATGTCTTTATACGTAGTTGTACAAACAGGTGGTAAACAGTATATAGTGAAAGAAGATGATGTATTGGTAGTTGATAGGCTGGAAGGAAAAGAAAACGATAAAATTGAGATTGAAAAACTGGCCCAATTCGATAGTGAAAAAGGAACAGTTGAATTAGGTACTCCTAAATTGGGAAAAGTGAATGCACAAATACTAAGTCACATAAAAGGTGATAAAATTAGAGTTGCAAAATTCAAGGCAAAGGTACGATACAGAAAAGCAAAGGGATTTCGAGCACAATTAACAAAATTAAAAATATTACAATTTGATAAGTAGCTTATTAGCTGTTTAGAGAGTAGCTGTTTAGGTTTAATCCTAATAAGCTACAAGCTAAGAAGCTAACAAACTAAATGCTATGGCCCATACAAAAGCTCAAAAAACAGTAAGCGGAAATAGAGATTCTCGGTCAAAACGACTGGGTGTAAAAGTCTATGGAGGCCAGATGGTCCAGCCGGGAAATATTATCATTCGTCAAAGAGGTACTAAAGTAAATGCGGGCAACGGAACAATGCTCGGAAGGGACTTCACTATTATGGCGCTTAAAAAAGGAACAGTAAAATTCTTCGTGAGAAGGGGAGAAAAATTTGTTATGGTGGTCTGATTACTTCACATTTAAGTTTTCAGATTCTGTCAGAAGTTTCCCTCCCTTTCCACTTCTGCCACCTGAAAAATTGGTATACTTTGCGTTATATGAATGGAGATTTTACTAATTATGTCACACAGATTAACAAAGAAAACGATATTTTTGCAAAAGCGAAATTAATTAATTCTCTTGTTCACGAAAAAAATATCCGGATTGTTGATGTTGCGAAATCTCTCGGAAAAACGTCTTCATATATCTGTCACCTGCTTCGTTTAACCCATTTACCTGAAATAATTGTTGATGGTTACTATTCAAAGCTTATTTCTATAAGCCACCTGTTTATTATCTCGAGGATTAAAGACGAACAGAAGCTTCTTGAAGTGTACGAGCAGCTCCTGAAACATAATTATTCTGTTCAACAGACAGAAGATACTGTAAGAGAGTTTCTTTACGAGATAAAAAATAAAGGAGAACGATTACAAAAGACCGAGGTTGAAAAGCTTGTAGAAGAGATAAAAGAACATCTGAATGATGCACAAATTAAAGTTGTGCAGACACGAGTCAAAGGAAAGGTGATCATAGAGATAAAAAGCAATCTTGAAACTACATCGCGGGTACTGAAGGATATCCTGAAAAAGTTGGGTCAATCCTGAAACGATGCTTCAAGCGGGTTGCTAATAGTGCCCATTTTATCCGAAGGAAAATAGCGGAAGAATACCTGACCAATAATCTGTTCGATAGGGATGGGACCAAATTCACGGGAATCAGACGAGCGCGGACGGTTATCCCCCATGACAAATACCTCTCCGTCGGGAACGGTAATCGCGGCTCCATCTTTCATGTATCCGCCCTCCCATAAATTTGTGCGTGCGGATATATAATTTTCCTGAATCAATTTTCCATTGACAAAGACATTGCTGTTTTCAATAAGAATCTTATCTCCCGGAAGGCCAATAATCCGTTTGATGTATTCGATATCCGGATTTTTGGGTGAGTGAAAGACAACAACATCTCCTCGCTGCGGAATTCTTATTTTATAGGTCACGCGACTGGTCAAAATATAATCTCCTGACTTAAATGTTGGTTCCATCGAAGCTCCTTTAACCTGATTTGGAGTGAGAATAAAGAGATAGATGACGATGAATAATGATCCGATAAATACTACGGTTTCCAAAATATCCATCACAAAATCGATGATTTTCTTGACCGGATTCATAAAAATTAATTGTAGAGAATACAATAAATAAAAACAAGGTATAATATGGGATAAGGGCTTATAGCTCAGTTGGCCAGAGCGTTGCATTCACATTGCAAAGGTCCCTGGTTCAAGTCCAGGTAAGCCCACAAGAAAAATTTGAGCGAGGAAAGAGTATCCCGCCCACGGCGCGAGGGTCAGAGGTTCAAATCCTCTCAGATCACCAAAAGTTTCTTCACAATGACTTCAGTTTCTTTTTAAGAAAATAGCCTATTCCGGCAATTACAATAGCAGTGATAGGTCCGATAATTACGTCTAGGATTTTTGCTTTTTCTGTATTTTTTATTTGCTCTTTTTTGATGAAAGATGCGGGTTTTTCTTGAAGGTTTGTATTTTCCTTTTCGACGCCGAGGACTTGAGGTGAGGGAATTGCAGAAGAAAAATATACGGGTGAAGTAGGAGTTGGTTGGACGCTCTGTGCCGTATTATCTGTTGATTGCAGAGATTGAACTGTAGAACTGCCTGAGGAAATAGGCGTAGGCGTGGGGGTCGGTGTAAAAGTAGGAGTTGGAGTTGAGGTTGGAGTTAAGGTGGGAGTCGGGGTGTTGGTTGGTGTCGGTGTTGGGGTGTGTGTAGGCGTTGGCCAAATACTTTGTACGCTTTGATTGTTATAGGAAAACGAGTAGTTATCAAGCTGTGAATTTGGTGGAGACTGAATAATTTCCCCATCAACCGTTTCCCATAGATCGTTATTTTCTGCTATCTGTCCGATGATGACTTTATATGTTCCGTTGTCTACTCCCTTAACGTTAAGAGTGTAGTTCCCGGATTCTGCATTTGGAATAAAAATAATGCCGTCTTGCTCTTCGAACGTTTTACTTTCATAGACAACCTTCATCGTTGCAGGCGATTTAATAAAAAAGATGAGAGATGGAGAAATGGACGTGCTCTTGCCTTCGCTTATATAATCATCTTGATAATTAATCTGCAAAATATCCAAAATTTTTTTTATTCCTTCTTTTTTCGTGATGATTTCACCATGATCAAAAACAAATTTTTGAGCGTCACTGTCTTCTTTTGCACTTTTGGATAAAACAAGATAGTCTCCAGCCTCGTAGGATGAATCTATGGGTTGCCCATCCTGATAATTTCCCAATAGTTGGTTAATCGTGTCCGCAGGCTTAATCGTAAAACCATTGGGAGTATTTCCTTTTTCACCGTAAATGGAGGTGAATACAGGAAATATATTGGAGAATGCTTGATTATATGAACGCAAGAGATTATTCTTGATGAACATTGAGCCGATAGGTATTTCTTCGCCGCTTTCTTTTTTCAAAAAATTAAAAGTGGGAAAAAGATCTTGTGCAACCGGCAGCATCTTCGTAATCGTTTTCTTATCAGATTCTAAGGAAGTTTTATTGATTGCCAAAATGACTTTTTCCGCTAACCATAAAAAGGTATTCTCGCGATCAATTTCTCCCGCTTCTAATGGTTTGTATACTTGTACAACGCCTTTGTGTGGCGAGCCAACAGTAATAAGATGGTTGATTTTTTCGCTGCTATATTTTTGCAGCCAAATACGGCCAATCAGTCCGCCGAGGGAGTGGCCGACGATACTGATATTCGTTTCAGATTTCGAGTTCCAGATTTTTTCCTGCAGAAATGAATTAAAATCTGAAGCAGTATCTTCGATATGTCTTCGCCAGTCGTAAGCAAAAATAAAATAATCTTTATTATTCTGCCAGCCAAGATTGTCGAGCGTTTTTGTTAGACCGGTGTATTCCTTGACAAACGAAGGAATATACCAGTTGCTTTGAGGGACAGATTTATTGTGAAGAATCGCGTCTTTATTCCATGAGGACATAAATCCGGGAATTATAATAATAGGGGTTAGGGGATAGGGTGTTGGGGTTAGAGTTGGGGTTGGAATGACGGTGGGGATCAGTGTTACAGTTGGAGTTGGTGAGGGTGTAGAAGTTGGGGTAGGTGATGGAGTAGGCGTTGGTTCTTCCGGAAGATTAAATGTTGCGAGATTTATCTGCCAGCGCGAACCATTTGATCCTCCGTACCACATGTATAGTTTTGAATCTTGTTTGATGACTGTTGGCGCCGTCATTCCTTGCGAATCGAACGAATCTCCGAGGCGGAGAACCGAGCAGTTTCCGTCACACGCCCAGTTAATTCCATCTGTTGAAATGACATGATAGATATCAGTGTTTTGTCCGCTTCCCGTGTGATACCACATATGATATATCTCATTGAGTTTTATTACGCTTGGCCCTCCGACGAATCCCAGAGTTGGAAGAGTAAGAGGATTATTTTGATAGCGCGTCCAGGTAATTCCGTCCAGTGAAGTCGCATATCCTATTTTCCATGGTATTCCGTTACCAGCAGCAACATACCACATTTTATACTCACTATTTTCAAAAAGAACCGTAGGATTTGTAGGGCCGGTATTTTCCCATCCGCCGCCCATTCTTGTAAGAACTGCTTGCGGATACATATCCCATGAGATCCCGTTTATAGATGTAGCGTAGCGAATTCTGCTCTCATTTTGCGTATATTCGTGATACCACATCTGATATATTAAGCCATTTTTGATAACAGAAGGCTCAACTACTCCAAGGCCATCATCAAGGGCAGTTATTTGTGGTTGAGGAGATACATTCCATTGTATTCCATTGTTCGACTCTGCATTCCCAATTTCCCAGGTAGAACCCGTATGCCCCTGAAACCACATTTTGAATATACCGTCTTCATAGAGAACAGCGGGGGACGCGGTATGTTGAGAATACCAAGTATTTTGAATAGGAAGCAAAACAGGGTTTTGCGAGTACTTTGTCCATTGAGCGTTAACAGGTAAAGAAAATAAAAGGTAGAAAATAAAAAGAACGATTAAAGAATGAAAATACCTCATTCACTCGTTTTATAAGAAGCATTTTGTGAGATCAATGGATTATAATCCACAAAGAAGTTATTTTTTCTTGATATAAAGCTCTAAAATACTTCCATATCCACCCAGATTGAGAAGTGGAGTGAAAAAAGGGGCAAGAAGCTTGTCAAAAAGCAGAAATCTCATGTTTTGCTTATTCATTTCTGTCATTCCGCACTCGATGCGGAATCTATATAACAGATCCCTGTTTTCGGAACGTCTGACGTTCCTTTCGCAGGGACGACGTCTGGATTCCTGCTTTCGCAGGAATGACATTTGTCTTTTTATAATGCCCATTAGATGCTCAGGATAACTATATGTATTTATTGAAACAATCGAAAGACGCGGAAACTTCAGTTTAATTAATTGAAGTGACTTTTTACTGAAGAGCCAGATGTGATCGGGCGGGGTGAGAAAGGTATATTGTTCTTTTTCTTTTTGTGCAAGCCAGCTGTTATAATTTGGAGTTTCGATGTAGAGGATTCCGCCGCGGTTCAATAGCCTAGATACTTGTTTTATAAATGTAAATGGATTGCGTATATGTTCAATGACATGAATTGCAGTAATAAAATCAAATTTATTTGAATTAGATTTTTTAACAAATTCATCAAGAGTTCCTCGAAAAACAGAAGATTGCGCAAGTTTTTTGTTTGGTTCGATGCCTGTTGAATCGAGACTAATTTTCTTCGCTTCTTCCAAAAAATATCCGTAGCCTGAACCGATGTCCAAAAGCGTTTTTCCCTCAGGATGCAGATGTTTAAGTTTTTTGAGAATTATATTTGCGCGCTTCCTGATTCGAGACTCTTCTGCGCGCCCGGCTATGTATTCAAATGCAGAAGAATAGTATCTTTTGATCGAGCTACTTGATGGCAGGGGATAGAGAAATAAAGTTTTGCAATTGCCGCATTCGTAATACTGATATTTTCCAACCTTATATTTCGTATGAGTTTTTTTGAAATGACAAATTGGACAGCGGAACATGAAGCAAGTATGTGAAAGAAAAATAAAAATGTCTGTGGACTATAATCCATTGAAATGGTATATTGAATTGTTACAACAGCCTACTTTTTATGATATGCCAACTGTGTAAAAGAAAAAATATCAGGAAGCTAAAAACAGTTGAGGGAATCGATATTTTTGAGTGTAAAAACTGTCAGCTAGGATTTATTGATCCAAAAGAAACAGCGAATCTTAATCCGCATAAGGAGTATAGTCTTAAAGGATACAAGGAAAATGAAAGTAAGTTACGTTTGAGGTTTGAGAAATTAGCAGAAAAGAAGTTTAAGTTTCAATTTTTATGTCTAAAAACGACAAATTTTGTTTTTTAATCTATCCCATAGTTCTTTAAGGTTTCTTCTGTTTTTAACTCTTCTAAAGGTTAAA
>Ga0233420_10000633_pt1 | contig 14423 bp, 10 predicted proteins | sample Watercolumn_Mata_4_FD_183009 | JGI IMG/M metagenome (GOLD analysis project Ga0233420, IMG submission 183009) | Freshwater microbial communities from Lake Matano, South Sulawesi, Indonesia - Watercolumn_Matano_2014_102_MG | ecosystem: Environmental > Aquatic > Freshwater > Lake | place...
AAAAAACTTTCATATCATGTCACCCAATAGCCACGAGAAAACAGAAGCGTAAACACTCCCAAGAGTATAAACTCAATCCCCCAAATAATCCATTTTAAAGACGGATGATTAATTAAAAACTTACCGATTAAAATAAACGAGCCGAAATTTAGCAAAAGCAAACGCGGTAAAGTGGCGAATGTCCCCGACAAAGTGGGGGTAAAATAAACCATAAAACCAAATATTGCGTAAGAGAGCCTTGTTTTCCAAAAAGAAGCTATAGAAATAATACCAAAGATAACACCCACCAGTAGTTCGACCACTTTTACAACATAATCAGTACCCACATTTAAGGTGACCAAAGTTTTAAAATATCTCCAGACAATCTGATACCAAACAACAATTTGTTCTGAACGATATGGAAAGAATTTAAAGTAGTCTCCAGTAGCCAAGTCAACATAACTAGCATAAAACCAAAAACCTAAAAATATCGGAGTTATCCAAAATAAATCTCTATTGTGTTTCTTGTTTTGCCAACAATCTACCAACATCGCTGGTAATAAAAATAGTCCAAACAGGTGAGTGTAGCTGGCAAACATACCAAAAAGTCCAACTAATGGCCATTTTTGTTGTTTCGCATAATAAAATGTAAGCATAACCCACATTAACAACAATCCCTCCGAGTAAATTGCGCTAAGAAAAAAACTTGTGGGAAAAAGTAAGTAGGTGATGATCGTTGTCGTATCTGTTTGTGTCAATTTTATCCAACACCACATAGCGATAATCGTTCCGCCCAAACTCAAAATAATTCCACTCAAAGCCCGGTCTTCAACCAACCTTGTCAGAGTTGCAATGGCATAAGGATACATGGGAAAAAGATGCCAGTCTCTGTCTGTATAGCCTCTGCTTGAAATATCAATAAAACTTTTACCCTCAAAATTTTCTTGCCAAACTGTGCCCAAGTTTTGTGACCTTTGCGGAATATATATTCCCATCTTCACCCAAAATAAAATCAACAGTTGCCAACAAACTAAGATTGCAGTCAATTTTGAATTGGTCATAAGTTTTTATAAATTTCAATCGTCTGTTCTGCAGTTTTTTCCCAATCAAAACTTTTTGCCCAGGCGATACTTCCTGGGACTTTTTTGGCTGAAAGTATGGCCTTTTCCATTTCAGAAATGTCGTCTGGATCGAAATAAGTGACATATTTCCATCCCACCTCTGGCAACGAACCACTAGAACTACTTGCTACGGCGGCACCACAAGCCAGTGCATGCACCACAGATAACCCAAACCCTTCTGAAAACGACGGCTGGCAGTAGACTTTGCACCTAGAAAATACTTCTGACAACTCTTCATCGTTGATATTGCCCAGAATTGTCACCCCGTCTAGATCTATACCCTTCAAATGGGTTAATTCCGGATGATCTAGACTCAACTTTCTTAATTCTCCCATCTGGCCCACCACAACCAATGGCATTTTTAATCTTTTACATGCCTCAATTAACCCTGGAATATTCTTGTTCCAATTTATCCCTCCTACATACAAAATAAAATCTTTAGGCAGTTTCAATTTATTTGTCTTAGTCTTGTTTATTAATGTAGATTTACCTAAATACGTAAGTGAAATCTTTGATTTGGGTATGTTTAAATACCTGTTGATCGAATTCACCGAATACAACGAATCAGTAATAATTTGATCGACATTACCCAATGCCAATCTCTGTAAAGTAAAATTAATCCGACCTTTTATTCCCTTTGGGTAATGTTCTGGAAACTCTAACGGGATTACATCGTGAATAGTAACTACTGTCTTTGCTTTCTTTACAATAGGCAAAGTATGGTAAAAAAGGTCAAAAAAAGGATAATGAACAATGTCAAAGTTGTTGGTCAACAATAATTGTTTATCAGTTACCTCCGTTAATTCAATATTAGAATTTAAACACTGAGATTTAAGTTGCTTAAGCAACTCGCCCGTGTATACCCCCACCCCTCTCTGTGAATTTCCGTCGGATAATGGCTTAGTGATGAAACCTACTTTAATCATGGATATTTGGTTTGTTGCCAATATTTTATATAAGCAATACCAAATCTCAAACTAGAAAACAAAGCAAAAACAAATCCTGGAAACCCGTCTACATATCCCTTGTGCCTAAAATAAATCCAAATAAACTCCTGTGTTGGTTTTATCAACAAATAGTTAATTGTTGAAATAAAATTTATCGGCACATTTGCTTCTGAAAATTGCTCCGCTAGTAGTGAGGTGTATTTATTGTTACGGGTAAGATAATTCTCAAAATCGGGAGTGCCATAATGAAGCATCGAATTTTTGAGATAGTCAACCGGAGGCAACACCAAGGCCTGCTCGTGCACATCCTTGGCAGGAAGATTGCCTTTACCACGCTTGTACAACCTCATGGTGTAGTCTGGATATTGACCGCCCTTGGTTAAAAATCTGCCTAGAAAATAATTCGATCTGGGAATCCAAAATCCATTAAATTCTGTTTTATGATTAATGTGATATTCTATTTCCGAAACTAAAGTTGGAGTTAGACATTCATCGGCGTCAAGTTGCAATACCCACTCGCCCTTAGCCGCGTCGATAGCCATTTTTTTTTGGACATGGAAATGAGTAGGATTATTGTTTACCAAAATTATTCTTGCGCCATATTTTTTGGCTATTTTGACAGTGTCGTCGTCTGAACGACCATCAACAATGATGATTTCATCCGCTAGCTGACGAACGGAATCCAAACACCTGTCGATATTCCGCTCTTCATTGTAGGTGGCCAAAACAACTGACAATTTAATTTTCATAGATTAGAAAAGCTGGTTTTCCATTCGGAAAATTTATAATCTGGGCCGACTTTTGCACATTTTCGGGAACTTCGTCGGGAGAGGCGATTATCAAAGTGTTTTTCTCTTTAAGAATATCGGGCCAAGAAACCGAAGCAAAATGATATTTATCAAAATCCCGAACGGTAGAGAAATTAAACTTGTCTCTGAATGTCAGTTTATGATTGCTCTGAAAAGCTTTGGGGTCGTATTTCGAGTAAAACAAAAACAGGATATACGGCTGATCGTATTTGTCTGTTACCCAGATTTTGGAATATTTGTCCTTGACAGTATCGACATAAGCAACTAGTTCTTTAAATCCATATTCCCAAGCCGTGGGATAAGTTTTGGGATAGTGCACATAGTACTCATGTAAATACCGACCAAATTGCCAAATATAGCAAATAGCAAATAGCAAATAGCAAATAGTTTTGATGTAGGATTTATGATTTAAGATATATGAAAAAAAACCATGAAATCCTGCAGAGATAATGATAATCATAGGGATAACCATGTTGTGGGCACGTAGAGCATGGGGAGTTTGAAAAGTAATTGCAGCCGCAATCGGAGAAACAAACAGCCAAAGCCAAACAATTTTTATGGCACGATTATTTTTAGTTTTAAATAAAAAGAAAATCCCTATCGCCAAAAACAAAAAATCTGTCAGATAAAATTGACCCGTTTCTGGAGTTTTATTTCTTTGGATCACATCTCCGTTGATAAACAAAAAATTGCCATCAAAATGGTCGAGATAATTTCTAACCAAGCGTAAGGCGTACTCACCTTGTTTAAAGTGCAGAATTTTTGCAAAAATCGAGTTGGGATTTGTGTGCTGACCTCTTAGCTCTCTTGCTCTATTTAACGGGCCTTCATCCGCTAAAAAACCTACACCGGAAAATCTCGAGGCTGCGTCTGTTTTTACGATTGAATAGGCCAGCGGCAAAAGCAAGATTACTCCTAACACCGTTCCAATCAGTAGCTGTTTCTTTTCCTTTAAAAAATCTTTCCAATATAAAACCACCAACCCCACACCCAGAACAGGAGCTATTAGTCTTGTTGATTGATAAAAATACATGGACAATACAAATAAAAAAGTGGAAAGCAGAAAGTATGAGAGACGAGTATTTTTTGTCCACTTAACGAATAACCACACACCAATAACCAATAAAGTGGTGGCAATGTTTGTCTCCCAAGCCCCTCGAGAAAAATGAAGATGCCAGGGAGAAATCGCTAATAATAATGCCGACAGTAATCCTGGTACCTCACCCACCCTGATGGGTTCCCCCTCTCCTAAATTAGGAGGGGGGTTAGGGGTGAGGTATAGGGACTTGGTTAATAAATAAATTCCCAACACTCCCAGTATCCCAAATATAGCCGATGGCAGGCGCACCGCAAATTCATTCAAGCCCAATACTTTTATAAAAGGCATTAAGAGATAGGCATAACCAGCAGGCTTAAAGTCCCCAAAAGATTCAAGATTAACTGGCCAAGGATGCCCATGTTCGTCTTTTCCGGTTGTCAAAAGTGAATAAGCGTTATATCCCAAGGCCGCCTCATCGGCGTTCAAGCCCGAAGGAAAACTATTTATCTGCCATACTCTTAGGCCCAAAGACAATAATAAAATTAACACCAAAACTTTATTACTCATTTTTTACCTACCAATCTAAAGGCAATGTCTCCGTTGGGAAATCCAATTTCTCCCAAAGAAGTCGCCCCGAGAGTGTTGTCTATATCGGAAGCCACAAGCTCGTATTGGCCGCCAACAAACAAGGTATTTGCATCTGATCGCATTGTGGGCCAGTATACTTTACCAAATTTATATTTACCAAAACTTTCAACATTACCCACATCTCCTCCTTCCCCTTCTCTATATACATGATTAGTCTGATATTTAGCGGGGTCATATCGCTGGTAAAAAAGTAAATATATATATGGTTGACCCCAAAGGTTTGTGAAATATACATTTTTGTATTCATCTTGGTGTGCCACCACTCTTTGGACGGATTGCTTGTAAGCGGATACCCAATCGTCTGCCGAAAAGAAAAAATCATGATTCCAATATAAATCTATAAATCTAACCAAAGACAGAAAACTCAAAAACAAAAGTAAGTATTTATTGATTTTTTTTGCTCCCAACCCAGATAAAATGATTAAAGGAATCATCATTGGTAAGGCCCTTACCGAGGTGACTATGTCTCGAGACAAAGCAGCCGGTAATGGAGCCAAAATCAGCCACCCCCATATAAACGGGTTTACTCCAGAAAATGACCCCAAAATTAAAGTCAAAAATTCAAAAAGGTACTGATTCCCATGGTAGATAATAGTTTGACGAGAATTCGACCAGTCTCCATCAAAAAACAAAAATCTTGGGGAAAAATAGTTTAAATATCTCTGAACTACTCCTCTTGTCTGATCTAAAATCTCGGAATTAAATAAAGTAGATATAAACTTATTTCCTGAATCTTGTTTCAGTATTTCTGACACGACTTCTGGACTTCTTGTATAACTAAAAACACTAAACACTTTCAATCTGCCCGATTGAGTTGATAACCCTAATATTATTGGTATGAGAAAAAGAAATAGTGTAATACCTCCTAACCAAATTTTTTTAATTTGAATGTGTTTCTTGTATACATAGAGTAATAGTAAAATTAGCATTGGGGTAAACATCTTTGCCCCTTGATACGTCCAAAAAGTTAAACCAAAAAAAACTCCAACCAATAAATATTTCTTTTTAACAAAAAGAACTGTTCCCAAAGTTACTAACAAAATAAAAACATTTGCTTCCCAAGCTCCACGCGAGAACTCCAACAACAAAGGATTGATGGCTGCCAAAAATGCCACATATAAATTTTTGGTTAACAAGTAGAGAACGATGATTAACAATACTCCAGAAATAGCCGATGGTAATCTTGTCGCGACTTCATTTAACCCCAATAATTTCACTGTTGGTAACGCAAAATACACATATAAACCCGGTTTATAATCCCCAAACGACTTAAAGACAACCGGTAATACCTGGCCATGTTCATCTTTGCCCGTTTTAAGCAGAGAATAGGCGTTGTATCCCAATGCCGCTTCGTCCCAAGTAAAACCTATTGGCCTTTGGTTTAAGCCATATGTCCGCAATACTGTTCCCAAAACAATGACCAAGATTAATATTATCAGTTTCTTCATATTTCCTTGATGGTAAAGGCTGGTTTTCCATCCAGAAAATTAATCCTTTCAACCACTGCACCTGGGGTAAAGTTTTCCGGACCCTCAACGACTACATAATGTTTTCCGGGAATAAAACTTTTACTAACCGCCGGCATTTCCCAGTCATTTACAAATTTGAACTTGGAAAACCCGTCTACCCAATACCATCTAGCATGGTAATCCCATTTTTTGTAATCATTTTGATAGTTACTGGGATCCCAAGGCCAATAATATAAAATGAATTCGTGCGGTTCACCGTATTTTTTGGTAAATATTATTTCGTCATACTTTTGATATCTCTCACGCAAAAAATCCACTACTTGCTCGTGTCCGTATTGCCAACTTTGAGAAAAATCTTTGTAATACCCAGGAATTCTTAACTGGTACCAAACGAAAGAAGCGATAAATATTACAACGGCTAAATAGACGAATTTTGTACTCAGTTTAGACAACGACAAACCTGTTAAAATCATGGGCAGGGGCAGAAACACGACTCCACGAAGCGTGTGGGGACTATCTCGAGTAATGCTACCAGCCACTGGATAAATTATTAGCCACCACAACAATAAATTTGAAATTTGCTCGCCGTGGGAATATTTTTTAAAATTTGAAATTAAAATCCAAATTCCAAACAGAAAAAACGGGGCGCTGACCACATAAAGTAAGCCATGATTTTGCATACTGAATTGGTAATGATCACCTCCAAACATAAACAAAAATCTAGGAGAAAGATACTTCAAATAATTTGCAACAACAGTTGTCACAAAATAAACAGGGCGGTTGTGTATCATTTTTGATAAATTTACAGGCAACTTCGAACTATTTCTCGCTTGTTCAATGGCTGCCACTCCCCCCTCATTCAAAATAGCTAACCATTGATATCGGGCTTGTCCGGAAATTGATAACAATTGTAAAAAAACCGGTAAAATAATTAATAAACCAAACAGTACTTGTTTCCAGTTAGATCTGAAAATAATCCAGTAACCAATTAAAAATAACGGTACAAATCCGCGGGCGCTATTGTATGTCCACATCGATATTCCCAAAAGAAAGGTTGCCAGATAATAATTTTTGGAAAGCAGATAGTAGATGCCAAGACTAATAAACAAAATGGCCACATTGGCCTCTACGGCAATTCTTGATAAAAACAGACTCCAGGGAGTAACAGCCACTAAGAAAGCCGACCAAAGTCCAACCTTATGCCCAAACAGCTTAAAGGCAATCGCATAGGTAACGATTGTCAAAAGAGTTCCTGCGATCACCGATACCAACCGCGGACTAAAAACAAAAGGCACGGCCAAATATTCGTAAACCGGAAGCTTATAGTCTCCAAAGGCCCGAAATATTACTGGAAGTGGGATACCCCATTGGTCTCTTCCCGTTTTCAAAAGTGAATAGGCGTCATATCCCAAGCTAACTTCATCCCAATTCAAACTTGGCGGTTGCCAAAAAGGCAAGGCTCTGATTAAAAAAGCAAAGATAATAATTGTCAAAAGTATTAAGTTATTTTTTTTCATTTCTATTACAAATTAACATTAAACAAGCAACGGACAACAAACTGACAAGATTCCCCACTTTTCTGGGACTAGTGTCAGAAAACACCAAACGGTAGCTATCTAAACTGTCCGTAGGAATCTTGGCTGTAATTAGGCCGTAATTACCAGAGGGAAAGGTAGAAATTATCCCCCGTTTTGTTTTTACTTCCCAACCAGGAAAGTACACAATGGGAAAACGGATTTTTTGGAACTTGTCGGTTGTCATTAATATTTCTATTGCTTGCGGAGCATTTTCTTTCGGTTCGTTTCCCGCCGACTTGGGCCAAAAATCTCCCAAAGCCGAAGATCTCTGTATTTCCCACCAATCACCACTAAAATACTCTTTATCTGTTTGCGTTTTCCAAATATCGGGTCTAAAGTTCCCTGCATTTAAAATTACTAAAATTATCACCACAACGGAGACTAATGTTCCCGACAATAAAGTTGCGATTCCCCCGCCGGCCAGAGATAAAAATAGGCTAGCTATACCAAGAAATCTCCAAGGAAACTGAACATAAGCCAAACCCGGCACCATTTTCCAAATTAGCGCAGATTTTCCATGAGTTAAAAACACCGCGAACATTCCAAAGGCTAGAAGTAAAAGAACTACATAAAAACTTTTATCTATTTTCTCTCCTCTTAATTTTAAATATCCCCAAGTAAAAATAAATAAAACCGGTAGTAACCAATGGGCATAGCCTATAGCAAAACTCATGTACTGAGTATCCCCCCAAACCGACCCACCATACCCCCAAAAATTTGAAATAAATAATCTGTACAAAGTCGTGAAATGGATCCCGTATTCATAATATCCCTGAGTCGTCTGGGCCACCGTCACCAAATTTCCCTCCAAAAGAATCGGCAACCAGTAAAAACTTGAAATCAAAATTCCCATTAATCCAGCACTAATTAAATCGTAAAGGCGATGGATGTCACCTTTATTTACTTTCCAGCGCCACAAAGCCCAAACCCCCATGAAGGGTAAAAACATATAGGCCGAAAGGTTGTGGGTGCTAATTAAGCCCGCAAATAGCAAAGACAAAAACATAAACTGTCTTCTGCTTTTCAAAATAAGAAAGTCGTCGATACTTAAAAGGATAAAGGGGTAAAAAACAAAGGCCAAAGTTTCACTCAAAGCACCCCTAACCCAAACATCAACGGCTCGATAAGGGGCATATATATACAAGACTGACGAAACAAACGCCCCCCCCACCGGCCAAAACCTTCTTGCCAACAAATACATACCTAAACCAGACAGCAACAGACTAAAAATTAAGGTTGCCTTGAAGGCGTTGAGAGTCCCTATTCCCATGGCTGAGAATATCCCTCCGACCCAGTAAGGAACCTGACCATAATACACAAACACCGGTTCTCCATATCCCTTACCAGAATCGATCGCCCATCGACAAGGAAACTCACCTCTCAAAATACATTTATTAAATTCTAATTGTCTAAAGGGATGAAAATCGTGCATAGTAAAAATTCCCTGTTTCAACATTAAAGAGAATGCAGGAAATAAAATTAAAACTAAAGCAACAATTATCTTTTTCATTTTTGTTTATCGGTTACTATCAAGGCTTTTTTACCATTAGGATAAAAAATCTCAATATAATTCGATTTCAACTCATTAAAATTATCGGGTCGACCAACAAAAAGGGTCTCCTTATCCACTGGTTCTTGATACTTCAAATCACCGAAGCGGTAGTTACCCAAATAATAACCATCAACTTGATCCAAAAACTTATATCCCTTTTCCACAAAGCTTATCCAATTTTTGGAATGAGACTGATAAACAACCGGATCTGTTTTTTCGTAGAAGGCCACATAGATGTGTGGCTCCGATAAACTTCTTGAAAATCTGACTTCTGAAAACCGCCTTGCAATCGGAGTAAACCGGATCATCAAGTCTTTCCAGCCGTAGTTCATGCCTTCACCTGATATCGAAGGCGATTGGTAAACATATTCTTGGACAAAGAACACAGTCGAAATTATTATGGTAATGCCAATCACCAACTTCGGTAATTTTTTAGCTCCAATTGCAATCGCCATGTAAAGGAATGGAGCCATGGCCACTACTCTATTGGCTGGATAACCGATACTTTTTGACAAAGCAGCGGGGATCACAGATATCAGCAGGGATAAAATTATTCTTTTGTCTCTTTTAAAGAGAACAAAAATCAGCAAAGGAATTATCTCCCAATAATACAAAACTCCCCGGCCCGTCAACATCCCATAGTTAGTCTCACCGGCCCCATTTATAAATAAAAATTGGGGTGAAAAAAAAGTTAAGTAATTATTTACGAAAGCTGAGGCAGTATAGATAACTTTGTTGTTAAAAACTCGGGAAAGCGATCGAGGCATACCTTGGATTTGCGCTATAAATTGTCGGTTTGAAACAGACTCCCATTTGTCCGTTGGTGAATAAATACCCACATCTTTGGCTCTTCTGCTTCCCCAAACGATCGTTCCCATGACTGCAGGCAAAACCAAAATTCCAAACAAGATCGCCGGTTTTACTTTTCGAGGCGTTAAAAACAACCAGGCGATTATCGTTAACAATCTGGCGGCAATGTAACTGTAAAAGTTGAAAGCCAAAACCAAAGAGGACCTGAGATACTTCTTTCTCTCCCAAAAATACAGCGCCAAGGGAAAAAACAAAGTTAAGGCGTTTGTTTCAAAAGCTCCTCTTGATAAAGTAATATGCCAAGAAGAAACAGACAGTAATAAAGCGGAAAGTAAGGCAATATTTTTATTTGGAAACCACATTTTTGCCAGTCCATAAATAGCCAATATCGCGAATGTTCCCAAAATTGCGTTTGGTAAGCGTGTAGCAAATTCATTAAGGCCAAATATGGCTACCGAGGGAACGGTTAAAAAGGTGTAAAGGGGATAACGATCATCCCCAAACGAAAGCAAATTTTCTCCCCACAACTTATACCAAGGTTTACCCCACTCGTCCCGTCCGGTCCTAAGTAAAGAATAAGCGTTGTAGCCAAAAGAAGCTTCATCTGGATTAAAACCTACTGGCAGCCTGTCAATCCAAATTAAACGTAGCACCCCTCCCATCAAAACCACCCCCATTATTAACCACTTCTTTAGCACTATTTGATTATATACTGTGAAGGCACAAGAAGTCTCCAAAAAACCGGAAGTTTTAAAGAAGACAAAAACATTTCCTTTTGGATTGGGCAAGTAATGCTCTCACAGCGGATAGAAAAAGCGCTGTAAATATATCTCGCATTCATAAAAAGTCCACAACTTATGACACCTAGAAGAAAAATTTTTCTGGCCTGGATAAAAACTTCTTTTTGGTAAATCTCAAACCAAACGAAGGGGAAAGACAAAATAATTAGGGCTGCTTTAAACATTCCTGACGAAGTCGTCGCCATGAACGCGTTATGTAAATAAAACCGAGACGACAAAAGCAGACCGATACTTAAAAATCCCCACCACCAAGTGGGATTATCTAACATTTCTTTGATTACAAGGGCGGCCATAAATGATAACAACGGAAAAACCGGATACCGATACCAAGCCAAAGCATCCTGCTCTCCCGCCGAAGCAATCACAACCCCAAGTCCAAACAAGAGTGAAAGACCCAGATAACTTACTAGTTTGTTTGTTTTCCCCTTGGTAGCCAGAAGGATAAAGGCAGATAACATCGAAAAGATATACCAACCATCATAAAAAGTATCCGTGTTTGTGCCAAAGATTGGCGTACTCAAAATAAATCCAAGACTCGTCCAACCCGTAGGCCTAAAACCTTGCGTCTTAAGAATAGCTAAAGCTTGTGGTCCACCCAACCACCAATAATAAGCAAGAAACATGAATACAAAAGGTAAAACCCTAAGTATCAAATAAACTGCTTGTTTGTAACGTTTTTCTTTAAATTCAAAAAACAAAAACAAGAAGATGATAAAAAACCCGGTTGGCTTCATGAGACCGGCTAAGCCAACCAAAATTGAAATTATAAATAAGGCTTTCTCTCTAAATTTCCAATACAAATAGAGACTAAGTATAAACAAAAAGCTAATTCCATTTTCAGGCAAAGCCAAACGAGAAGAAAAAGTAATTAGAGGTGTAAGTGTATAGAGAGTAGCCACCAACGGTCCGCCCCACAACCACAAAACAATCGTCGTCCCCATTCCAAACAAAATTGAGGGGATTCTAATATATCCCGAAGAAAGAACTGACCAAGCTTTCTGACCATACAAATAAGCTGATCCACCTGCTAACAACGAAAACAACGGTGGTTCATCAAGCCAGGGGCGAACCATTCGTCCCCCAACACCAATCTGGTCAGTTTTATCAATGATCCCATCGTAAAAAACCCAAGATTGAGGATAAGCATTGTGATATGACCAACCAAAAGGCTTCCCGTCTTGAAGAAGAGAAAGTCCCGACCAACCATAGTTTAATTCGTCTGCATTTCCAGCCAGAGGATATCTACCAAAATCCCTAGCCATGATTACAAACAATACGTACAACCAAATTAGAGCCAAAAGGATTTTAGCGATTTTCATATTTATAAAGCCAAATTACCCAAGAAATAGTCAGAGTGATAATCACTGCATAAATGGTGGTCCAACTTTCGCTGAATCTTACCCAAGACTGAATCGTTGGCACCCACCAGTGGTTATACAGGTTGATTTGATGGCCAAAAGAAATTAAAACATAAAGAACAAACCACAACCCTGAAGTTGGGGCAAACACGGCCAAAAAGGGCAAAGCTGGGGCCAGATATCTTTCGTGCATCCGAGTCATAAGTAAAAAAGATGAAATAACGATCAACCCATTAGCGTGCATAGCCATTTCTAGAGTTGTTTTTTTATAAAATTTAGTAATAATCAGCACAAAAGCTGAGACGAATCCTAATACTGCCCACGGTCTTACATTTTTGTCAGAGATTTTTTCCAAATGTGAATAAGCGGCCCAGGGATTAAAAGCATGATCAGAAATGAAATTCGAACCAGAACCGGTTTCCAAGCGATCAAGGTAGACAGTAATTGGCCATTCTATTTGAGGTTTTTGCCAAAAAGGAAGATAAATCAGATATGTCACAACGACCCCCGTCCCAACAGCTTTTAAAATATTGGGCAGTCGCCATTTTTTTATAATCCAGATCACGTAAACGGGAATTAATATCACAGTTGACTGTTTTGTCAACAAAGCGGCCGTGACCGCTAAAACACTAAGGATGCTTTGAGACTTACTAACATACCACCACCCCAAAAGTAAAAAAAACAGTGGTATGGATTCTATCTGTCCCCAAAGACTGCTAATATACCAAACAGCCGGGTTAAACAAACACAACAAATAAGTCAACAGAGATTTGCTTTTTGACAGACCAATTTTTCTTGCCAATCTGTAAACCAAAAGTGCGACTCCCACATCCGAAACCATCGCCAAAATCTTATAAAACGACGGCATAACATTTTGGATCTCAAGAAGCCAAATTATTCTTGACGGAAATATGGGAATACCTTTATTAAACCACCAAGCTAAAGAATAAGTTTGGTCAAACAACCACTGAGAAGCAGTAAAATTGTAAAGCGACAAAGGAGGATATGTGGGTTGCATTATACCTACATAGTCCCTATCATACGCACCTTTTGAACCAAAGGAGAGTATGCTTTTGGCCCAACCAATGTGATTATTTAGGTCTCCACTATAAATCACCCAGGACATGAGAATTCGCAGTGTTAACCCAAGGGTAATTGTCCATCCCCAAAAAGCTTTCATTTATTTTCCAGTCACTAAGTAAAATATTGGAATTCCTAGTGGGTTTTTACTGACAGCTAAAACTTTTGTTCCAGACGGAGGTGCTTTCCACCAGTCCCAGTTTCCCGGAACATTATCTCTCTGAGAAACAACGTACAAACTATCACTCCTAAAAACGTTGTTTATTTGTTTTTGTTTGGCACTGTCTGAAAAATCTCCAAAATAGTACTTTTCCCCCAGTTTAAAACCATTATAACCAGGTGCTATTTCATTTATCCATTGATCAGCAACAAAATTTTTGTGAAATTTGTCGGGAGGATATTTAGTCCAAAACAAGAATCTTTCTAGGGAGGGTTCATAGGTGTTGTTAATAAATACTCTTGAGTATTGGCTGTCTAAACGAGAAAGTTCCTTCATAATTGGGGCAAATCCAACGTGCCACCACTGCCAAGAAGCCTTGGGATAGTTGTTTATATAGTAATATGAAACCCAAACAAAATTGAGTGCAATCAAAAAGCAGATAACAGAAAGTAGAAATTTTGTTTTGCCTAATTTTAAAATTCCCCAGGCAACGGCTAAACATATTGGCGGCAACATTAAAAACAATCTGGTGGCATGATTTGCTCCGTCGTAAGTAAGGGCGGACGGAACTGGAGCCAAGAAAAACCAAATAAGCCAGAGCCATTGTTTATTCTTTGCCAACAAATAAAGGCCTGGAATTATAAACACAGACATTATCGGCAACATTCCGCCACTGACTTGGATGCTATGTCTTAGAACCGGGTCTCCTCGAATAAACAGAAAATCGGGAGAGAAAGCTCGAACGTAGTTTGAAAAAACCAAACTTGAAATCTGAAGATATTTATTGTAAAAAAAACGGTCACTTTGTAACCCCGACCGATTCTTCATTTCATAAACTTGGTTCTGAAGATCGGAGTTTCCCAAAATTCCCACCCTCTCAAAGCGGTATCTGCCATCTCCAGTCAAGATGACCAATACTAGATGTATTAAAAGAGCGGTAAAAAATACAAAGGGTCTTTTCATTTTCCATAAGTCTCTCCGGTAAACGGCCAAAATAAAAAGCGGCACAAAAACAATCGCCGTACTATAAGTATACATCGCCAAAGCAAAAAACAAAAACCCTAATACTTCTTT
>Ga0233420_10000637_pt1 | contig 14383 bp, 13 predicted proteins | sample Watercolumn_Mata_4_FD_183009 | JGI IMG/M metagenome (GOLD analysis project Ga0233420, IMG submission 183009) | Freshwater microbial communities from Lake Matano, South Sulawesi, Indonesia - Watercolumn_Matano_2014_102_MG | ecosystem: Environmental > Aquatic > Freshwater > Lake | place...
GAGAGACTACGCAATCGTGAACGCATACGAGCCATTCCGGGCAATGCTGACCTGGCCAGCGCGACGCACTGGACGCATGAGCGGCCGAACTACTCCCTTCTGGATATCGATAATAGTCGGCTGCTGAAGACCATCTGGACCAATAACTTTCGCACCAATCTGTTGCCTATCGGGGGAGAGCGTATAGTACATTCCGCAACCTCGTGCAGAGAGGAGCCGCCTCGTCACACCGCCTGAAACAATGTAGAGTGCCGATCCGGCTTCGTCTGTGAAGACAACTCCATGCGCAGACATTCTCGGCGATGCGAGCGTGGGGTTTTCGCCTGCAGCGCGTGAGGCGGCTGCAATGAAAACGATACAGCCGAGCAGAAAGAGCGAACGATTCTTCCCACCATCAAATGACATGCAGTCTCCAGCGAGTTTGGTTCAACATACACAGAATGTTGTTGATGGGCAATTCCGATCTGCACAGCGCATGAAAGAAACTTGTTGGCCTGAAAACGGCAAGGCCGGTTACATGAGCCGGCCTTGCGCGAATTCTCTCATTTTCCGCGACAGCCTAGTCGTGGACCTCCCCCTCGTGTTCAGAAAGCTCATCCTTCCCCGCAAACGACACCTTGTTCCGTCCAGTACGCTGAGCGTCGAAGAGCGCCTGCTTCACTGATTGCAGGAGCGAGTCGAGCGTCGCTGCGTGGCGGGGATAGACCGTGATTCCTCCACTCACAGTCGTTCGGATCCGATGATCCGTGAATTCGGTCTCCTCAATCGACTTCCTGAGTTCATCAGCGAAGAGAACACCCTCCACGAGGTCGGTGTGTGACCTCAGCACGATGAACTCATCGAATCCATGCCGTCCGACGGCATCGATCGCCCTCACCTTGTTCTTGATAAGGTCGGCAATCTGGCGCAGAACCTTTTTCGACGCATCATATCCGTACGTCGTGGCAATGTGTTTGAAGTTGTCGACGTCGAGAACGAGGAGCGAAAAACTCTCTCGCAGCTCATGGGAACGTTCGATCGCAGTCTGTATCCGCTCCAGGAATGGCGAGTATTTCTCGAGCTCCGTATCGTGATCAACGCGATCAAGGCGAAGGTTGTCTTCAAAAAGTTTTGACGTCTGAAGCGCAATGGCAGCGAAATCGGCGAAACTCTGCAGAATAGGTAGATCATCCTTTGTGAACGCGCCCGGCGACTTGCTGTCGACGAACAGATACCCGAGACTTCTATGATTCGCTGCAATGAGCACACAAACCGCCGAACGGAAAGGATTCTCCAGTAAGATGTCCTGGGCTGTTTCATTTTCGCTCTCGCTGTCAGAAACCAGAATCGGCGAACCGGTCCAGAGAAGCTTGCCGATTGCCCCCGTGGCCAGCTTCCGGCGAAAGGCCTTTTCAAACGTGTGCGACGTCCCATGACTCATGGCGATGTTCAGGAACTCCGTGTCCGGATCCACAACGACAATTGAACACGTCTGGCAGTGATACATCCGGACGATTCGATCGACAATGACGTGGAGGACTTTTTCGTGCTGGTGCGTGGACTTCAGAACGGAGAGAACCTCGGAAACGACACTCAGGCATTCTTCATGTCGAATGGTCGTCATGGCAATCACCTCCTTGAATGAACCAGTTGGAGAAAGCCACTCGAATTGCGGATTGCGGAATGTTGATTGCGGACTGTGGAACCGAGTCTAGGAGTAGAGATTCAAGTTATGCGTTTTGAGACTAAAGTTGAACGTCAGGTTCCCTGCGGTTTTCGAGCTTCGAGTTTCCTTCGAATTTCGGATTTAGGATTTCGGATTTAGGACTCTACTCTATTTTCCTTCTTCAAACCTCTTCACGATGTTTTTGTTCTGATAGTTGCAGATGTCTTTCCCCTCCGCCGTGAACGTGTACTCAATCCGATTCTGATAGAACTCAGCAATGCGACCGCGGACGATTTTCATGGTGCTGTTCATCATCCGGTTTTGCTCATTGAAGCCCTCGCCGAGCACCGCAATGGCGGCAGGAAGCCACCGTTCAGGGAACAATCCTGCATTCTTGTTTCCTTCACGATACCGGTCGATTTCCGACTGCAACAGCTTTAGAGCTGCGGCTTGACCCTCATCGGTGTGACAGCTCAGCTGCCGATGCTTCAGCCACGCCAGCAACGCCTCTTTGTTGGGAACAAGCAGTCCCACTGTGTAAGGAGACTGATTGTTGTAGAGCATGATTTGTTCGATGAAGGGCGAATGCGCCACAATCGTCTCTTCGATTCCCTCGGGACTGTATTTTTCGCCATCATGTCCGATCATGACGCTCTTCTCGCGACCGAGAACAAACAAGAAACCATCCTTGTCGAGATAGCCGATATCTCCGGTGTAGAGCCAACCATCACGGATCGTCTCCTTCGTCGTGCGCTCATTGTTCCAGTACCCCAGCATCACGTTCTCTCCCTTCACAACTATCTCCCCCTTCTGACCGACGGGCATCGAGTTCCCCTTTTCATCGCAAATCTTCACCCCGACATCCGGGAGAATAGTACCGGAAGAACCAAACTTGTGCTTCGCCGGCGTGTTCGCCGAGACCACGGGAGCCGCCTCGCTCAGGCCGTATCCTTGATACATCGGCACACCAATGGCATTGAAGAACTGTTGCAGCTCGATATCGAGATGAGCGGCGCCGCCAACAAAGTAGTCAAGCCGCCCGCCAAAACTCTCACGGATCTTTCGGAAAATGAGTGCGTCACAGACCATGTACGCAGCACTCTTCGGTTTCCCGACGTCCTTTCCACCGTTGTAACCATCTCCGTAGTGCGCGTACGCAGCAGCCAGACCCTTTTGGTAGAGATTCCAGATCAGCTTTCCTTTCCCGCTCACTCCTTTCTCAATATTCTTTCGGAAATTCTTGGCCAATGCGGGGACACTCAGAAGAAACGTGGGCCGCACTTCTTTGATATTCGTCGGGATGTTCCTCAGAGTTTCCATCGGGGTCTTGCCCACCTGCACCGAGGCCATGCTCGCTCCAATACTCATCAGCAAGTAGATGCCGGCTGTATGGCCAAATGAGTGATCCCACGGAATGATGATAAGTGAACAATACCAATCTGGCTGCGGCAAGTGCCTCGAGCACTGATGGGCATTCACGACGTAGTTCACATGCGTCAAGGTGACTCCTTTGGGATCGGCAGTCGTTCCCGACGTGTAGCTGATGGTGGCGGGATCTTTCTCCTGGATCGACTGCCAACGGCGCTCGAGCTCCGAACGATGGCGTTTCAAGTAATCCTTCCCGCGCATCAGAAGCTCGGGAAAACTGATCTCATCCTCTGCCATCGTCCCCTGAGGATCCAAGAGAATGACTTTTTCAAGATCCGGAAGGTCTGAGCGCATTCTCATGACCTTGTGCGCCTGGTTGCCCGAGACGATGACCATCCTGCAGCCGGAATGGGCCAGCCGGAACTTCAGGTCTGAACGCTCCTCGAGTTTCACCGAAAGGGAAACGTTGATCTCGCCAGTGTAAAGAATACCCAGCTCAGAGATCACCCAGTCATTCCGACCTTCGGCTATGAGTCCAATCCGGTCGCCTTTTTCAATTCCGAGACTGATGAGTCCAGCCGCACACTGATGGACTGATTCCTGAATCTCGCGATACGTGGTCCCGGTGTACGCTCCTTCTCGTTTCTCCCACATCATGATCTTGTTGGAGAACCGATGCGTGCTCTCTTCAAAGAGCCGAGGTATCGTGCGAGGGGATATTGGTGCCATGATGAGCCTGCTTTCGATAGGTTTGGGATCGGATTGCGCCGCCTCTGAGAGCGGCACACGGTCGGAGGATGTACACCTGCTGACGCCCGCAATCTATAAAACAAAACCGAAATCTGCACAAGTGGGAAAACGCCGCACACCGATCCTTGTCAAATATGAGAATCGGGGGCAGGTCGTGCCTTACAAACGTCACTGCACTATTTGTGGGCAATCAGATGCGGAACACCAAAATCCATTCGTTTGCCGGCTGGTTCTTTCAGCAAATACTCAGCTCGCCCGGACTTTTTCTATCTCGGCCTGAAGAGTATCCCATTCATCGTACAACCGGGCAAGCATCAGTTCGATCTCTTTTCTCTCGGCCGAGACCTTTTTTACCTCTGACCCGTTCTTGTAGAATTCCGGATCCAGCATCAATGCCTCAATTTCCTTCAGACGCGATTCCAGTTCGCCAATGGATCGCTCCACTTCTTCCACTCGTTGCTTCAGCGGCTTGAGCCTTGTCGAAAGCTGTTGCCGCTTCTCCGCCTCCAGACGTTTTCGCTCTTTGTCCGTATGTTCCCGCGCGACCGGAAGTGACGGCTCTGGTGACCGGACTCCCCGCTCAAGAAGTTCCCGCTCCTCTTTCTTCTTCGTGATATAATCCGAGACGGTGCCAATATATGTTCTGACTCCTCCACTCCTCACCTCCAGAACTTTGTTTACGAGTGGATCGAGAAAAGACCGGTCATGGGAGACGATCAGGAACGTGCCCTCATAACGAGCAAGGGCTTCCTGCAGGACTTTCTTTGATTTCATATCGAGATGATTGGTCGGTTCGTCGAGAATCAGAAAGTTCGACGGCCTCAGGAGCATTTTCGCAAGCGCAAGGCGGCTCTTTTCGCCGCCAGAGAGTACGGAGACTTTCTTGAACACATCGTCATCATGGAACAAGAACGATCCAAGGAGCGTCCGCAGCCGCTTCCTGATCTCCCCTTCTGCAATCTCTTCGAGAGTGCCAACAACGTCTTTCCTGGGATCCAGTTCTTCTGCCTGATGTTGGGCGAAGTACGAAAGAGTCACCTGATGTCCTACCACGCGCTCACCCCAGTCAAACTGCTCGACGCCTGCAAGGATCCTCGAGAGCGTCGATTTGCCCGCCCCGTTGACTCCAACCACTGCGATCCGGTCACCTCTTTCAATTTTGTAGTCCAGTCCCTCAAAAACCTCCAATGCGCCATACCGTTTGGCGAGGTTCTTCAACTCAAGCACCACGCGTCCGCTGGGCGAAGGAGACGGAAAATCGAATCGGATTTCACTCTCCTCCGGCTCAATCTCAATCATCTCCATTTTCTCAAGCTGTTTCACCCGGCTTTGGACCTGTCGGGCTTTTGTTGCCTTGTATCGGAATCGGTCGATGAACTGCTGGGTTTCCTTCACTCTCTGCATCTGGTTCTTCTGCGACTGTATTAGCATTTCCCGGCGCAATGCGCGCTCTTTCTCATAGAAAGAGTAGTTGCCGGCGTAGTGGTCAAGCTTCCCCATTGAAAGGGCGAACGTTTTCGAACAGAGATTGTCAAGGAATGCGCGGTCGTGCGACACGAGGACAACGGCGCCATGATAGCTTCGAAGGTACTCTTCGAGCCATTGGAGAGATTCGAGATCAAGATGATTCGTCGGTTCGTCGAGGAGGAGTACGGAAGGCTCGCGCAGCAGAAGCTTGGCCAATTCAATACGCATCTGCCAACCGCCGCTGAATTCCTCTGTCATTCGCTGCAGATCAGGGACAGAAAAACCGAGACCCATGAGGACACGCTCGACCTTTGATTTCATCCGAAACGCATCGAGGTCCTCCAATTTGTGCTGCAGTTCGCCGAAGATCTCGAGCGTTTCCGCGTGCTCGGGCGAAGCAGGATCCAGTTTCGAGAGGCTCTGTTGCGCTTCTTCAAGTTCCCGCTGCACCTCAAGAACGTCTTCAAATGCTGACGCTGCTTCTTCATACAACGTCAGACCCGAAACCGCGACGCCTTCCTGAGGAAGGTATCCGACTGTGACGAACTTTGCGCGGCTGACTGTACCGCCGTCGGGTTGCACAAGCCCGGTGATGACCCTGAGAAGTGTCGTTTTACCCGAGCCGTTGGAGCCGACCAGTCCGATTCGGTCGTGAGGACCGATCATGCACGAGAGGTCATCAAAAAGGACACGGCCTCCAAACTGAAGCGCTATGTGATCGAGAGAAAGAATGGCGGTATGGAAGTGGGGAGTTAGAAGTAGTAGGTAATAGGTAGTAAGTAATAAGTAGCAAGCAATAAGTAATGAGTAAGATGGTGATGTTGGCGCGAAGACCGTCTCGCGCGAGCCTACCTCCTGGTACCCTTACATGCGGGCAGGCTGTGACATTATTCCTACAATGAATATAAAGAAATGATGAATGAAGAGCAGGTGGGAATTTCGGATATTAGATTGCGGATTGCGGACTGTGATTTACAGAGTCAGATCCATCGGTCAGAATTCAGCGGTCCGAAGTCAAGCGCCGGCCAATAATGCGAAAGTCCGACTTCCATCAAGTGCTTCACAAGATAAAGTCGGACTTCGCTGATTGCTGATTGATAAGAGCTTTCTTACTTCACCAACTGCATCTTCTTATCTGCTGAGAATTCACCTGCCTGGAGACGATAGATGTACACTCCGGAAGCAAGATTCCGCGCATCGAAAGTCGCGGAATGAGTTCCTGCACCCAGATCGGCGTCCACAAGCCTCCCCACCTCGCGCCCGAGGGCGTCATAGACGGTCAAGAGCACATGTTCGGGCCGGGCGATCGTGAACGATATCTTCGTCGATGGATTGAAAGGATTGGGGTAGTTTGGCTCCAGCGAGTACCCCTCCGGAGCGAGGTAACCTGAGCTGCCCTCGCTGCCTTCCTCCCCTTCCTGCATCGTGCCAACCTCCGGGAGATCTTTTCCGTCCCACAGCATGAACCTCGCCGTTGCGATTTTCGCTTTGAGCTCTTCATCAAGACCGCTCAGCCGCTTCAGACGTTGGACGGCCCGCGCGAGGAGACGTTTGGCTCCAGGGCCCAATTCACTCTTGTGAGTTTCGTACCATTCCTTCACCATCTTCTTCGACTCCGCCCTCCATTCCCTCCCGAGCGGCTTCGACTCCTTTCCGATCTCCAGCAGTGTCTCTTTGTACTTGAGAGCAATGGGTTTGAGATCCTTCAGCATCTCGTTTCTTGCCCTTTTCAGTCGGGTCGCTCTGACCTTCAGTTCTCTCAGCTTGCCACGATCTTTCAACAAGCGGGCAGCCCTGACATCCGCTGTCAGCTTCCTGGCAGCAGCCTTCAGCCGGGCCGCTTTCGAACGCAGTACATCGAGTGCCTCACGATCTTCAGGAGTCATTGCATTATCGAGCTTCGCCTTCCATTCTTTCATCTTGGGAATGATGTTCTCCTGAGCAAAGTTCCTAACTTCTGTGAACAACTCTTTGAACGCTTCCTTTGCTTTGGGATCGATCGGTCTTGTTGGAGTTTGCCCTGCGGTCGGTAGCACGAGAAGGACCGCCAAGCCAACTGTGACGAGGATTCGTGATTTCATCTCAACCTCCTTTTGGTAGGTACTAGCAGTTTCATGAGAGATCCACACCTCTATAGACAATGTCTCAGGGGTGGGGGTTTAACCTTTCCAATCTAAGCAATTCTGACCCAATTTTGCTACATTTGCACCATTCCGTACCATTGGGAACTTTCAGAGGATGTCATGGTTATTCGGATTTTCGTTACGGGCGGGACGTTCGACAAGGAGTACAACGAGCTCGACGGACGGCTCTTCTTCAAAGACACTCACCTCCATGAGATGCTCGATCTCGGAAGGTGCAAGGTTGAAGTCGACATTCGGACCTTGATGATGGTCGACAGCCTGGAGATGACTGATGCAGACAGGCAGATCATTCTTGATCACTGCAGGCGTGCAAGAGAGGAACGGATCGTCATCACTCACGGCACGGATACGATGGACATCACTGCACGCGTACTTGGCGAGGTGCTCAAGGAAAAGACGGTTGTGCTCACCGGCGCCATGGTACCCTACAAGTTCGGAAGCTCCGACGGATTGTTCAATCTCGGCAGCGCCCTTGCTTTTGTCCAAACGCTCCCCCATGGCGTCTACATCGCAATGAACGGCAGATTCTTCCGATGGGACAACGTCAGGAAGAACAAACGCACGGGAGTCTTCGAGGAAGTGAAGTAATGCAAAGAGCTGAAGCGGATGTGCTGATTGTCGGCGCGGGGTTGGCAGGCCTTGCGTGCGCTCGCCATCTTCAGAAGCACAACGTGTCATTTCGCATTCTCGAAGCTTCAGATGCGGTGGGCGGTCGCGTACGAACGGACCACGTGGACGGCTTTTTGCTCGACCGAGGCTTCCAGGTCCTTCTGACAGCCTACCCCGAGGCAAACGCTGTCCTGGACTTCGGCAAACTGCATGTTCACAACTTCCTGCCGGGCGCACTGATCCATACCGGCACACAGGTCCATCGAGTGGCCGATCCTTTCCGCGAGCCCCTGGCAGCGCTCGAATCGATTCTCGCGCCCATCGGATCGATGGACGACAGGTTGCGGCTCCTCGCCCTTCGACATACTGTGCGGCGGGCGTCTGTCGATTCCATTTTCTCCAAGCCCGAACGAACGACCCTTGAGGCAATTCAGTCGTACAAATTTTCGCCCACGATAATCGCATCGTTCCTCCGCCCATTCCTCAGCGGTATCTTTCTCGACAAAGAATTGAAGACCTCGAGCAGGATGTTCGAATTCGTGTTCAAGATGTTTACACATGGCAATGCCGCCCTCCCCGCAAACGGAATGGGTGCGATTGCCACCCAGCTCTCGGATTCGTTGCCAGGCGAAAGCCTCTTCCTGAACACGCGCGTGAGATCGATCGAGAACGACACGGTCACGACGGAAGGTGGCAACGCCTTGCAGGCCCGCGCCATCGTCGTCGCCACGGAGGGGCCGGAAGCGGCAAGACTGCTGCCAGAAATTCCCGTCCCTGCCTCACGAGGTGCGACGACTGTCTATTTTGCCGCGTCGAAGGATCCTGTCGGGTCGCCGATTCTCGTTCTCAATGGCAGCAGCTCGGGACTCGTGAATCATCTGTGCGTCCCAAGCAGGATTGCACCATCGTACGCCCCGTCGGGAACGTCACTGATTTCCGCTTCGATCGTAGGGAATATCGATCTCGATGACGAAAAACTTTTGGCAGCCGTTCGTTCTCAACTTACCTCCTGGTTTGGTCAGCAGGCGAATTCCTGGAAGCACCTCCGGACGTATCGAATTATCCATGCACTCCCATCCCAGAACTCGCCTGCAAACGCGGGGACACCGGTCCCGGCGAGGATTCGGGATCGGGTGTATGTCTGTGGAGATCACCTCGGAAACGCTTCGATCGAGGGCGCTCTTGTGTCAGGCAGGCGGGCAGGAGAGGCAATAATTCGCGAAATTTCTTAGGATAGAATTCGTCACGTGATGCAATCCTGATGCCAGCACATTTTTCTGAACACGAACTCATTCGGCGAGCCCAAAAGGGGGACGAGCGGGCATTTTCGCAGCTCGTCCAGAAGTACGAGGATCTGGTGTACAGCTTCGCCTTCAAGGTGTGCCGGGACAGCGAGAAGGCAAGCGAAACGTGGCAAGACACCTTCGTGAACGCGTATCGGAAACTCCATCAGTTTGACAATCGCTCGAAGTTCACGACATGGCTCTATTCGATTGCTACCAACAACTGCAAGATGAAGCGGCGCCAGCGCAAACTCGACCAGGTTTCTGTCTCGATCGATGCCTCGACCGCCCTCAGTGACCATCCCGTCCTTGATGATGAAGGCCGGACCGTCCAAACGATTCCTTCCTGGAAGGAAACGCCCCTCGATTCCGTGATGGATAAGGAACTCCAGGAACTGCTCGATGAAGCAATAAAGAAGCTTCCTTACGAGTACCGCATCGTTTTCGTCCTGCGGGACATTGAAGGTCTTTCCGCAGAAGAAACCGGCAAGATCCTGAAACTGAGCATTCCGGCTGTCAAATCCCGACTCGGGCGCGCCCGAGTCTTCCTTCGCGAGCGCCTCAATCCCTATATGACCGTATGAAGAAAAAAAACGTACGTTGCCCGGACGTTCTTGATCACATTTGCGAAGAGCTCGACGTAAAGCTCACGACGGCACAGTGCCGTGAACTTAGGCGGCATCTATCGGAATGTCCCAATTGCACGGCGTATCTCGACAGTCTGAAGACTATCAAACTCTACTCCTCAGCTCCTTCCAAGCATGCCCCTGGAACACTCAGGAAACAGCTTTTTGCCTCACTGAAATTGAAGTCCTGACGGTCAGCCTGTACCCGTCCTCTCTTCCCGGGGCGTACCACAAACACCCCGTCCATTCTGGATCTCCCGAAATAGCCACCCTCTAAAGAGGTTCATGTTTTTTTTCCTTATGTTAATGGCACCCTGCCGGGGGCAGGAAGAAGCGATCGCACAGTTGCGCAAATTCATGGACGCAGGTTCTGTCTCTTGAATGAGGACCATCATTATGACAAAAGAAGTTCAATTGAAGCAAGTCAGCGGCATCACGTTCGTGGCAAAAGCGAATTCCAACCACTGGGTCGTCATGGATGGGTCACCCGATTTTGGCGGGAGCCTTGCGGGATCTACGCCAAAAGAACTTCTCCTGATGGCGCTCACCGGTTGCACATCAACCGACGTCGTCTCGATCCTGAAGAAGAGACAGACTCCACTTCAGGGATACGAGGTAAACGTAAAAGGCGTCGAACGTGAAGAGCATCCACGGATCTTCACTTCGATTCACGTCGAATACGTGTTCTACGGCGAAGGTATCAACAAAGCTGATGTGGAGCGGGCGATTGATATGTCCGTCACAAAATACTGCTCTGTGAGTGCAATCCTCTCCGCAAGCGTTCCAATCACTCACTCATATAGAATTGAGCCTGCAACGGTTCCAGCTGCACGTCCGGCATCGTAGTGGCGGGAATGCGGCGAGAGGAGGAACGAATGCCTCATCATGCTGAAACGCTCTTCGCGGAAACCTGGGAAACCCGTTCATGATCACACCTGACACGACGATCGAAGAACTGATCACAGCCGTTCCTTCTTCTGTTACGTACCTGATGAGGAAGGGAATCAAATGTCTTGCCTGCGGGGAACCGATTTGGGGAACACTGGGGCAGGCAGCGCAGGAAAAGGGATTTTCTGACCAGGAAATCGAGACCTTCGTTCGTGATTTGGCCGCCCTCGCAGAACAGGGGGCATAACTATCCGCTCTTGCCTCAGCGTTTAGAGAAATCGAGCACCGATCCACACCGCATCTACGATGAGTACGTTACCATCGCGTTTGAGCCAACTGGCAGCGTCCATCCCTCCGTCCCCAAGCGATGAGCTGCTTCGCACATGGGGGTACGACCTCGCAGCTGAGTATCTCCAGGTCGTAGCCGAGGCAGGCATCACACCAGGATCCCGCGTGCTTGAATTGGCAACCGGCACAGGACGGATGACAGCCGTACTCACGCGGCTGGGGTACAGCGTCCTCGGTGGAGATTCGACAGATGTTCGAACCATCCATACACCTCTCAACATTACCTTCACCGCCTCCGGAAAAAACGAAGCGGCTGCAAACCCCGACTCCTTGGGTCTGCAACCGCTCGTGTGATAACCTCGATGTCAGCCGCTTCGCTTTTTCAGCGTGAGGCACTGCCAGTTTGAAATATTCAATCTCGTCCCAATGGTGTGTGTACGCCTGGGACATCATCGCCTGTTTCCATTGCTGGTAGAAATCGACATGGCAGGACGCGCCACATACCTCGGGTTTCTCATAATCTGCATACTTGCGTGTCCCGAGCGCTTCATCTCCGGCTTTGACGACCTGCGCTGAAACAACGGCGATGGAAATGATGGTGAACAGGAGAAGTACGAGGAGCTGTTTCATGCGGCGGCCTCCTTCTTCTTGTGTCATGACAATGCGATACAGGGAGAGATTGGTGCTTTCACGGTGTCTTCAATGCTTATGCCCAAGATTGGACATTTAAACTTTATGAGAAAAGGCGAAAACGCCATCATATTGGTATTGCGTTTCGCAAAAATCAGAATAAACAGAGATTCTTACTTCAGTTTGGAATCTGGAGTAGATGACCTTCGGCAGCAATGACTGCGTCGCTCGAAGAGACGAATGAGTCGAGCAAGTATACCTAATAACTTCTATATTGCCGCGCACGAGAGTTACCGTGCGTATCATCCCCGAATTCCTTTACCGTGCGATGACCCCCACCTTCAACTTCACGGTGACTGAACATGTATAAACTTGAACGTGTGTTGTGCCCGACAGACTTTTCTCCTGCATCGATCGAGGCAATCCGGTTTGCCGCCTTTCTTGCAGCACATACCAACTGCCATCTCACACTTCTCTATGTCGATGAGCAGGAAAAGACACCCCTCGGCTATTTCGAAAAGGATGTCCACCCGACAGAGCAGCATCGCGAACTCGTTTCAGGATTCGCTCAAGCCAAGTTTTCAGAGATCGTCCAGAAAGAGAACCTTCCCCCGAACCGAACGACGATGCTGGTGCGCTTCGGGACTGCCTACCACGATATCATTCAGGTCGCAGAAGACAACCGTCATTCGCTCGTGGTGATCGCGACGGAGGGATTAGGACGGTCATCACCGCACTTGATTGGCCGTACGGCTGAGCGCGTCGTCCGTTTGTGCCGGACTCCGGTACTGACCATGCGCCCCCACCACCAGGAACGCCGGGACAAGATCGAGACCATTCTCTGTCCTACCGATTTCTCGGAGTACAGCAATTTTGCCATTCCGTATGCCGTATCGCTCGCCAAGTCGTTCAAAGCGAAGATTATTCTGCTTCACGTGACCGATCTCTTCGTGCAACAGCCGGAGTCACTGCTGCAGAAATTCCCCGATCCGAAAATGTACCACGATGACGCCGACAAGATTCAGATCGAGAAGATCGTCGGCCGGGATGTCGAGCCGGAGAATACGATCGTCAGGCTCGCGGACGAATACCAGACAGATCTCATTGTGATCGGTACGCACGGGGGACGCGGGATGCGACGAGTTCAGATCGGCAACACCGTCGAAGAAGTCGTCAGGAGAACGATGTCACCGGTCCTCACCATCACTCACCCCATTCACAAAGCGGTGTTCCCGCGTCGCTTCAAGGAGGACTATTCCGAAAACGAAGCCTGAATTGAATCCCGTCAAACGGTTCATTATCTTCAACCCACATTTCACTGACAACGAATCCACGCACACATTGTAGTTCTGAGCAGGTATCATGACACAGAATCCTTCAGCGCTCGATCAACTCTGCATCAACACCATACGTACGCTCTCCATGGACGGTGTCCAGAAGGCAAAATCAGGCCACCCGGGCATGCCGATGGGCACTGCGGCCATGTCATACGTCCTTTGGACAAAACACCTGAAGCACAGCCCGTCGAATCCCAAATGGCACAACCGGGACCGGTTTGTGCTCTCTGCCGGCCACGGCTCGATGCTCCTCTACAGCCTCCTGCAACTCACCGGGTACGAGCTGACGCTGGACGATCTCAAGAACTTCCGCCAGCACAAGAGCAAAACACCCGGACACCCGGAATTTCGCTGGACACCGGGGGTCGAAACGACAACCGGTCCGCTTGGCCAGGGTTTCGCCAACGGGATCGGCATGGCGATTGCAGAACGATACATGGCCGCGAGGTACAATCGCCCGAATTTCGAAGTGGTCAAGTACAGGATCTACGGTATCGTGAGCGATGGCGATCTGATGGAAGGAGTCTCGGCGGAAGCAGCATCACTTGCAGGACACCTGAAGCTCGGCAACATCATCTACTTGTATGACGACAACCACATCAGCATCGACGGGAATACTTCTCTTGCGTTCACGGAAGATGTGGCAAAGCGGTTCGAGGCATACGGCTGGCATGTTCAGATTGTGGAGGATGGAAATGACCTGGAAGCCGTGCACGCCGCCATCAAGGCAGCCGAAGAGGAATCCGGTCGTCCTTCGTTGATAAAGGTACGCACGCATATCGGATTCGGCAGTCCGAACAAGCAGGACACGTCAGAAGCGCACGGATCCCCTCTCGGAGAGGAAGAGGTGCGGCTGACGAAACGGAAACTCGGCTGGGATCCTGAAAAGCACTTTGAGGTGCCCGCCGAGGCTCTCCAACATTTCCGCCGCGCGGTCGAACAGGGGAAGAAATGGGAATCACTCTGGGGGACAATGTTCGAAAGCTACAAGCGCTCTCACCCCGACCTCGCCGGAGAGCTTGAGAACGTCCGCAATGGCAATCTGGGAGACGATTGGAAGCGGGCATTGCCGGTCTACGGCCCGGAGACAAGTATGGCAACACGGGAAGCGTCAGGCAAGGCGCTCAATGCACTCGCCCCCGTTTTACCGACACTCATCGGCGGATCCGCTGATCTGGCTCCTTCGAACAACACGTACCTGAAAGGCATCCCCGAGTTTCAGGCGAATGTCTACTCCGGGCGCAACTTCCGCTTTGGAGTTCGCGAACACGCCATGGGATCATTGCTGAACGGAATGGCGCTCACTGATGGTATCATTACGTATGGAGGAACCATCAGTGAGCGCCAT
>Ga0233420_10000647_pt1 | contig 14216 bp, 12 predicted proteins | sample Watercolumn_Mata_4_FD_183009 | JGI IMG/M metagenome (GOLD analysis project Ga0233420, IMG submission 183009) | Freshwater microbial communities from Lake Matano, South Sulawesi, Indonesia - Watercolumn_Matano_2014_102_MG | ecosystem: Environmental > Aquatic > Freshwater > Lake | place...
ACTGATTTGTTAGAGGCTCCTTCTCCACGTTCCGAAAGTAATCTTGATGCTGGTACTGATGAAGAGGTTTTTCATGAAGTTGGCGTGAGTGGTGGTGCTGGTGTTGGTGTTGTTGATGGTGGTTCTGGTGGTGGCATTGTTGGCGTGGCTCTCCCTGATGGCTCTGGTGATTCTGCTATTGTGAGTAAAAGACGTGAAGAAGCGTCTCCTTCTTTCGTACAACGCGGAATGATTATTAACGGATTTAGTGATAAATTTAAATGCAGACTACGAGTCAGGATTAATGACCGAAGAAGCGAATATAGATTGAAGGGCGGAGTAACCGTTGGTAGTCAGTGTGTTGATGAACACAAGCGTGTTGTTTCTATTGCTACCAGAAGTGACAGAGTTTCAACGAATTTCTATTCTTCTATTGATTCTTTGATAAAACTGCGTTGCAGGGGGGAAATACAAGATATTTTGGAGGCTGCCAAGGAGGAGCTTCTCAGGCCGAGTACTCGTTTTATGACTCCTCATGGTGATGAGTATGAGTTGCCCGGTGGGAGTACGTACCTTGATGCTTCAAGAAAAGTCCATACAGATTTCTTGTTGGGTATGTTATGGGTTGCCGTTGAAGGGATTGCCGATAAGAGTGTTCGGGTAAATCCTTTGGATGAGGTCCCGATGGTGGGGGATGATGTTGAGAATTTGCCGGTTTTAACTTTTGGTTCTTGTTTGTCCCGAAGGGTGCAGAGAGATCCAGATGTTTTATTTAAGATTCGTCTTCATCCTGGGTGGGTTCATTTTGCTCGTAATTACAGTACCAAGAAGAGAATTTATGAATTTTTGGCTGATCCTTATGGTACGTTGGGGATAGAGATGCCTCCTAAGGAGAGGGATGAGGCTGTTTCCAATATCGGGAGGGAATATGTGGAAAGACTTTCAAGGATTTTTGATCCCAATTTAAAGGACCGTTTATTTAGGTTGCATAAAGATGTCCCCAACGAAAATTACTTTTATTATTTGATTGGGAGGGGGGATATTGATCCGTTTATGGATGTCGTTAATTTTGCGAAACCGTGTAGCACGTGGCATTTGGAGGTTGAAGTTCCGAATGTTGCAGGATTTTATGAAGGGATGGATGCCTGTTTTGGGAGAGTAGGATTAAGTATCAGGGATAGAAGTTCAACTAGAAGCGGGGATGTGGATAGGGAGACATTTACTGTTTCTTGCCCTGAAAGTGGTAATGTTCCTACGTTTACTTTATTTAAAACTTTGTTGAAGCTTAGCGACGAGTATAAAATCTCTGTTTTTATACCGCGAGATTAGGAATATGCTGAAAAATACCCTTGCTACTTCCGATTTAGTAATCAGATTGTGTTATAAATACTTTTCTCTATTTTGATTTTGCTCGTCGTTTGTTTTTGCGTATTTGGTTTCGCCGTCTTTCGATGTGAGGTAGAAGAAATAGTCTGATGGGGTCGGATGAATAGAGGCTTCTATGCTTGAGATTGATGGGTTACAGATTGGGCCTGGTGGCAGTCCTTTGTTTTTTCTTGTGTTATATAGTGAGTCAATATTCAGGTCGTCCTTGGTGATTTTTTTGTCGTTTGTGATGTAGAGAAGTGTTGCATCAGCGTCCAATCTCCATCCGGAAGCGAGCCGTTTCCATAAAATTCCGGATACCATTTTTCTGTCTTTGTCTCCAATAACTTCTTTTTCAATTATAGATGCCATCGTGAGGATTTCTTGCAGTTTTTTGTTTGATGTTTGAATTTCTTGCAGGTATGGAGTGATTTTTTTGCTGAAATTGTTTAAAGCTTTGATAATAAGATCGTTTGGATCAAAGTTTACTGGTTCGAGGAAATATGTATCCGGGTAGAGGTAGCCTTCCAATGGAAGGTAGTCTGCAGATTTTTGCGATGCCATGTTTGCAGTGGTGGCCTTTTGCGTTTCGGCTAGAAGTTTTTTGTCCAGGAATGGATAATTTTCGTAGCCGTTAAAGGTTTTTACAGCGGCGATGAAGTCTCCCTCTTTGGTTAGTCCGGTTTCTGCCAGTTTTTTGTCGATGTCTTTTATTGAATTGCCTTCCACTATTGTGATCACCGCTTCTGATTTCGATACATCCGAGATTTTTGCCAAAATTTCGGGAACATTCATTGAAGGATTTAATAAAAATCTCCCGGAAACGATGTCTTTATCAAGGCTGTTTAATCTGACGTACCAATAAAATGCGGAACTACTGTCGATTATTTCTTTTTCTTCAAGTATGTCTCCGATTTCCCGGACTGTCAGTCCCTTTTTAATGATTATGGAGGTATTGGTTGTATTATTTTTGTCGAGTGGGATGTAAACGCTGTTTCGGTATTTTACGATTGTCAGGATTACGGCTGTGGCGACTATCGCCAATGCAATTAGTATGTAAAAGGTTTTTTTTGGAGGTCTTTTTAGATTTTCGAACAAAAAGTTTGTGTGGTTTGGCATTTTGCAGGCTGGTTATGTGTTCCGATGTGTCTCTCCGAAGAATAATCTCTAATCCGAAAGATCATCGAGGAGTTCTATCAAATTGTCTTTTATCCCATTCCGGGGAATCCTGAATCTCCCATTATATCTTTCATTTTTTCGGCGCCGATTTGTTGAGATTTTTTGATGGCTTTGTTGAAAGTTTTCTCTATATTTTCTTCCAAAACTCTCTTTTTCTCTTGGGCTTTTGCCAGAGCTTCATCTGAAATAGAGACCGTTATTACTTCCTGTTCTCCGTTGATTGTAACTGTGACTCCCTCGGTCTCTGCTTCAATGTGAGTATTTTTAAGTTCGCCCTTGATTCGGCGTGCTTCTTTTTGAATTTTGTACATGTCTTTTACTTTGTCGAACATAGTTTCGAGTGGTTAAATTATTGCAAAAAGGACTTTAGCACAAAAATGTATTGATATAAATAGCCTTTTCCACTAAGATTTGCCCTGCAAAATTAATTTCTGAACTATTTATTTTATGGAAACAGTAAAATTGAAACTAAAAAAACGTGATTCCAACGTAAAAGCGAAAGATTATAGAAAACAAGGGTTGGTTACCGCTGAGTATTATGGGAAAGATGTTCCAAATTTGAATTTGGTTGTCGGTTACCAAGATTTTAAAAAGGCTTATTCTGCAGCAGGGAAGAATACTGTGCTAGATCTTGAAATTGAGGGGGATAAGTCTACTCATGCTCTTATTCATGAGGTTGATTATGATCCTGTATCTGATAAGTATATAAATGTTGATTTTCTTCATGTAGATCTCAATAAAAACGTTGATACAAAGATTCCGTTTGTTTTCGTCGGGGTTTCTCCTGCTGTTAAGGATCTTCAAGGTACGCTTACAACTCCTCTTGATGGTTTGGAAGTTAGATGTTTGGCGAAAGATTTGATTCACTCTATAGAGGTTGATATTTCCGGTATAGTTGACTTCAATAGCGTTATTCGTGTTTCAGATTTGAAGGTCCCGTCTACCATGACTGTTTTGACCGATCCTACATTGGTAGTTGCTACAGCTGTTCCTGTTAAGGAGGAGAAGGAGGAAGTTCCTGTTGCTGCTGTTCCAGCTGAGGGAGAGGCTGCTACGGGGACTGCTACTCCTGCTGCTCCGGGTGCTGCTACTCCTGCTGAAGGAGGAGGCGATAAAGGTGCTGAATCCAAGAAATAAATTTGTCAGGAGTTTTGAATGTATGTAGAATACTTTCTGATATTATTTATTAACCCCTTATTCCATGGATTCTTTACCGAAAAAGTATATCCCTTTTGTTTCGGCTGTTAAGGATGGGATAGAAGTTTTGAAGTTGAATAAAGTCAAAATGGCTGAGCTTGCTGAGAAGAAAGAAACGACAGTTTGGGCTGCGATAATTCTGGCGGCTCCGTTTGTTATTAATTTGGTTCTGTTGTTGATTCGGACGACAATGTTTGTTTCGCTCCAAATTAAAATTTTGCTTGTACCTCTTTTGACAACTCTTGCGGTTATCTTCTTGATGAGTCTTGTGGCACAGATGTTGTTTCATGCAAAAGGTGATCATATTGCGTTTTTCAGGGTGTTGGGGCACGGTTCTATCATTATGGTTGCCAGTATTATCCCTTATATTTTGAGTATTTTGGGCGTTGTTGATGTTATGAGTATTTTCAATCTGATAAATTTGGCTGCCGGAGTATGGATGTTGGTTGTTACATATCAAGTATTGATGAATTACTATAAGTTGAACCAACAAAATGCGATTGTGACTATTGTTCTAGGTATTGTTGGTGTGTTTATTATTAATAGTATTCTTAGAAGGATTCTTCTTGGCCCGCTGTATCAATACATTTAAATCTGTAAATTAGGTAAAAAGCCTCCTTCCGTTGGGGGCTTTTTTTGGCGGTTTAAGGCTTGGGTTGGGTTGAACTCAACCGGTTAAACAGAGTTGATTCTTAATGTTTGAATTTTTGTGTGATCCGAATTCCGCAATTCACGTCTTGCTACGTTGAAGATAACCGGTAAATATGGTATAATTATACTAAGATTGTGATTAGTGTTATCTCATAATGTACCATAATGGCAGAAGGAAAGGGTTTCGGAGGTGGCGGTCAAGCTTTTAGGGATGATGCTTTTGGTAAAAGACCATCTAATCCCGAGGCTTTTGCTTCTTCTAATTCAAAGAGACGAAGACGTCCGAGGAGAAAAAAGCATTTTGGTGAGAGGTTCGAAGGAGGTGGTCCTGGTGGCAAAAACAGGCAAAAGGTTGATATAAAGGCAAAGGTTTTTGCTGATGATGATATTTCCAAAAGCCAACCTGGAAAGAAAAGTTTTAATAGGGGTTTTAATAAGGATTTTAATAAAGGGGCTGGTTCTTTGAATAAGAAATCCGAATCAAAGAAGGAATTTCCCGAAAACCGTGCGAAGGTAGAGAAAAAAGCTGAGGTGAAAAAGGTAGAAAAACAGCCTGAATGGGGGAGTTTTTCTGAGGGGACAAAAGATGTGGAAGAGGATGAGCAACCCGTGGATGTGGGTTCGCCTGGAGTTAATTTAAAGGGTGGGGAAGGTGGTTTGGAATCGAAAGTAGCTGAGGAGCCGAAAATTGTTGAGGAACTGAAAAAGGTTGATGAGCCGAGTGGTGCTGAGGGACCGAAGGTTCCAGCTGAGCCTGAAGTGTCTGGTGAACCGAAAGTGTCCGCTGAACCTGAATGGGCAAAAGAATCGAATTGGACTACTGATGAGAAAGTGGCCGATGAGCCGAAACTGTCTAAAGAATCTGGTATGGAAGTGGATATGGAGCAGGGAACAGTTACTTCGCCGGAGACAGCTACTATGCCAAATGCAGTTACGGAGCCGGATGCAGTTACTTCGCCAGGAGCTGACGAGCATGCGGGCGGTACCCCTGTTTTCCCTTCTTTCGATATGGGTTCTGCAAACTTGCCACCTGCTCAATATGAAAACAGATATCGTCAAGATGATTTTGTCTCAGAAGGAGGAGCGGATGGGAAAAAATCAGAAAATTCTTCAATTAAGTCTGGGTATGATGGTGGTTTTACTGCTGGAGCAGTACCTTTTACAGCTGATGCTGTAACTCCTTTTTCTGCTCCAATGTCTTCTTATGAACCTTCCACATTAGATAAAAAAGCTCTTGATGAAAAGCCTCTGGACGCTATTTCTCAAACTCCAGTAATGCCTTTTTCCGCTCCAAAAATAGATTCTGGTGAAAAAGATTTAGTTGAAGATAAAGAAAATGATGAGATTCCGAATGAGTCAGTGTCGGATGTTCCAAATGATGAGCCGGAACCAATTCACAAACCGGTTGATTTTGGGGAAAGTTTTGGTGGTGAAAGCAAGAAAGTGCCTGAGAGTGATTTTGGTCCATCTTCCCAGAAAGAGGCTTCCTATGAATCTTTCTCTAAGGATTCTTTTGGTGGGTCTGAAGTTAAAGTTTCGGATGTTTCTCATTCCAATGAATCAGTTACTGAGAGTCACGAAAGCTCTGATGAAAAAAACGGATTTTTTCAATTACTTGAAGAAGCCGGTATAAAAAAGAGTTATATTCTTATATTTTTCGGAGTTCTGGGTGGGATTGTTTTGGTTATTTTATTTTTTGTTTTTGGCTGGTATAGAATTTTTACTAACTTATGGAGTACTTCGACGAATGTTGCGAGTGAAGTTACTACCGAGCAAACCGGACAGACTACTGGTACGGAATCAAATACTGAGATTTCTTCTTCGACAAGTATTTTGCCGACTCAGCCCGGTGTTTCGCCGGAACAATTATTTGAACTTTCTGGTTTGGTCAATTCTTATATTTTTGGGCTTGAGTTTTCACAGAGACAGGTTTTACCTGAGTTGGATTTGAGTCCGGTTAGTTCGGATGGATCGCTTGTTGGGGTTGATTCGTCTCTTGCTGCCGGTGGACCTGTCATTATTACAAAACAAAGTATATCCGGCTATGTTGATTTATTGTTTAGAATTGATAATGCGGTTCGTACCGATGTCTATGATTATTTGAACCATAATGTTGATAGGAGACTTGCGCTACGAGAGTATCTTGATTTATTGAATTCTTTGCTTTCTGAGGCAGAGTCTACGAAAACCGCTGTTACGCGGGAAATTACCCGTATTAGCTCTGAGTATTCTTTGATACAAAAAGAGAAAGATTTGTACGAGTCCACTTTTTTCGGATCGATAAATACTTTCCATGGTGATGATGCTTATAATAATCTTGAATTATTTGTTGAGGCTAAGCAAAGCGAGGTGAAGAAAAAGGCTGATTACAGCGCTTTGGCAACTATCAGTAATCTTCTTGATAAGTATATTTCGGTTCTTACCCCCAGAATTAAGGATATTTCTGCTAATTCAGAGGCTCTGATTAAGGGTGTGAGGGTTTTTGATGTTCCTGGATCGAATATCAATGCGATAGTTCCTCAGTAGTAGTTAGTGGACTTTGTTTTTTTGGAAGAGGTTTTGGTTGGCTAGGTCAACCGGTTGAAATAAATTGAACCTGGAAATTTCTATCAACCGGTTAATTTAACCGGTTAAAAAAATATTTAACCTGTTATTTAAAATCAACCGGTTGATGCGTGTTTTCGTAGAATTGGTATGTGTGCCAAATTTACCTTTCCCACCTTCTTGAATTTATTCATTAACCCACCTTTAACTTGCTAATCGCCTAGAGAGCCGGAGTTTGGCGATTCTTTGAGTCAGCTTTTTGCCGTTGGTGTTTTTCTGTGATATAATTTAGCCCCCTTTCACATGCCTATGGATAAATGGTTTGGCAAATTAGTCGACGATGTTAGGAAATACCTTCCACAACTTGATGTGAAAAGGCTTTCGGAAGCCTATGCTGTTTCCGAAAAGATTTATGAGTGCTTGCTTGAAGAGGTTAGTTCCAATCAAGAATTTAAGAAAGTTTTGATAATAAATCCGAAGGATATTATTGATGTGATTGCCCCTTTTAAACCTGACGAAGATACCATTGTCGCCGCTTTCCTTTACAATGTTTCCGATTGTAAAAAGTTTTCCATGAAAGAGTTGGAGGATATGTTTGGCGAAGAGATTGTCGAGCTTATAAATGGTCTTCACATGCTGCGCAGTATTCCTATTACTCATTATGGGTCTACTAACAAATTGGATTTGTTGCGCAAACTTTTTCTTGTGATGGCGAAGGATATAAGAGTTCTTATAATTTTCTTGTCGGTGAAGGTGGTGCAGATGAAATTTTTGGATGATGTTCCTGGTGATTTTAGAATTGCTTTCTCAAGGGAGGTTTTGGAAGTTTTTGCTCCGATAGCGTCGAGACTTGGTATTTACAGGATCAAGACAATTTTGGAGGATTACTGCTTCAAGTATTTGGATCCACAAAATTACTCGTATATCACCGATTATTTAGATAGTCTTGGTGAGAAAAAGAGTGAATACATTTTTTATGTGTGCAATGTTTTGAAGGAGTTTTATGAGGATCGAGGATTTAATGGAGTGGAAGTTTCCGGAAGGTTGAAGGGTTTTTATAGTATTTACAATAAAATGGGGAGAAAAAATATAGATAGTGTTGATGATATTTATGATATTTTCGCCGTCAGGGTGATTTTGCCCACGCGCTGTAACAGCGATAATGAAGAGGATGTATCCCATTTGTACGAGGCGCTCGGACTTCTCCATGGTATGTGGAAGCCTATTCCCAGTCGTTTCAAGGACTATGTTGCTGTTCCAAAACCAAATGGATACAAGAGTCTCCATTCTACAGTGATAGGGCTTACGAACGGTGAAATGATTCATCCTGTTGAGGTGCAAATTAGGTCCAGCACAATGCATGATGAAGCCGAATACGGGATAGCGTCCCACTGGCTCTATAAAGATTCTTCCGGGAGAGCTTTGAATTTGCTCAAGTCGCATGTAGAGTGGCTTTCAAATTTGGCGGCTTTGCATGCCGATATAAAAGGTGATGAAAAGGCGTTGGATTCTCTTAAGTTGGATTTGTTTGGTGACAGGATTTATGTTTTGACTCCCAAAGGTGAGGTAAAAGATTTACCGAAGGGAGCCACTCCGCTTGATTTTGCTTATGCGGTTCATACTGAAATCGGTAACAGATGTATTCTTGCCAAGGTGAACGCTAAGCCTGTGTCTCTTGATATGGAATTGGGGAATGGTGATACCGTTGAGATTGTTACTAGGAAAGACAGTTATCCGAAACTTGAGTGGTTGTCGATTGTTAAAACAAGTCAAGCGAAAGCCAAAATAAAGAGTTGGTTTGCTTCGCAGGACAGTGATAAAAACGTAAAGCGCGGGCGCGATCAATTTAATATTCAGTTAGCTAGATTCGGAAAGCCGCTTTTGACCCCGGCTCTTTCAATATTAAAAACCATTGCCGGAGAGAATCTTTCATTTCAGGAGAGAGAAGGTCTTCTTGAGGAAATTGGAAAAGGGACTCAGTCGGCAAGTACCATGATAAGAAAAATTTATGGTCATGAAGATCTTCTCAGTAAGGAGAGAGAAAAACTTTTGGATAAGAGAGATAAGAAAATTGTTCCTAGTTCTATAAGTATCGAAAGGAGAGTTTTATTGGGGGGGCTTGCTGGACTTAAAGTGAAAATTGCAAAATGCTGTAATCCTACTTTAACGGATGAAATAGTCGGTTATATTTCTGCTTTGAAAGATTATGCGACTGTGCATAAAAAAAGTTGTGCACTTATCGCCAGGTTTAATCCCAAGAGATTTGTTGAAGCTTCGTTTGATGGTGGTGGGAACAGGGGAGGCGGTGGTGGTGGAAATGTGGGAAGTGGTGTTGGTGCTGGCGAAGTTCTGTATCGGGTCAAGGTTAGGATTGATGCCGAGCCCAGGGTTGGGCTTTTGGGCGATATAGGTTCCACTATCGCTGCAAATGGTGTAAATATTTCCAATTATCAATCATTCAAATCTGATAACGAAAAGGCTTCTGTTGAGATGACTCTTGATGTTGGAACTTTTGAGCAGTTTGAAAAAGTTTTGGACTCTGTTGAAAAGGTTCGTGGAGTCATGAAAATTACAAGGGTAAATTGAGCTTTGACTCCGTCTCGTTTTCGATGATGCCTTTTAGGATCTCTTTGATTCTGTCGGTTTCTTCTTTTGTCGGGGCGATTTTGACAATTTTTGAAAAAGGATTTTCTTTCAGGAAATTTAGAAGTTTTCGGTATTTTGTTGGCAGTTTTATTGGAAGATTTCGATTGTCTTTGAAATTCGGCAAAAGTCCCAAAATATCCAGGAGTTTTACCGTGAATGCCAGAACGAGCAGAAAAGAGTGATCTTTTTTCTCAATTTCTTTCAACGTTTTATCTATTAAATCGAAAATTTGGGGCAGACTGCTATTTTCGAATAGGAGGTTGTGTGCGAGGTGTGTGACCAAAAGTGCGCTTGTGATTTTCTTGAAATTTCTGCGGATGAGTTTGTAATTTTTTTCGAGTTTGATATCTGTGATTATTGGAAGACTGCTATGTTGGTAAAGTTCGAATGTGCAGAAATTCAATGTTTCGGTTGTACCTGTAAATTTTGATGACGGTTTTAGAGCCCCTTTTGCTATGGCTTTAATTTTCCCCAAGCTTGGGGTGTAGATGAAAAGAAGTTTATCCGTTTCTTTGACTGTTTTTGATCCCAGGATAATCCCTTTTGTTTTGATGTTCCTGTTTCTCATTCTTCGGTTGATATTGGGCGTTTGAGGTAGCTATTTACTGCAAGCAGACTTGAACAAAGGCTTAGTATAATTGTTGTTATCAATTCTATGACTGTCAGCCGCACGATGTTTATATTTTGGCTGAATGTGAATAAATTTGTGCTCTCGATGTCTATTTGTTTTGAGACAACTGCGAGGAGTAGGAGGTTAAAGAGGATTGCGAAAATCGCGTACATTATGGCTTCAATTACAAATGGAAGGTGGATGAAGCTTATATTTGCGCCAACCAATCTCATTATGTTTATTTCCTTTCTTCTTGTGAAAATTGTTAATTGGATCGCGTTGAAAATTATAAGTGTTCCGCCGATGATGAAAATCAAGATTAACCAGAATATTACCTGGTGACTGAAATCGCTTACTTTCTTGAAATTTTTTGCCACTGAAGAAATGATACTTTTCTCTTGGTCTGAGGTCCCGCTGTTTTGTTTTATATTTGATATTGAGAGCGAAAGTTCACTTCCTTTGAGATAATTCTCGATTGCCTCGTGGTAATCGGGGCTTTTTGTTTTGATTGAGATACTTGCTGGGAGCGGATTCCCCAGATCGTATTTGTTGAATGATTCGTAAATGCTTGGGTAGGCTATTTTAATTTTTTCCAATGCTTCTTCTTTTGATGTGTATGTTGCGTCTACGACTCCATCTATTAGTTTCACTTCGTTGATTATTTTTTGCGCTTGTACCGGGGTTACGGATTCTTTTAAATAAAGAGTCAGGTCGACTTTTTCACTTAGGCTTTGAATTGAGCTTTCAGCGATGAAATTTATCGCTAAGATCACGTTGAATATGAAGATGATGATTCCTATGACGAAGATCGTTGCTATTGAAAGGAATCTATTCCTGTATAGGTTCGAGAGACTTAACTCCAAAGCTTTCTTGAGGAGTAGGAATGGTTTGGGTTTGATCATTTTTTTCTCTAATTAGAGATGATTTATAAAGAGTCGGTCTGTACGGTTTCAGTCTAACAATTTTTGCGTCCAAGTTTAAGTCAATTATTAATTTTTCCAATTTTAATGTGAATGCGAATTGGTCGTAGCCAATGGCTATTACGCTCTGGCGGTATTTTTTAATGGCTTTGTATTTATCTTTTTTGTCTCCCAATGTGACGATGTCTGCCCAATGTGTTTCTTCCAGATTGTGGATACGTGTTTTTTCGTCGTTGTCCGGAGATTTCCCTTTAATTTGTTTTACTGTTTTGTCTTTGGCTACTACTGTGATTATGAGTGGGGAAGTCAGTTTTTTCGCTAAAGCTTTGGCTTGCATAAACAAGTTTTCGTGGCCGGCATGCAAATGATCGAATGTGCCGAACAACATTATTATTTGATTTTCGGGTTCCATTTGTTGAGTTTTCTATATCATATCAGGGACGAGCAGGTTTATAGCGATAAGAGCTATAAAAATCAGGACAATTGTCCCGGCCAGGGCGACGTCCAGTATTTTATGCGATTTTTCCTGATTAGCAAGAGATATTCGCAGGCTGGAGAGTCCGTAGATCAATCCTGTGATTATGAAAGGGATATCTAAAGTTTTGTTTATGATGATGCTTTCTTTGAGGAATAAGTTGTTTGCGATGAACAAACTTGAGCCGATATGAATTATGCCGATCGGGATGAAGAATAAAATTGAGACTTTTTTGATATTTTTGATGGTTTCCACGAGGAGTATTATATATCTTTAACGTGCCGCAAGTCCAAATTGGAAAAAATAATTGTCCAAAGCTTCGAGTGAAGTGTCATATTGACTCGAGCCAAAACAAATATCGCATAAGACCTCACGTACTCTGGCTATTTCTTTGTAACCTTTTTTCCATCTTGGGTGTGAACCATCTCCCGTTTGCCAGGTCTGTATGCAAAATTTTTCTTTGTTTGCTGATTTTTGAGTCGATAAGTTTCATAAAACGGAGTTAGGAACAGATTGACTCTACCAAAATAAATAGTTTTTTGAAAGATGTTGTTGTATGATCTCGATATGGCAAAAATTTCAGAAGAAACAGTTAGGCATATTGCGAAGCTGTCCAGGCTGGGGCTTTCCGAGAAAGAAGTCAAAAAGTTTAGCGGTCAGCTATCGAGTGTTTTCGAATATATGGATGTTTTGAAAGAGGTTGATACTGATGGTGTTATGGAGACTTCTCAGGTTACAGGGCTTCAGAATGTTAGTGGAAAAGATGAAATTAAAAAATGGGGTGTTGTTGATGGGGGGGCTTCTGGAGTTGTATCGACAGAAGTGTCTCGCGAGGATCTTTTGAAATGCACGGAATTACCTGTTGAGTCGAATCAAATTTTGGTTAAATCCGTAATTAAAAAGTAGTAATTGGTAATGCTTAATAATTGGCAAATGGCGGAACTAAATGAATTAACAATTAGGCAAGTATCAGATGGGCTTCGAGCTAAAAAATTTTCCAGTGAGGAGGTGACGAAGGCCTGTTTGAAGAGGATTAAAGAAAGAAATAAGGATTTGAATGCCTTTGTTTTTGTGGATGAGAAAGGAGCGATAGAAGCTGCCAAGAAGGTTGATAAGGGATTTGCGAAAATGGAAGAAAAAAGCGGGTCTATTAAAAAGAGATGTGCCCAAGATGGTGTTGGTGGAAGTTTACTATCTGGTGTTCCTGTTGCCTTGAAGGATATTTTTAATACAAGAGGAATTAGGACGACCTGTTGTTCGCCTGGGTTGAAGGACTTTATTCCTCCTTATGATGCGACTGTTGTTGGAAAGTTGAAGGGGGCTTCCTGTGTTCTGCTTGGGAAAACAAACATGGATGAATTTGCGTGCGGGGCTTCTACCGAACATAGTTGTTTTGGAGTTACAAAAAATCCTCATGATTTAACAAAGGTTGCAGGTGGTTCTTCTGGTGGAAGTGTCGCTGCTGTTGCCGACAATATGTGTATTTATGCTCTGGGGACTGATACTGGTGGTTCTATCCGTCAGCCTGCGAGTTTTTGCGGTGTTTACGGAATGAAAGTGACTTACGGTCGTGTGTCGAGGAGTGGTGTGACTGCGATGGCTTCGAGCTGGGATACGATCGGGCCGATTGCGAAGAGTGTCGAGGATATTTCCATGGTTTTGAATGTTATTGCCGGTCGCGATGAAAATGATATGACTACTCCTGATGTTCCGGTCCCTGATTATTCTTCGTTTTTGGGGAAGGGGGTCAAGGGTGTGAAAATTGGTCTACCAAAGGAGTATTTTGGTGATGGCATTGAGAAAGAAACAAAAGATATAGTTATGAAGGCTGTAAAAAAACTTGAAAAAGAAGGTGCGGAAATTATTGAAATTTCTTTGCCAATGACAAAGTATGCGATCGCTGTTTATTATATTTCGATGCCTGCCGAGCTTTCGGCGAATTTAGCAAGGTATGATGGGATAAGATTTGGGAAAAAGTATTCCGGTGTTTTCAAGAGTGGGGGCGGAGTAATGTCCGGTGATAATGATGATGTGAAAGATTTAGTGGATTTTTATTTTAAAACTAGGGAAGGGTTTTTTGGAGATGAGATAAAGAGAAGAATTATGATCGGAACGTACGTGCTTTCGGCCGGGTATATTGATGCTTATTACAAAAAGGCGATGAAGGTCAGGACTTTGATTATCAAAGATTTCGAAAATGCTTTTAAAAAGGTTGATGTGTTAATTGGGCCTATTTCCCCTTATCCTGCGTTTGCAGTTGGTGAAAAAGTTGATGACCCTTTGGCGATGTATATGGCGGATGCTTTGACGATCCCTGCTTCGGCGGCTGGGTTGCCGAGTTTGGCGTGTCCTTGCGGTGTGAGTACTGGAGGTTGTGTGACTGGTGAGGCCGGGCTTCCGATCGGGCTCCAGGTGATAGCTCCGCAATTCAAGGAAGGGTTGTGTTTACAGGTTGGGGAGAGGGTTTGAGAGGATAATTTGACTAAAACTTTTCTAGTGTTCATAGTACTGGCATGAATACGATATCTACAAGTGGTTCCGATAGTGGGCATTGTTTGAGTACACATGGCGGAGAGGTAGTTTTTACTCCGCTTGGGGCTTGTCCCAATAGTGAAAGGCAAAGGACTGTTCGTTTGTGCATGAATCTTGA
>Ga0233420_10000653_pt1 | contig 14137 bp, 15 predicted proteins | sample Watercolumn_Mata_4_FD_183009 | JGI IMG/M metagenome (GOLD analysis project Ga0233420, IMG submission 183009) | Freshwater microbial communities from Lake Matano, South Sulawesi, Indonesia - Watercolumn_Matano_2014_102_MG | ecosystem: Environmental > Aquatic > Freshwater > Lake | place...
ATACGCGGCGTGCTTCCATTCTTGATCGTGTATTTCCTCAACCCGACGCTAGGATTCAGCGGCGTTGTTCACGCCACGATGACAGGCGACCCGCATGTGATAAGAGCCATAGAGCAGTCAGCGCCGCCGCTGCTGATGGCTGGCGGAACGTTCCTGGTATTCCTTTTCTTTCACTGGCTTTTCATGCAGCCGAAAACGTATGGGCTGCGCGGCGAGAGGTTCATCCACAAGAGGGGCCTGTGGTTCTACGCAGCTGTCTCGATAATACTTGCCGCTTTGGTTTGGTTCGCCGTAAGATATAACCCGATACTTGCGTTCGGCGCAGTCATCGGTTCCACGGCTTTTTTCATCACGCACGGCTTCAAGCAGAACGCGGAACAGCGCGAGCACGACATGATAAACAACACAAGCATGAGCGACTGGAGCAAGATCATGTACCTGGAAGTCATAGATTCGACTTTCTCGGTAGACGGAGTGATTGGCGCATTTGCCTTCACGCTGCTAGTGCCTCTGATACTCATAGGCAACGGTATAGGCGCAGTCGTCGTGAGGCAGATAACCGTCAGCAACATAGACAACGTGAAGAAATACAAGTACCTGAAGAACGGCGCGATGTACTCTGTTGCATTCTTGGGCGCCATAATGATAATGGAAAGCTTCGACGCGCACATACCGTCGTGGATATCACCTATAATTACAATAATCATTCTTGCATACTTCTTCTGGAAGTCGAAGAAGGAGCTGCCGCCCGAGCCGAAAAAATACGTATTCAACTACAAGAAATTCTTCTCCAGGAACCAGTGGACGCCGAAGGCAAAAGCTCCGGAAAAGCCTGCAAAAGTGCCGGCAGTCCAAAAGCCTCTTTCAAAGCCGGCTGAAAAACCCCAGAAACTGCCGGGAAAACCGGTGCAAAAGCCGCTGAAAGTCGTGAAATAGCAACCTTTATATATCAGGAAATGTAACTATATAGTAGTAACATTACAAGCGTAATGTTATGGGATGTTGTAATATGGAAAAATCAAAAGTTTCGTACTGGCTGGATAAACTAGGCGCGTCCGGCCTGCTTCTAGGTCCGGCTGAATCGTCTGTCAGGCTGGTAGCAGACGGCGCGTACAATGGAACTTATCAGCTCACGGAAGGCATGGGGATACTTACAGGCGGAATAACAGCGTGGAACGCCTCGAAATACATAGACGAACACAATAACAAAATAAAAAGATCGCCGCTTGTTCATGCCGGAAGGGCGCTTGAAGTAGGAGGGTCCGCTGCAACAGAATATCGCCTTGTCAACGGCGGAAGCGGAAACATATTTCATGACTTCGGGCCTGTAGCAATAGGCATACCCGTCGGCGCATTCCTCGAATACGTTGCTGGTCCTGTCCACGAGAAATTCTCGAAGAAATACAGGAAAGAAGACGAAAAATCCATAACGCCGATATCGTAGATATCTGGAAGAGGTCTTCTAATGCCGGAAGATATTGAACTGACAAAAAGGTGATGATACGTGATGCATAGATTGGATGAAAACATGAACTTATATGGATCATCGTTGGAACTTGCTGAAAAAGTCAGAACCGAACTAGACAAGACGTACAAATTTCAAAATTCCAGCGCCGGTGTATATATGTTCGACCCATGGAAGTATGACGAAACTCTTTCTGAAATAATTAAAAGGATGGGACATTCGAAAATTATTGAAACTATACTTAACAGTATAGAGAAATGCAAAAACAACACCACAGACTCGTATGATCCATATTCGTACATAGCAAATGGGTTATGTTATTTCACAAACGGATGGAACGGACTCGATTATATAATTTTGATAGCTGTCGGAAATGAGCCAACTGTATTGACTATTAACGCATTCGGAGAAGAGATCATGCACGGAGAACACGTTAACGTGCATAAAAAATCCGACATTTCCAACCCGTCATCATATCAATATTTTTATCCATTCTCGAAAACCGCGAGTGAATTCATAGGCGGCTTCGGGCATTTTCACTTCTCAAAAATCACTGGCGATCACGGTGATGATCCATTTGACAACACCGCAAATTTTATCCCACTAGACGAACATGATAAAAAAAACTTTTACCTTGATTACCATGACATTCCTTATGAACTCGCAAAGCATGCCATGGACGGCGAAGATGAATGGAAATCGTCCATGTTTCATGCACCTACCGAGAAAAAATTATGGTCAATCTACAATGAAGTCCTTATTCCTGATATTGAAATCCTAGTCCCTCCTGCAGTCGACAATAAGAATGATCTCAAAAAAGAAATAGATGAACACGTAAAATCCATTGGGCTGAAATGCAACGTCAATCTTATAGTCGACGAATCCGATACGAGAGGAATGAAAAATTAGTAAAATACTTATAAATCGATCATATGTTGTGAGGAAAAAATATGTTGTTTGATTCCTATGGAAGACCAATACGAGATATGAAGCCAATAATAGACAAAATGCTGGAAGATGGCACAAGATACAAAGTTTTACCAAAAGATAAAATTAATAGTTATGGAGAATATCATAGTGATTTTATTAGAGCTAAAATAAATTACAATGGTCAATCACATACAGTTGTTCTATTGGAAAAAGACGATATATACGTAAATGAAAATGTTCCTGAGAGATATAAGTGGATTATAGCAGTTCACGAATATGGTCATAAACAAGGTTTAACTCATCCAGAAATATTTCTTTTGGAACTGGCGGCAATTGACAAGATAGTAAAAATAAATAATGAACCGACACTAAAGGAAGATTACATGAATTGGTCTTGTTCCAATGAGGCTTTTAAAACAGTGAAAGGAAATTTGGGCAAAGAAAGAAAGCAAGAGCTAAATGATTATCCTGAAACAAAATACAAATATCTCATGGAAAAATTTTGTGCAAGTATGGTTATAAAAAAGGGAGAAAATGGAAATCTCATTCAGTTGTACTAAAATTTCATACAATTGTTTTTGACTTTAAATATAATTGTATCTATCAAGATTGCTTCACTATAGGTGTTTCTATGGGTGAAAAAATAGACTACATCAGGAACTTTGCCATAAATGAATTCGCATGCGTAGACATGGCTATCAAGGCCTATAAGGATGGCAATTTCAAAGAAAAAGAAACGCTCAAAATGATAAACAAGAAGCGTCTGGCATACGAAGAGCGCTCGAAAAAATTCGGATACGACAGAAGCATGGATGGATCCAATCCTGCGGACATAAAGAAGTTCAACAGCTGCGTAAATGATTATAATCAACTAGTGGAAAGGAATGAACTAACAATTGAGAAGGCCGAAAAAATTACAAGCGATTTCTTTGCATACATGAGAAAGAAATGAAATGCTTCCGATATAACCCACACCTAAAGGTGTGGGTTTCTTGAAGCATGTCATTCCGATGAACATTAAGTTTCATCTGCTGTCTAAAGACAGCAGTTTTCAATGTTCATCTTGATAATCATTCTTTCAGGCACGCCTCTATGAAGCCGTAGAAAAGAGGGCTCGGGTTGCCTAAACGGGACTTGAACTCGGGGTGCGCCTGCGTCGCGATGAAGAATTTGTGATTAGGAAGCTCGACAAACTCCATCAGCTTTGTGCCGTCCTCACGGTGGTGAAAGCCGGAGAACACCAGCCCGTTTTCTTCCAGATTTCTGACAAATTCCGGATTGACCTCGTACCTGTGGCGGTGGCGTTCTAGGATGATATTGTAGTAGCTGTCTAAAAAGCCGAGACGGAACGACTGGTCGCTGTTCTGCAGCTCCTTTTCGTTTCATGTCCTCGTCGAAGCGGCCTGTTCTCTTGTACAGGTTCAAGACCACGGAACTGTCCTTCAGTATAGCTGCGTACGCGCCGAGCCTCATGCTTGCTCCGTAGCGGCTCTGCGAGATTATGGATTTCTGGGCAGGCAGTATGTCGATGACAGGAAATCTTGTATCAGGATCGACTTCAGTCGTATTTGCGTCCTTCATATTGCAGGCGTTTCTTGCGTATTCTATGACAGCCATCTGCAGCCCGTAGCACAGCCCTAGGAACGGGACGTTGTTCTTTCTTGCGTATTCTATCGCCATTATTTTCCCTTCGATGCCTGTTGCGCCGAACCCGCCCGGAACTATTACGCCGCTGAAATTATCCAGGATGTGTGTTCCCTCTTTTTCTATTCTTTTCGCGTCTATCCATTCTATTTCCGTCTTTGCGGCGAACTCGGCTGATGCATGGAGCACGGATTGGTTTACCGATATGTACGAGTCCGTCAGTGAGAAATTTCCTATATCAATATATTTGCCGACCATCGCGATCCTTATCGTCCTTGACGGATTGTTGATGTTGTTGACTAGAGTGTTCCATCTTGTCCAGTCGGGCTCCTTCAGCGGAACCATATTGAAGCGCCTGAGGATCTTCTTTCCGAATTCCTCCTTTTCAAAGTTCATGGGAACGTCGTATATGTCATTCACGTCAGGCGCTGATATGACGTGGTCCATGCGTATGTTAGCGTTAGCCTCGAGCTTTTTTTTCCTTACGTCATCCAGCGCGACAGGCGCGCGGCACAGAACAAAGTCGGGAAATATGCCGGCTTCGTTGAGCATCCTTATGGCCTGCTGGGTCGGCTTCGTCTTCATCTCACCTATGCTCGTTGGCACAGGCAGGTAAGTCACAAGGACGTATGCGACGCTGTCCTTTCCGATGTCGTGCTCCATCCCTTTTGCCGCAAACAGGTAGGGCAGGTTCTGGTAGTCGCCTACTGTTCCGCCGACCTCGACAACCGTGAAATCGTAGCCTTTTCCCGCCTCGATTATGCGGCGCTTTATCTCGTTCGGCACGTGTGGAATAACTTCCACTGTCTGGCCGAGAAATTCGCCCTCGCGCTCCTTGTCTATAAGCTCCTTGTATATCTGGCCGGTCGTGATATTGTTGATCTTCGGGAGCTGGAAGCCGAGAAAGCGCTCGTAGTTCCCGAGGTCCTGGTCTATCTCGCCGCCGTCGTCGGTCACCCATACTTCTCCGTGTTCCGTTGGGCGGAGAGTTCCAGCATCGTAGTTTATGTAAGGATCTATCTTCACACAAGTGACGGTGTAGCCGTACTGCTGGAGTATCTTGGCTATGGATGCTGTTGCTATGCCTTTGCCGACACCGGAAATAACGCCGCCAGTAACAAAAATGATTTTCATTCTTTAACACCGCGCGCAGAGAATTTTTGCGAGATTCCGGAATACGACAGAAGAATCAAAATCGGAATTTTTTTCCGGACTCATTGAACCCTAACTAATGTCGCTAACGTATTTATAGGTTAGAACTGCAAGCAGAAGTATTGGTACCAAGTATCATGGCAGAATCTTGCAGTGCATTTCCTTGTCCAGGATTTTTATCTTTACAGGAGAAGACAAGCCTCCTGCTTTTGCGTAGTATTTCCATACATCGTATCCAGTTTCAAGAGCTTCAGGCGTCGGATACGTCTTCAGGATTGAAACACCCGTGATTTTTCCGTCGCCGCTGCCGCACGGAACCGCAACGGCATATTTATCTCCAGCATTTATTTCCGGCTTGAATATTTCAATTCCCATAACTTTCACTATAAACAAAGAACTTAAAAAGACTTATATAACTTTGCCTTCATTATAAATATCTGCATCCTAAAAGATGCGGTATTTTTGCAGAAATGCAGTTTGTTAAAATGAACGGCCTGAAGGTCGTAGAAACTGTATTTCGTGCAATGAAATGCTTCCGATATAACCCACACCTAAAGGTGTGGGTTTCCTTGAGCATATAGTGAAGCAAAGCTTCACTTATGCAGGAAAACTTTTGTTTTCCAAGCATGTCATTCCGATGAACATTAAGTTTCATCTGCTGTCTAAAGACAGCAGTTTTCAATGTTCATCTTGATAACTGTTCTGTGTGATTCTGCGGAATTGTAGGCCGCGCGAATTTTTTGCATTCATCGGTGATAATTATGAAACCCATCAAAGACTGGAACAACGAAGAACTCGCGGCAGAGCTGCTGCACTTCCAGGAACGGGCGGCGCTCTCGCTTCCGAGGAAAAAGAGCTTCCCGAAGCTGGAAAACATAGACTATTTTGCAGTCACGGAGCCGTACAAAGGCTGCGTCGGCGGGGACTATCTAAGCATAGTGAATTTCGACGAATACAACATAAAGGAAAAGGTAAAGGCTGCCAAAGAGTCCGGGAACGAAGAACTGGCAAAAAACCTGAAGAAGAACTACAACAGTTTCGGCATAATCGTCGCCGACATATCAGGCCATATGGTAACGGACAACGTGCTGGTGAACTATTTGCACGGCGCGTTCAAGACCGGAATTGCATATGAGCTGAAATACAGGGGCGAAATCACGACCGCCATGTTCGAGCACCTCAATACGCAATACTACAACCATATAAAATCCGACTTCCTGGCCAGCAAGCCGTTCGCCACGTTCGTCTACGGCGAGGTCCACAACGACGGCAGGTTCAGGTTCATCTCGGCCGGCCATCCTGCGCCGCTTGTTTTTTCCAGCGAGTTCAACAGGATAGTGAAGCTTGACGGCAGCTGCACAAAGGCTTCAACGCCGCTAGGCGTCATACCGTCAAAATATCATATCGACAGCGAAAACTTTGAGCCGACAATAACAAAAGACATATATTCAGTCAATGAGATAAACCTGCTCGGCAGGGGAGACATACTGCTGCTGTACACGGACGGCCTGGCAGAACAGAAAAACGGCGAACTGAACTTCTGCGACGAAAAGCTCGAACACGTCCTCAGGGAAGCGAAGAACGAATCTTCAAAGAACATATACAAATCGATAATAGAGAACCTGCACTTGTTCTCGCCCATAGAAGACGATCTCACAATAGCCGTGATAAAGAAGAGGCAGTAAACTACCGAGTCTTGTGGTGCTCTGCTTCCTCGGCCTTTTCAGCATCGGCTTTTGTCCTGTGAACAGTCCCGTCGTGTATATGTGAACCAAATAAATCGTATATTGTTTATTTATTTGGTTTATTATATATTGTTTCAATGCCGAAGACGTGACATAGCTTCTGGGTTATGTGCCTAGAAGGTTCGATGCTGTTGCTCGGTATTTCTATGAGTTGGGTGACTACAGAATAGCAAAACGTAGTCACCTATTCAACAATTTTTTCAGATTTCTATATTCCTTCAGTATAAGCTCTATCGTGGGTCTGATATTACCATTATTCTCATATTCTCTCAATGCTGCATAGTATTCTTGTCGGTTTTTCAGCTCTATGTTTACAGGCGATTTATTATGTTTAAGCAGTATATTATTAAGAAGCAGCCTACCAACACGGCCATTTCCGTCAGCAAATGGGTGTATGTTCTCGAACTGGTTGTGAACAACTGCAGCAAGGACTATCGGAGTGTATTTAGTTTTATTTTTATTATACCAGAGCACAAGATCCTTCAGCAGCTTGACAACCATCGCAGATGGTGCTCCTTTGTGGACTATTCGTCCCAGACCATCTACAACAGCAACTTCCTGGCCTAGTTTACGAAATTCTCCTGCGAATGACTTAGAATTTCTGAATGTAACCATATGAAGTTCTTTTATAAGATCCAAAGACAGGTGATCTTTTGTATTTCTCATGTAATTAACAGCATCTCGCAGTCCATAGGTTTCTGATATCTCCCATTTCTCCTTTTCCCGGGGCCATTTCTGCTTTTCCAGAATATCTTTTACTTCCATGAATGTAACAGACGAGCCTTCTATTGCATTCGTATCATAGACAAAAGATTCCAGGAATATCTTCCATTCATCCTCGCTCAAGTGCTTTATAAATATCTCTCTCTTTGCCTCAAGGGATTTCAATTCTTCAATTTCCTTTGAATTCAATACATTACGAAAAGGGTCAGATATTTCTTTGTAAGCTTTTATTCTGTCTTTGATTATCTGTTCTGCGCGGTTTCTTTGTTTATCTGCAGATCCTTCATATGTTCCGAGATAAACTCGCAGTTTTTTTACTTTTCCGTCTGCTCTCAGAGCGTGTGCTAAATAATACTTTGTTTTTTTCCCAACGCGTCTTTTTTCTATATGCATACAAGTATATGGGGTGACTACATATTTAAAAGTATATGTAGCAGGTGACTACAAGATAAGAACACGATGCCGAAGAACGGAGTTAGCAGAAAGGTTAGATGTCTATCTGCTTTATGTATTGTTGAAAATACGGAAGAAAACATCAAAAATGCACTATACACGCTTTTGCTTCAGCATGTATTTTTTGTAGTCTCTTATGTACCGCTTTATCACATGCTGGACAAATATCCCATCATTTTTACTTTTTTGAGAGCGTTCCAAGGCGTTATAATAGCTGTTTCTGTTCCTATAGCTTATATCAAGCATTGGAAAACCATGCTTGTGCAGAACGAAATTCATTAATAACCTGCTTATCCTGCCGTTTCCATCGCCGAAAGGATGGATAGTTACAAATTTTAAATGAACCAAAGCTGCCAATTCGACAGGATGCAAGTTATCCTTCTTTTTATTATACCAACTAAAAAATCCCCTGAGCAGGGCATTTACCTCTACTGGCAATGGCAATTCAACATCGGTTCCGCTTATCGCCACTGGATAATTCCTTATTTTTCCCGCTATTTTAGGCTTGGTTTCAGCGAATAGTTCATGGTGCCATTCCAAAATTATTCCAAGATTTATGTCTTTTTTGTAATTCATAACATCGTAAAAGACCTTACAGTGATTTTCTGCCTCTTTTATGTCTCTAAGCGGCCTGTCAGAGGGCGTAATTCTATCGTGCAGGAGCTTTGACGTATCTTTAAACGTCAGGGACCCGCCTTCAATCCTATTAGTATTATAAGTAAATTTTATCATAAACTGCTCAATGTATTTTTCCTGTATCTCTTCGGGCATCTTTTGCATTTGTTTTTTGAAATTATACTTTATCTCATCCAGTTTTCTGTACCACTTATCCTGGTATATCTCGTTCATGAATTGTTTTTTTATCTCGTCGAGATTTTTGGGCAGTTTTTTACCCAGATATTTCTCCTTCTTCTCAACCTTTCTGTTTATTTTCATACTATGTTCAATATAGTAGAATTCCGTGTTACCTATTTTTCTTTTCCTTATTGTCGCCATATTTACCTATCATATCCTTACCCCTACTTATATATAAAGTTATGTATTTTTGCTAAAAGGTAGGGGTAAATAGAATACGTTTTAGTGCCGAAGAACGGAGTTAGCAGAAAGGTTAGATGTCTAAACAATACATCACGAGGATTTTATTCTATTTTTATATTCTGCCAATAAAAATTGAGACATTTAAATTGTACAGTCACTGTTTGAAAATAAACAGCCACTGCATTGGGCGCCATATAAATTGTTATTGATGCAGTTTAACTGGTTATCCTCAAAGACACAATTGATATCTATAGAAAAATTGCCATTAATCAACTGTCCTAGAAATGTTAACAAATTATTGGTGTCGTTGAATTTGCATGTACCAGATTTTCCAATCATATATTTATTTGTGTTTGCGTCCTGTTCCTCCTGTTGCATTTGCTCCTGTGTTTTCCCTTCAGAAAGCATCTGCTGTTTCAATTGATCGCTGAAAGCAAAACTTTGATTTTCTATTCTGATGTATAATTGACATTCTTCTCCTGTTTTATTTATTTCATAGTAAATTGTTGATGTTACAAGAACATCAAATATATTGATTGTACTAGCATTTGTTAATGTTGCCTTACTGCAAGTATCGGCCGCTTCTGTAAGACATCCAAAATATTTACAATTAATTGGAAGTAAATCAGCAGCTTTATTTCCAGCGTTTTGTGTATTTGTCGCATAATTTTGTGCGTTTGGAGTATTTTGTACTATCTGCTCTGCAGTAGCAGCAAAATACACAAGCACCAACGCAATTACAACGATAATCACAAGAACAAGCAATAGCAGAGTTCTTTTTGAGTGACTTGAATTTCCTGCGGTTTCCTCTCTTATTATTCTTCTGATTTCTTCTTTTCGATCTTGCCAAGGCGACAAAGGCATAAAATAATTTATCTGTGTTAGTTAAAGAAGCTTGTTCTCATTTGCAAGCAAATCACATATATGCCTATTATAAGATTAATCTGCCATAAACTAATATGAGAATTCCCATTAAGAAGAATCTGAATGACATACTAGTCGAAGGTGCTCATGAAGGAAGCGGCAGAAGACAGCTTATTCTTTCAAAAGATGATCCGATTTCAAAACATATGCATGCCATGACAAAAGGTTACTTACCAAAGAATGCTATTTTTGACTGGCACAAGCACGAAAAAATTGACGAGTTTTTTCTTGTGTTGAAAGGTTCAGGAATTATAAGGTTCAGAGACGGAAAGGAAATCAAGTACAAAAAAGACGACCTGATCTACATACCTGCAGAATTGGAACACCGGATTGAGAATACTGATTCTGAAGAGAATGAATTCTTTTTTATCCGACTTGACGAGTAACAAGATTCAAAATATTAAAATAAAATTATATGCCGAAGACGGGTTTCGAACCCGCGACCTCTCGATTTCTCAACAAGAGTAGAAACCTAAGGTTTCTCTCTTTGTATTCTCATTTCCTAAAATGGAATATTATTTGTTTTTTCACAGACAGAAAACTTGGTTTTCTGTCTCAAAACTCATACCGTTCTTTTGGGGTTCTCGAAGCCCTTTTCTTTTGAAGAAAAGGGCTTGATATGAGTCGAGTGCTCTACCACTGAGCTACTTCGGCTTGCAATATTTTTCATATGTTCTTTGGGGTTTACAAAGACCTTTCTTACAAGAAAGGGATTTGTACTGAGCTACTTCGGCTTATTCGTAGTCCGTCCACTTGCGGGACGTTGTGGCTATTATGTCTATGTCTATCCCGCTTTTATAAATTTCCTCTGCTTTCTTCAGCTCCTCGTCGATTCCGGCGTGCTTCAGGCCGGCAAGTTCGTCTATGCTGATCCACCGGAAATCCGTGAAATTCTCGTTGATAATTACGTCAAAATGGTCGGCAAAGCACAAATAAGAAAGCAGTTTCACTGTCTGGCCGTCGGGACGCATGAAAGACGTTTCCTTGAGAAGAATTTTCCGGCCATTTATCCTGAGCCCGGCTTCTTCGAGTGCTTCCCTTTCCAGCGTCTCCTGAATGGTTTCATTGTCCTCGGATTTGCCGCCGGGAAACGACCAGTAGCCAGGATACGCCACCTCTTTTTCGCTTCTCTTCAGGACAAGATATTTTCCTTCAGGGTTGCGGATGACTGCCGCGGCTGCAACGATATGGAGCTTGTCTCTTTTGTCGTATACCATGAAAATCAACGCATCTTTTGTCTTTTAGACTGAAGATTTTAATACACAAATTAGAGCTATGTTTATGGTAATAGCATCTATTTTTTGAGGTAAACAAATTCTTTTTAAACGTATTTATCAAGTTATATGTATGGATCAAATAGCTAAATCCGAACTTGAAAAAATGGCAAGAGACATAAACGATATACGAAGTTTTCTTGTAGACATGGATAGGGATTTTCATAGAGTAAAAGAATCTTATATTAGCAAGTTAAGAAAAATAAAAAAAGGTAAACTCGTGACAAAGGAGAAGGCTGAAAAAGAGCTTGGCATTGTATTTGGTTGAACTGCTTATTATGATCGAATATAAATTTACAAATCATTTGATAAAAGAGCTTAAGGTATGGAAGAAGAAAGACAAGGCAATGTTTGATGCTGTGACAAAGAAAATAAACCAAATAATTGAAAATCCTGAAATAGGAAAACCGCTTTCTTATTCATTTAAATTGACTAGACGCGTCCACGTTGGCAGTTATGTTCTAGTTTATCAATATAAAGAAAATAAAATAGTTTTTATTGACTTCGATCACCATGACAATATCTACAAGAAAACGTTTAATCTGGAAGAATAAACTCTAAATTTATTGTTTCTTCCCTATAAGTGCTATCTGCGCGAGCAGCTACTCAAGCTGTATCTGGGGATTCGAGCCTTCTGTGAGCCGGAACTCGCATTCGCCAGTCTTCTCTATTATCGACAGCCTCTGGCTGTCCTTGAGGTCAAGCGAAAATATCTGGCTGTGTATGTCGCGGATGATGTCCTCGCCTGCTATGCCTTTTTCATAGAGCAGCGACAACAGCTGTTTTCTGGCTTCGGAAAAATTTCCGGACAGCGACGAGCTGAGCATCTTCTGCACGAGCACGGGTTCCATCTTGCTCGTCACAGAAAGGATGACATCGCTGGTTATACGGCCACTAGTCGAAGCTGTCTGCAGTATGTTGATCGCCTTTCTCAGGTCGCCGTTGGAAAATTTGAATATGAGCTGCAATACGCCTTTTTCGATATTCAGCTTTTCAGCCTTTGCTATATACTCCAGGTAATTGACTATATCCTCTTCTTTCAGCGACGAGAACCGGAAGATAGCTGTCCTGCTCTGGATGGGCGGGATGATCTTTCCCGAATAGTTGCAGGCCAGGATGAACCTGCAAGTGTTAGAGTACAGTTCCATCGTCCTTCTCAGCGCGTGCTGTGCGTCCTTTGTCAGCGCATCAGCCTCGTCAAGGTACACGATCTTGAACAGCCCGCCTATCGGCATCGTCCTTGCGAAGTCCTTTACCTTGACGCGGACCGTTTCTATGCCCCTCTCGTCGCTTGCATTGAGCTCAAGGAAATTTGACTTCCACTGGTCGTGGAAGAACTCGTTCGCGATGCACAATGCCGTTGTCGTCTTTCCGCAGCCCGCAGGCCCTGTAAACAGGCAGTGCGGGAGAGAGCGCGTGCTTACAAAGGACCTAAGGCTAGAGACTACGTGGTTCTGGCCTATCACGTCCTCGAGCTTCTTTGGCCTGTATTTCTCTGTCCAGATGTTTTCGAGTCCTGTCATAAGAATCTATTGCTAAACTAAATCTGCAAAACTTTTAAAACCGAGGAAAGACAACTATCAATATGAAAATGCAGTTTATTCTATGCATCGCATTCGTAATGCTCTTTGCCTGCAGCGCGTCGGCGCAGGAATTCAACGCAAAGAGCGTCGATTCGATAACCCTCCACATAGCGCAGTCGGGAAAGCTCAGCGTTGACGGCTACGTCAGGAACGCAAACCTCACGCTGTACATACCGCAGTACGGGATCCAGGATCTCACAGTGGCGTCCAACTACGAAAATACGTGGCAGTACGCAACAGACCAGTTCGGCAACAAGATTGTTGTAATAAACTGGAACCGCCCTGCCGGGACTGTGACTTACTCGGTTGACATAGTCGTGAAAAACGACGCGAGGTTCTCGAACCCGTCGGGAGACATAGGGCGCGATTCTTCTTTCGTCAAAGAAACGCAGTCGATAGTGATAAACGACGACATAAGAAAGCTGGCCTACTTGTACGGGAGGTCCTGGGATGGCGTCGCAAAAATGACCGGCCTGGTCAACAACATCGTGGATTACGACATATCGTTGAAGGGCGCGAGGAAGCCAAGCAGCTGGGTGCTGGTCAACAGGAGGGGCGTATGCGTGGAGCATGCAAACCTGCTGGCTGCTATGCTGCGGGCGCTGGACATGCCGACGAGATACGTCGTCGGCTACGCATATTCTTCTGTCGACAAAAAGCTCATAGGCCATACGTGGGTCGAGGTGCTGGATTCGTCAGGTGACTGGATCCCGTTCGATCCGACGTGGGTGCAGGGCGGCTACTTTGACGCGACGCACATAAAAACAGCGAGCCTGCTCGACGACAACCAGTCCGACAAGCTGTCGTACGTCGGAAGCGGGACAATAAACTGGAACCAGGACGACGACTCGGCAGACAGCGTCGAAATATTAGGCTATACGACGAGAAACATAACATCAATAATACTGAGCGCGAGCAACGCCACGAGCAACGGCTACGGGTACGTGAAGGCGGCCGTCACGTCGGACATTTGCACGATAAGCCAGCTCAACGTACAGTCCTGCGTTGATGCGACGGATTTTCCTGTTTTTGAATTCTACGAGCAGAAAAGAAACCTGTACGTCTGCGGCCAGAAGGACGTCTACTGGTTCTTCAAGGAGCGCGGAAAAAAAGACAGCTACATATGCCCTGTTACCGTCTTTGACCAGACCGAAAGCGTAGAGGACGTAAACATAATGTCGCTGCCGCCGAAAAAGCAGCCGCCAG